>JGI20214J51088_10001618_pt1 | contig 15318 bp, 23 predicted proteins | sample WetSurMetagenome_FD_51088 | JGI IMG/M metagenome (IMG submission 51088) | reverse complement strand
AGTAATATCTAGTGTTCGCACTGTTCAATACGCAGCATTAGAGCCGGGTATCGCCTATATTACCGATGAATTGTTCCTCACACAGAGAGCGCCATCAGGGACGCTACCATCTGGTTCATACGTTGTTGCGATTAGCGTTCGCTATGGCAGAAGCATCTTAGCCAGGAGATTCTTTACCCTAAACGTTCCAGACTCTGGACTTTTACAATTTATACTTTCGGAGAAAGAGTGATCCTACGCCAGTAATCATCATAGGGGACGTTGCATTTCTATTCTATTGAGTGTACCCTCCTGATGCCATGCCACGCCAACCCCGCCTGGACGCCCCGGGCGTTCTCCACCATGTGATGGTCCGCGGGATCGAGCGCCGCGCCATCTTCCGGGATGACACGGATCGCGCCGACTTCGTGGGCCGCCTGGCCGATCTCATTTCGACCACCGGGCTCACCGTGTATGCCTGGGCGTTGCTTCCTAATCATGCCCATTGCCTGGTGCGCACGGGGAGTCGCCCCTTGCCGCGGGTGATGCGGTCCCTGTTGACCGGCTACGCCGGGGCGTTCAACCGTCGGCATAAGCGCGTGGGCCATCTCTTCCAGAATCGGTATAAGTCGATCGTCGTCGAGGACGAACCCTACCTCCTCGAATTGGTCCGCTACCTCCACCTGAATCCGCTGCGCGCCGGCACGGTGACCACCCTCCTTGCCCTTGACCGCTATCCCTGGACCGGGCACAGCGCGCTGCTGGGCACCGTCCCCCGCCCGTGGCAATCCACGGGCGCCATCCTCGCCCAGTTCGGGCCGTCCCGGCGGCGCGCCCGGCAGGCCTACCACACGTTTGTCGCGGCCGGCATGGCGCAGGGGCGGCGCCCCGAGTTACAGGGGGGCGGGCTCGTGCGCAGTCTGGGCGGGTGGGCCGCCGTCGCCCGCNTNCGCCGCGGGCGGGAAGGGTATGCCGGGGACGAGCGCATCCTGGGGAGCGCGGCGTTCGTCGAGGCGCTCCAGCACGCCCTGCCCCCGGCGCCCGCGGGGGGCGGGGCGGCACCGTCGGTGGAGGCGATCATCCAGCGGGTCTGTACCCGCCTCGGGATTGATCCCCGTCGCCTGCACCACGGGGGCCGCAACCGCTCCGTCGCCCAGGCCCGCGCGGGGATTGCCTATCTGGGCACCGAGGTTGCGGGCCATCCGGGGCGGGCCCTCGCGCCCCTGCTCGGCATCCGCCCGGTCTCCGTCTATGCCGCGGCCCGGCGGGGACTCGCCGACCGGGGGCGCTGGGANGCGCTGGGTGACCACGCGTAGACTAATCATGCATCGTCCCCTCTTACACACCTGACGGGGTCGAACGCGCGGAGGACGCGGACGCGCGGCCCGGGGTCCCGCCGGGTGCAGGAGGTGGATGCGGCTCCCGCAACGCGCGTACGCCTGCGCTCGTCGCGGATGGGCGGGGTGAGGGCGCACGGGGCACGGCCGACTTGCGGCGCGGCCCGCCCGGTGGCTGCTAGACGCGCACTTCGGCGGAATCTTCACGGTCGAACGACTGACGGGCCTCGGCCTCTTGCCGCGTCTGGACCAGGTGCCGTTGAAAGAGGCCGTGGCGTCGGCGTTGTGGCCGCGAAATTGACGCCCAGACGGCGGGGCGGCCCGCCGGGGCAGGTGCCCACCACGGAGGGAACGATGCGCATCTTGACACACGGGGTAGCGGCACTCCTAGCCTTCCTGATCGGGCTGGGGGGCGGGTACATCCTCTGGGGCGTGCCCGGTGCCGCCGTGGGGCGGCAACTCCAGCAACAGCGGGCCGACTACGAATATCGCCTGGCGGAGCAAGCCCAACGGTTGAAGGCGGTGGAAGAGCGCTTGCGGCTAGAAACCGAGACACGGAAGGTGCTGGAGGAGGAGTTGCATCGGCTGTTCCCGCGGAGCTAGCCGTCGGGTGCCCCGAGGACGTATGGCGGGAGGCCCACCGGGGGAGACATCGTGACGGGGTCTTTTCCTACCCGCGAGGTTTCCTAGGGGCCTCACCCCCATCGGCACACTTCTCCCTCAAGATCTCCAAGGCCGTGGCCGTCACATCCTCAACACCCTTCAGGGGCTTCCCCTGGCGCAGCAACTGGATCTTGCCTGCCGCACGATCCTGGCAGTATCGCTCTTTTTGTCTATGTTCCGGTCGGCGAGGGCGCTCAAAGTGACTGTGGAAATCTGGTGAGGAGGAATGCAGATGACAGAAAAAGTACGCCTGTGCAAGTGTGGCTGCGGACGCAAGTTAGACAATGCGAACTCGGATTTCCTCATGCCCTCACACGAGAAAGCGTTGAGGGACGCACGAAGGAAGAAATTTGTTCCGCCAACACGAAAAGCGCCTCGGCGCTGACGATCACCCGGCTGTAACAAGGACGCCCCGCAGGCGGCACCGCGAAGGGAGAAGGAGGGCCACGATGAAAGTCGCCCTCGGGCCGCACTGGGAACTGAGCAACGAGCACGCGGCATGTAGCGCCGGCCAGCCCCTCCTGGTGGACCGAAGCACGGGGGATGTCTACGGACCCGACGACATCGTGCAGCCCTATAACACATGGAACGTCATGCCAGCGGCGAAGGCGGTGGTCCGACTGGCGGAAACGCAGGCCCTGGATACCGAGGCACAGGCGCTGGTGGGCCGGTTCCTCAAGCGCCTCTCGCCGTAATCGGGACGGGCACGCGGGGCACGGGTCAAGGCCCTTCAGATGGGGTAAGAGAGTTGGTCCGGTAGGCGTCAACCGAAGGGAGGATGCGATGCCAAAGGGAACGCGGAGGCTGGAGCAATTGACGTTCAAGATGATCGCCGCGGGAGCAAAGGATGGCCTTTACGGATTGACGGACGAGGGCAAGGTGTTTGCGTGGAATCAGAGCAGGCGGTATTGGGTTCCGATGGGCATGGCGACTCCGTTGCCGACCCCGAACGTAGAGGGCGCAAAGTAGAAGGCCATCAGGAATGTGCCCGCGCGTCAGCGTCACCTGACCGGGGGTACGTCTCGCCAAGGCCCTCAAGGTGACGGTGGAGGAGTTGGTGGAGTGAAAGAGGGTGAGCACATGGACGAGAAAGGCGAAAAGGCGGCTGCGGAACTCTACCGCCGAGCGCAGGCGATTGCGCTCATGAGGTTGTACCGTGATATGGAGGGGCACGGACCCGAGTCTATGAAAGAGTTCAAAGAGTGGGCGAGCCAACACGCCCCGAAAGAGGTCAAGCCCACCAAAGCGGATTGCGAGGTCGTAAACCGAGAATATCCTGACTTGGCTCTACTCGCAGGCCCCAGCAACCCGGATCTTTCAGGAGAGAACTGAAGAAGAGGTGCCCCCGCATCGGCGGCATCCGACCGGGGGCACGGCTCATGTCTTCCACTTGCAAGGAGGCCCCAATGAGCGCCCGGCAACACTGTAGGAATACCACCCGCGTGCTATAAGGTGTCGCCCTCCTCGCCAGTCTCTCGCTCCCCGGCTGCTCCCGCAATGATCCTGGTCCGCTTGCCGGGACGTGGAAAATGGACGGCCTGGTGCCGATGACAGTTCACTCCCGGTCTGGGGAAACTGAGGCCCTGGGAATTATTGAGAAGGTCTCCTATGACGTCCAAGGAAACGACGTCATTGTGACCTACACGGATGGGATGGCCAAGGGGATGGGCATGCGGTACACCATGACCGGGCCGGATACCGCCCGCACGGAATTAGGGACCCTTCNCCGCATCAAGTGACGTCGCGGGTTTCATTTCCTCATCAAGGTCGTGGNCGATACAAGCCCGCCCCCTGGACCGGAGGAGGTGCGAGGTCAAGGGTTCTTCGGGGATACGGCGGAGGAGGCGACAGAACGGGCGCAAGACGGGGACAGAATAGGGGGGGCGGCCGGGGAATCTGGAGACCACGCCACGCAGGAGGTGACCGGTTCCGCCGCTCGTCGCCTCCCGAAAAATCGTTGCCCAAACCGCACGAGGGCCGGAAGGGGTCAACGATTGTGGACGCCCGGGCTGGGGCGGAGCGTCAGCGCGGTGGAGGCGGTCTCAGGGAAGCGGAGGCGGCGCACTGCGGTCCGCACTGTCATCCGAACGGAGCCTGGAAAGAAGAATGGGGCCCGCCCCCCGCTTTTTGGCGTATTTGTTCGGGTGAAGAGCCGCCCGCACGAGGCGCACCACGAACCCAATGGCGAGAACCTCGGCTGCCCCCAGGAGGTAAATAGGTCTCATGCTCGGTTCCTCCAGTCCGCCGCCGTATCCCCCCCAACGAGTCAGCGCGACGCGCCCGCCATCGCGGGTCGGCGGATCACCAGATAGCCGCGCTCCTGGAGGCCAGAATCGCGGGGCGATCGGGCGCGGCGGTCTTCCCGGTCCCTCCTCCCGGTCCCGAACTGCGGCTGCCGTCGGTCGAAGCGGACCTCAACCTTCTCCGCGCCACCATAGAAGGCGGCCCAAGTCGTCCATAGGTCGGGCCGATCAGGCGCAATGATGATGAGCCACCATCCCATGTCGCAGTTCTCCCNNTGGCAGGCGGGACGGCGATCCCACGCCGCCCCGCCGCAACCAAGTGGCAGCCAGCCGCGGTCGGTCCCCCGTCAATCATGCGGCCGACGGTAGTGCGGGCGAACCAACGCGTAGTGGCGCAAGCTCGGATCGTCCTCAATGCGTGGGAGGCTCCGGCGTTCCGTCCGTCGCCGTTCCGCTGTTCCGACCAGTTGTCCCCGCCGCCGCTCCTCCTTCCGGCGGTCGAGGAGGATGGAGACCCCCAGGCTGTCCCCGAACTGATCCTGAAGGGTACGGTACAACTCCACCTGGTCCCGCGCNACAATCAGCAGGCCCCGGACCGCTGTGCGGGTGGGTGAGGTNTTTCGGCGATTCGTAGGGGATCGCATTCTACTGTCCCCCCTATCGAATATCCGTAGCACCCTAAGAGAGGACGGTCAAGCAGGTGCGGCGTCACCAGCAGTTGATGCAGCACCGGGAGGCCTACGAGGCCGAGCAGCACGGAGGTGGCGATGGCTAAAATCCTGGGCGGCAGGCAAACCGTGCCACTGGAAGAAGTGGTCCTCCCCCAAGGGTCCCAACTGTAAGCCCTGATGAACGTGCTGGACCAGAAGGGCGTGATCAGGAAGGCCGAGGTGCTGGAGGAGATCACACGGTTCAGAGCGAAGGCGGTGAAGGCCCGCTAGAAATACCACGAGCGCCGAGGTGGCGCCCGACGCTCGTGAACAGAATCGAGATAGATTAATTCGGCCGGTTGAGTTCGCCAGTCATAATAAAGAAGCCCAAGGCTTGGCCAACCGTGAGGTCGCCCGCGCCGCCTTGACAAGTGAACCCGGTCTGCGGGGGAACCTCGCCGTTAAAGTATAGGATGCGTTCGAGGCATGTGATGGGTATAGGAGGTTGCCTCACTTACGTTCTGGTTCGTATGCCCAGATGAACCCACTGACCGTGATTGTGGTCGTGGTCCTCACCTTCACAGTGGCCTTTTTGACGTGATGAGTCTTCAAGAGCGCAGTCAACTCGCGATAGGTCCTCTCGTGTTGTCGTTCGTTCAACCCATGCGTCTCCATGAATTGGTCCTTGCTGTTCTGATCGCTGAAATCGATAACGTTAGTCTGTGTATCGGTTCGTGGGGGTCGGGTTTCCGTATAGACGATATTCTTCTGCACGTTACCTTGCTGGTCCCCCTGCGCAGCTATGGTAACGTGCTGTTCATACACATATATGGCGCCATCTCCCTCATCCGAGGCCATGATAGCCGTGTGTTGTGGCGCTCGTGTTTTCCGGTCCTGGTCTTGTGTAAAAAAGGTAGCTGGGCGCCCATCGGGTAGCGTTATCTCAAATTCCACCTTGGTTGTTTTTGTGAACTTGTGGTCGCGGAACTGCAGAATTTGACCGGGTTGAAAACTGTCTTTATTGCTTTTCCCCCATACGTAATCCTGATCCTTTTTGCCAGTAATCCAGGCGAAGTCACGGGCAATCTTCGCTCCTACTGCAGTGAGAGCAGCTTCCGGTAATCCAGTGCATTCTTTACCGATGGCAGGCTTCCCGAGATGATCTGCTGCAAAGGAAAGGACTGCATCTCTTAACGTGGCTGGGTTACCGGATGCAAGACCGCTGTTTTGGTCCCCAGGGGCTGCTGCCGCAAGGAGTCGTTGCTGCTTTTGGTCATGCGTGGGCCCGCAGTGTCGTGAGACTGGTGCCTGTGGATGCCATTCGTTTTTACTACCATCCAGTGCACACGCCTCTCTAAACCCCCCTGGACCGCCTCCACCACGCGGAGAATTCGGATGAACAAATTCGTTATCCGACCAACCCGTCCATTTCTTTGTAGGGTCGGACATACTGGCTCCTCAATGAGAACAATGGCTAGGCGGTTTCGAGTTCATCTTCTTCCTACGTTTGACCCAACAAATGAGTGGAGCTGGCGGGAGCATCCCAACCGCTAACCACACATTGCCGCTCTCTCTCCGGCGGTCTGATAAACATAAACGCCCTCACCGACCACTGCACTGGTCAGCGAGGGCGCGGAGGCTATCCGACCCTGGCCCACGGTATGACTCCCGACGTGCGGCTGACGGGATATGGCGACCGTCAAGAACGTACCCCTCCCCTGGGGGGCGGTCAAGCAGATTTGGGGACCCTGGTTGATTTGACGCTGCGTTACTTCTTCGGATTCTGTTCGTGGTACGCGCTGATGAACTGGTCCACAAGGGCGCTGAGCATGTGCTGTGGGTACTCCGGGATACTCGACGTGCCCGCGATCCCCAGGCCGGCGCGGTGCCAGGTCGTGGCGAAGGTCATGATATCCGTGTCCCGCGCCAGGCGCACGATCTGCTGGAGTTCCACCGACACGGCGAATCCGCAGAGGAGGCCCTCCAGGGCCTCGACCGACGCGACGCTCACGAAGAGATACGCCGTGGGACTGGTGCCGATCCGGATGCCCGCCCGTTCCAGCCGCGCCTCCACGGCGGTGTGGGTCGGCTCGTACGGGAGGGCGGAACACTCCGATGCCGCCTCGGTGCCTAACACAATGACATCCACGGACTCGATCCCTTTGAGCGACGCCCGCTTGATGGCTTCGAACTCTGCGACGGGATCTTCGGCCCAGGCGGGCGTGATGATGAACAGCGCAAGGAGGCCGAGGGCAACGCGGGGACCCGACAGGTGGGGGAGGACGCACATGGCAGCCTCCTTTATGGGGACCAGGCCCCATATTTCTAACGTAGTCCTTCGCCACCCCCACGTCAATGGTCAATGGATGCGTCGAACATGACCCCGCCCACTGATCCACCTCCGGGGTTGATCGCCGTCCCGGTGCCGAAAGCGGCATTGCGCTTGACCGAGGCGGAGTACGTCCGTGGCATCAAGCGTGATGGGGTTCGTTCTAAAGCAACTTTTCAATGTCGCAATCGGAGAAGGATCGAGCCTGCGCTCGGCGACTCAAAGGCTATCAGAAGGCGTGGTGAATGTGGTGTCCCCAGGGGGATTCGAACCCCCGTTCTCGGCTTGAAGGGCCGACGTCCTAGGCCAGACTAGACGATGGGGACACGAGGGGCTGCCGATCGTGGGGTCGCAACCTACGGAAGAATATGCCGCATTCTTATAACACAGAAGCTGCTGCTTGCCAAGCTCGACTCGCGATCTTGACTCGCGATCTGTAGTGGCTAAACCGATACATCATTTAGTAGGGTAGTATGGAGCGATGTCGGCTTCGGTTTGTGAGTCCACGACTGCCGGCCGCGCGATTCCGCCGTGACGACGCGCTCCCGTCACAGAAGAGGCGCCCGCGAGTTTCGCGCTACCCCGAGTAATTGGGGTGGCCTCGGTCGTCGACACCAATACTTGGACCGAAAGCGATTGAGCCCAGAAAAACAAATATTTCCGTTGACGAAGTAAAAACCGAACGTTAGGGTAAGGCTCCAAACAGGCGAACGCATCGGCTCGGACGACCAGGGATTGCCGGAAACCGGGACGATGGGGAGTGACGGGATAACTCGATGCGCTGTCGGCACACGGTACCGGATTGGCATCGGTACGTGGCCGCCAAGGAAGATGCGGCGCCCATCCTGGCCGCATGCCGCCTGCTCGTTCGGGACGGCGACCCGGTGGAGGATCCCCGGTCCATTGCTTGCACGTACTGGGGGCACCAGCGGGATTGTCCGGTGTACGATGGGCCGGGGCAAGGCCCCTGGCAGCCGCTGACAGGAGCGGGCAGGCCGGCTGACCAGGATGTTCCGCTCGCGTCGGAGGGGGCCTGGCCGGTACGGGCGCCCGGTGCCGTCGACGGATCGCGGATCTTCCTGATCCTGATGGGCGGCCTCTCGATCGTGCTGTTGGGGTTGGTCGCGATCCTGGGTGTGACGGGATTTCGCGGCGCGGCGATCCCAAGCGGTTACCGGACGGTGCTGACGATCGTCGGGGTTGTGTCGCTGCTGACGCATATTTTGACCCTCCTCCGCATTTGGGCCAGGCGTTAAGGATCGGGCTCGCGGAGGCAAGCTTGACATCCGTTGCGAAGCATACCGGACCTACGGAAAGGAGACACACATGCGGACGCGATGCGGACGAACCTTGATGGTGGGCCTGGTGCTGGTCGGGCTACTGACCGGCTGCGCGACGACGATCACGCGAACGGAACAGGTCGGTGTCCCGACGGCGGAGAACCCGGAGTATCTGGGCCACCCCTTCCGGCTGATCGCCCTGCCCCTCCATCTCGCCGGCAACATTATCCGGTACGGTTTCATCGAGCCGTTCTACTTCGCGATGAACTCCATACCGGATGCGGTGGGTCTCAGCCTGGAGGAGCAACGATATCTGCAGGAGCGACAGGAGGCTTGGCAGCATGCGCAAGACGCGAGCCTCGCTAGCGCTAAGGTGCCCGCCAAGTAATCGCGTCAAAGGATCCATGGAGGGGATGGCTCTTTTCGCTTGATCCCCTCCCCATGTCGGGAATCGCACGGGCCGTCCCGATGCATGGCGTTGCGAGGATTTCGCGACCNGTTNGCACGGGGATCGGGTACACGAGGATGGNGCGGGGAAAACGAAACGACAGCGGACGGCGCGGCGGCTCCGGCGCAGCGAAGCGACGGGCTTCGGAGTCCACCCGCGGACATGCGCTCGATTCCCGCCTCCGGGACGCGGTGGCTTCCCTAGACGCCGAAGATATCGCGATGGCGCGCCTGCAGGCACAGGTGCGCCGGACGGAAACTATCCAGGCACCGGCGCGACCAGAGGCATCTCACCCGCGCCGGACTACCGTTCAACTCCCCGATGCACTTCTGGCACGCCTCCGAGACCGGGCGCGGCGTGACGGCACCACCGCCTCGACGGTCGTCGAGCGGGCCCTGGAGCGGTTCCTGCGTCCGCGTTGAGTGCCACGCCTTCCTCGCCGCGCAACCCTGTGCACCCTCCCCGATGTCGGGTCGCCCCCCCGGCTTGCCCTTCGGACACCAGCGCGGAGCAGATACCTCAAGAGTGTGGAGTCCCATCCATGACACCTCGTTCACGACGCCCCGCCAGAGCGGCCTCGCGGCACAAAGCGGTCCGGGGCCGGGTTCGCACCGCTGTCCTGTCGCTCATCGCGCTATTGGCTCTCGCGGCCATCGTCGTCGTCGTCCTGCTGCGAAGCCTGAGCCCACCCGAGACCGCCCCCACCGCGACCGCCGCAGGCCCGGGCGGGCCGGCGGCGTCCGAGGCATCGGAGCGATCGAGCATCAGCGGAACCGTCACCATCGCGCCGGAGCTCGTCGGAAAAGTCCGGGATGCCTCGGTGGTGTTCCTGATCGTGCGCAAGGCGTCCGGGCCGCCCTTTGCCGTCAAGCGGTTCCCCTCACCCCGATTCCCCCTGGCCTATCGGGTCGGCGCGGCGGACGTCATGATGGCCGGGTCCCCCTTCGAGGGCGAGGTCCGCGTGAGCGCTCGGGTCAGCCAGTCGGGGAGCGCCGGACCGGCCCAGCCCGGCGATCTGGAAGGGGAGCATGCCGCCCCGGTCCAGGTGGGCGCGCGAAACGTGGACGTCACGATCACGCGCGTACGCTGACCGGACGGGTGGCATCCCACGGGAGGCACGACATGGCTGACCTCGACAAGGTGCGTCGGATCCTCCAAGAACTGAAGGCGACCGGGGAGTTTCTGCGGCAGTACCCGGGGCTCGCCGACAAGCTGCAAGTGGCCCTGGAACGCGCCGACACGCCGTCTCGCCCCGCCGCCTGAGACGACGCCGCGAGCATCGCGTCACGTCGGCCTTGCATCGACGGCCCACACGCGATATATAAGGTCGTTGCCGTGGGTGGAACGAGGGGTATACGGGCATGTCGGAACCACGCGACACGACGAGGCACCCGGATGACGATCCCCGCTGCCTGCGGTGCGGGTTTTCCGTCCCGGACCGTCCACGCGGGTGCAAGTGGCCGTGTCCGAACTGCGGGTATTTGTATCCGCTGGGCGACTGCTCGGATTGACACATGGCGCCCGCGACCGGTCGCCACCACACAAGGAGGGTCTCATGCCCGCTGTCACCATCGTGCTCAAGGAAGGCCGCACCGTCGAGCAGAAGCGCGAGCTGGTCAAGGCTGTCACGGAGGCGATCGTCCGCACAGTGAACGCCAAGCCCGAGGCGGTTCACATCGTGATCCACGACGAGCCGGCCACCAACATCGGGAGCGGCGGAAAGCTGCTCGCCGACAAAATGTAAGGCGAGTCCCGTTCGGCGTCCACCCGACCTGTCGGATCCTTCGTTTGAAGTCGAGGTGGCCCCGGGTGGTCGAATTGCTCGAGTGACGGCGGTATCCGGCCGCGGGCGCCGGTCCGTGGCCCCGCTCTTGAACGAGGGCATCGTCGTCCTTTCCCGGGTCCGAGGCGTTCCGGCGGGCGCCCGCGGCGCTTGATATTCAAGGAAGCGACACATCACCCGGATCGAAGGCAGGCGGGGATACTGATGGACGAGAAACGCGTCGCCACGTTCTACGATGTGGTCGGGAATACCTACGACCAGTCGTTTTACTTTCTCGCCTGCGAGGCCCCGTACCGGGAAGAGATCGACCGGTTGTCGGCCGGCCGGCGCTTCGACCGCCTGGTGGACCTGGGGTGCGGAACGGGGAAGCAGACCGTCGTCTTGGCGCCCCTCGCCGACGAGGTCGTGGCTGTCGACATCTCCGCCTCCTCGCTCCAACAGGCCGAGGCTCGCTGCCGGCAGGCCGGCGCCCGCAACGTGCGCTTCCTGCAGGAAAGCATCGTGTCCTTGCCCCTCGAGGCGGCATCCGTGGACGGAATCTTCTCGTACGGAGACGTCATCTCCCACGTCCACGACGCCTACCGCGAGGTGTTTCGCGAGAGTGCCAGAATTCTGCGGCCTGGTGGGTTTCTCGCTTTTGAGATCGACGGCAAGTGGGAGCTGGACATGCTCCTGCACAACCCGGAGGAGCGGGCGCGGGCGCGGGCGGCCAGCGGGGTGGGTCACCTTCGCGTATGGCACGACATCCCGTGCAAGACCTTCACGGACCGCGAACTCCGAAACGACCTGGCTGCCGCGGGCCTCCGCACTGCCAGCGTGCGTGGCGTGAACATGTTACACTGCCTGCTCCCCGAGTCTGTGTTGATGGGGTTGCCGCGCGAGGTCGGGGCCGGATGGCGGGCTGTCTCGTCTATCTTGCAGGGGGCCGATGCGGTGGTGGCCCGGATCCCGTGGTTCTACCGGNTGGCGTCGACCCGACTGGTGGTGGCCGTCAAGGCTTGACCCGGTGCACCGGGGGCGGCAGGCGGACCAGATCGGGGAAGGCGAACGTGGGCGACGAGCAGCCGTCGTCGCACCATCGGAAGAACGAGCAGGCCGAGGGCACCCCAAGGGAAGAGCAGGATGAGCACGCATGCCGCGTCGAGCATTCCACCCTCTCGCGGGACGATGCAGCCGAGGTCAGTTCCGGGTCCCGGCCGGCTTGACGAGCTGCGCCTTGAGCGCATCCTCGACCAGAGGAAGCCTCAGGTTGTACCGCTCGTGAAGCAGTGCGAGGGCCGTGGCGTTGCCGGCCCGGGCGCCCTGGATGAGCTTCGTGCGAGTCAGCGACTCGGCAAGCTCGAAGTCGTCGATGCGCCGCTTGATTGCCAGATACTCGCGAGTCTTCATGGGGCCCCTCCTCCTGTCATAGGCCACCTGCCGGTCGATCCCTGGTATCCTGGCGGTCATTCGTTGTTTGCACAAACCGGACCACGGATAACTACTTATTCTACAAGGGGTTTTTAGGAAGATATGGCTGACGAAAGAGCAGCCGGAATGGCCAAACGCCTGCCACATCGTCCTGGAGACCCGGCGTTCTCGAAGGTGATCGCGCAATGAAACCTCTCCGCCTGCCCCCTCGGATACAGCCGGATCGTCTGCGACGTTTGGCGTTCTTCCGGGACTTGACCTCACAAGAGATCAGTCGGTTGCTCACCGCCGGTGCCGTCCAGACGTACGACGATGGGGAACTGTTGGCCACCGAGGGAACGCGGAAGCAGCGGCGAGTTCTCTATGTGGTCGTGCAGGGTGAACTGCGATACGTGAAGCGGGTCCGGGCCGAGTGCGCCACCGTCGTGATGACGCTCCGGCCCGGCGACGTCGGGGGATTCCTGACCTTTCTGAACGAGGACCCCTCCCCCGTCTCGGTCCGGAGCGTCGGGCGGACCACCGTGTTCGAGATCGGGCGGCGGGAACTGCATGCGCTCGGCGCCGAACAGCCCCCCCTGGTCATCAAGCTGCTCCGCGTCGTCATGGCGGACACCGCCAAGCGACTGGATGCCCTCCTGGGTCGGGTCGCTGCAACCACGGCTTGGGCCCTGGACCTCGATCGCCACCTGCACGCTCTGCCTCTGGCGCCCGAGGAAACGGAGCGCGCATGACCTTCCATCGCTCCCGGTGCCCAGGCCGGGATACCCGGAGCCGGCCCAAGGCATGATCCGACTGCTTTGGCGGACCGTTCGCGCGTTGCTGGCGCTGCTGGTGCTGGGCGTCGGCGTGTACCTGGGAGGCCCATATCTTCTGGCCGCCGCCGGCCGATACCTGGTCACGCAGGATCCCCTGGCCAGGGCCGACATGGTGCTGGTTCTTTCCGGACAACCATACCTCCGCGTCCCCGAGGCGGCCCGGATCTACCACGAACGGATGGCCCCCCGGATCCTCCTGACCAACGAGCCGAGACCGCGCGGCCAAGAGGAGCTCCTCCGCCTGGGGATCCGGTATCCCGACAGCCAGGAGCTGTCGCTTCAGCTCCTGGAAGCGCTCCGCGTCCCGCGCGACGCCATCCTGACGATCCCGGNGCGTACCGACAGCACCCGGGCGGAGATGCAGATCGTGTCCCGGTACCTGGCGGGCCGCTCGGTGCGCACGCTCATCATCGTCACCTCCAAGGCGCACACCACCCGCGCCCACAAGATCTTCACCGCCGGCCTCGGGCCGCAGGTCCGCGTGCTGATGCACCCCGTCCCGGCGGATCCGTTCGATCCCGGCGGCTGGTGGAAAGATCGCGCGGATTCCAAGCAGGTGCTCTGGGAGTACCAGGCGCTGGCGGACTTCTGGCGGCTCCGGTTCTGGGCCCTCATGGTGGGCGAGGCGACGGCGGTTCCGCCGCAAGTCCCGGTGCGCTGACGGCCGAGAGGTGAGGGAATGGCGACGGTCGCTTTGGACGTCGAGCAGTTGCGGGATCTTCTCGGGCAGCGGGATGCGCTGGTCCGGGCCCTCGCGACCGGGGCTGCCTCGGGGAACTGGGACCCGGTCATGCCCGCCTTCGATGGGCTGCTCCTCGCCATCGCGCGTCTGGAGGAGCGCCTTGGCCGGGTTGAGGATGGTTAGCGGGCCGAGCGCCGTCGGCCGATTTTTTCTGCGGAAGGCGGGCCGGTTCGTGATATGCTTGACAAGACAAGATCGGGAGCTACCCTACAGGACAGTCAGCAGAAGCATCATCGACCCAGAGCACGCGCCGCCCGCGGTTCTCCCCGCGCGCGGCCCGCAGCCGGGGCACAGAAGGAGATGCGCATGGCAAACGTCAAACCGAAGAGCAGTCTCCCTCGGGTCCTCTCCTTGCTGGTCGCGCTGATCGGATGCATCATCACAGCGGTGCCGTTCGCGTTCGGCGTCGGCGGGGACCCCGCCCCGATCATCCTTGTCGGGTCCGGTGTGACCGTCATCGCGCTGGGCTTATTTCTCTTCTTCTCGATCTGAGGCGTCGCGTTCGCCAACGACACCCCCGGCTCCCTGGTCAATCCCCTCGCGTGAGTGGGTGCGGAAAGGCCAGGGACTCGATGAAGACGTCCTCGAAGCTGGGGTGCTTCGACAGTTCGAAGTAGTCGACCTTCCGCGCCAGCGCCTCGGCCCGTTGCCGGACCGTTCGGGATAGAAGGGCCATCCGGGATCCCTGTCCCGCCGCGTTACCGACCCCCTGGATCCGGTCCATGGGAATCGCGGTGGGGAGCATCCCGATCCCCAGCGCGCTTCGCTTGTCCACATAGTTCCCGAAGGCCCCTGCCAGCGACACCGACGCGATCTGCGCGGCGTCGATCTTCAGCTCTTCCATGAGGATTTGCACCCCGCACAGGATCGTCCCTTTGGCCAACTGCAATTGGCGGACGTCGTCCTGCGTGACCACCACGCGGGGATCCCACGAGAGAACGAATTCCCAGCTGTGATCCTGCCCGACGATGCGCTCCAGTACCTTGGGAGGGATCTTCCCGTCCAGCTTCGGCCGGGGCAAGAGGCGCCCGCCCGGGTCCACGATACCCCGCCGGACCATCTGGTCCAGGGCGTCGATCAGCCCCGACCCGCAGACCCCGCGCGGCGGCACGTCCCCGATCGTCCAGAGTCGCACGTCCTCTTGAATGCGGACGCGATCGATGGCCCCGACGGCCGCCCGCATCCCGTGCCGGATCTCCGCCCCCTCGAACGCGGGACCCGCCGGCGCCGAACAGGCCAAGATGCGGCCACGCGACCCCAGCGCCATCTCCCCGTTGGTCCCGATATCCACCGCCAGGCGGATCTCGTCCGATTCGTCCAGGTCCGTCGCCATGATCACCGCCAGGGTGTCCGCTCCCACGTAGGCGCCGATCAGCGGGAGGAAGTACGCCCACGCGTTGGGGAGCGCGATCCCCAGATCCGTCGCCTTCACCTGCAGCGGATCACGGGTGACCGCGACGTAGGGGCTGACAACGATCGTGGCCGGAGTGATTCCGAGCGCCAGGTGGTGCATGAGGGAATTGCCCACCACGGTGACATAATACACCTCGCGGGTGTCCACGGTCCGGCAACAGTCGGCGATGATCTGGTTGAGCGTGCCGATCGCCGCCGCCTGGAGGTCCGCCACCCCGTGGGGCGC
>JGI20214J51088_10001617_pt1 | contig 15325 bp, 12 predicted proteins | sample WetSurMetagenome_FD_51088 | JGI IMG/M metagenome (IMG submission 51088) | reverse complement strand
TCTCTTTTCATTGCTTTAGACTTACTTTCAAATTCTTCAAAATAAACTATGTCCCAAGGAGTATATGCTTTTGTTGAAATAGAATGACCCTCATTATGTAGTCTAATTCTTTGATTTAAATCCGAAGTATGACCGATGTAAAATCTGTCCTTTATTTTACTTTTTAGAATATATGTGTAATACATAAACGCAAAAGCCATCTTTTGCCATATGGCNGGTTANNTGCGGAATCGACGAGACTCGAACTCGCGACCTCCTGAGTGACAGTCAGGCGTTCTAACCAAACTGAACTACGACTCCGTTTAAGAATTATAAAAATAACGTAAATAATAAACTTTTGCAATAGCATAATGTTCCCAAAATATCTTCAATAATTAAATTTTTAGTTAATAATTTTCAAATTTTCAATTAAAATAATATTTTATACTTTTTCCCTTCAAAATTTTTTAATATGAGAATTTTTCAAATTACACATTGAAATTGCTATAATAATCTTTGTAAAAAAAATATGATTGAAATAATTTACTTAAATCGTTATAATATTGATACATAATTTTACTTGTTTTTCTTTTAATAATTTTAATTATATATATTTCCACAATATTTTTAATAGTTTATATTCCTAAGCTAAATTATTTAGTATTTATTAATTAATAAAAAGACAAATTATTGGATAGAAGGAAAACAACAAAATTTTTACTTTAAAACAAATAGATTCTTGGAATTTGTCTAAAAAAGTGGCAATATTACAATCAAATTATATACCATGGAAAGGCTACTTTGATATTATCAGTAAAGTGGATTTATTTATTTTTCATGATGATTTACAATATACTAAAAATGATTGGAGAAATCGGAATAGAATAAAATCACGAGATGGTTTAATATGGTTAACAATTCCTTGTGGAATATCAGAAAAAAGGTTGATTTGTGAAGTAGTGATGAAGGATAAGAATTGGCAAAAAGTTCATTGGGAAAAGATTCGTAACAATTATAATACTGCCCCATTCTTTAATCATTATAAAGATTTCTTTGAAGATTTTTATTTAAATAAAAAGTGGGATTATTTATCGGATTTGAATCAATATTTCATTAAATATGTCTCTAATAATTTCTTGTTTTTAAAAACAGAATTCTCTGATTCGAGAGAATATAATTTAAAATTAAAAAAAGCGGATAGGGTGAGGGAACTATTATTAAAGGTTCAATCAGATATATATTACTCTGGTCCTGCAGCAAAAAAATATTTAAATGAAGAATACCTTACTCAAAAAAATATAGAAGTAAAATGGATGGACTATAATAATTATAAAGAATATAAACAGCTATTTGGTCCATTTGAAAATAACGTAAGTATAATCGATTTGCTCTTTAATGTTGGACCGGAATCAATAAATTACATACAAAGTTAAAGAAATACATGCATGAAATTATCTATAGTGACAACTTTATATAAATCAGCTCCATATATCTACGAATTTTTTTACAAAATAAAAAAACAAGTACTTGATATTACGAATGATTATGAAATCATTTTTGTAAATGACGGTTCACCAGATGAATCCTTAAAGATAGCATTAGATATTTTCCAAAAGGAAGAAAATGTAACAGTAATAGAATTTTCGAGAAATTTCGGACATCATGATGCAATGCGAGCGGGTTTATCAAATACAAGCGGTGATTTTGTTTTTTTAATTGATTCTGATTTAGAGGAGAACCCTAAATTATTATATGAATTTTGGGAAAAGTTGAGTAACAATGAAAATATTGACGTTGTATATGGATATCAAGAAAAAAGGAAAGGAAAATTATTAGAAAAAATATCCGGGAAATTGTATTACAAAATATTGAATAGTTTTTCCGATACTAAGATAAAAGAAAATCTATTGACTGTTAGACTTATGACTAAATCATATGTTAAATCATTATTGTCTTTTAATGAAAATAATTATATTATTGGAGGAATATTTGAATTAACGGGATACAATCAATTTGGAATTCCAGTTAAAAAAGAAGATAAAGGAAAATCCAGTTACAATATTTTTCGTAAAGTTACTTTATTAATCAATAGTATAACATCATTTTCAAATAAACCCCTTGAGTTAATTTTTTATATTGGTCTTATAACATCATCAGTATCATTTTTAGGACTTATTATTATCTTATTAAATAAATTAATATATGGTTTTTTGGTGGGATGGACTTCAATAATATTTCTAATAATATTTACTTTTGGATTTAATGTTACTATAATTGGAATAATTGGCATATATTTATCAAAAATTTTCAATGAAGTTAAAAATCGTCCTAATTATATAATAAAGAATATATATAGAAAATGAATTGGATTCGAAGAGGAGTAATATTAACTCCAAATCATAATATAGAATGGTTAAATTCATGGGCAGGAGCTTCATGTGCATTAATAGAAAACGAAACAAATGGAAAGATTTTTATTTATGTAACCGGAAGAGATACAAAAGGACGAGGAAGAATAGGATTAGTTGAATTTAATATTATAAAAAATAAGATATGCAAGATATATAGAAGATCTGTCTTGAAATTGGGAGAAATCGGATCATTTGATGAAAACGGGACAACATATCCATGTGTTTTGAAAGAAAAAGGTGTTTACAAAATGTATTTTACAGGTTGGATTTTGGGAGTACATGTTGGATGGTACAATGGTGTCGGATTGGCAATTGGAAAAATAAAAAATTCATTTAATAAATTTTCAAAAGCTCCGATTATACATCGTGATAACGAAAATTACATAGGATTCGGCTCTTCATTTGTTCACAAAAAGAAAAATATTTATAATATTTATACGACAAGATTTGAAAGTTGGAAGAAATTAAAGACAGGAAAATTGATACACTATTATAATATTAAAGAAGGAACATCAAAAGATGGTGTTCACTGGAATAATTTTTCAGTTGAACCGCTGATTAGTTTTAAAAATAAGCTGGAGTATGCAATTTCAAAACCTTGTATTTTTCAGTACAAAAACAGATTATTTATGTGGTATTCATATCGTGGTTCAAGTTATCGAATTGGATTTGCATATTTGAATTCAAAAGGTAAATGGATAAGAGCTGATAAAGTATTAGGTCTAAAACCTTTATCCGGATGGGAATCAGATATGGTCTGTTATCCATATGTTTTTAAATATAGAAATTATTTATATATGTTATATAATGGTAACGGATATGGTAAAACAGGATTAGGGTTAGCTGAAATATTATTAACTGATTTTGAGAAAATAATAATAAACTTAAAATGAATGTATTGGTCCATGCAGTAGGTAGTCCCTTAGGACAAAGTATATTAAAATCATTGAAAATTTCTAATCTGAATATAAATATTTTTGCGGGTGATATTTTTAATGATGCTGCAGGATTATTTATGGTGCCTGAACCGAACAGAATTATTTACCCACCTTTAAAAAATAATGATTATCATGATTATGTTTCTGATTTGATAATTAAAAACAAAATTGAAATAATTTATCCTGTTATTTCGCTTGAATTTGATTATTATGATAAGTACAAAGAGTTTTACATTAAAAATGGTGTTAGAATTGTTAATATGAATTCAAATGTTTATAATCTCATAAATGATAAATTCAAATCATTTGAGTATTTAAAAAATAACGGGATAAATATTCCAAAAACATTCTTTGCAGATGGGTCAAATAAGTTTTATTCTTCAATAAAGGAAAATGGATTTCCTATACTATTAAAACCAATAAATGGAGCTTCGAGCAAAGATGTTTTTATTATCGATTCATTATCTAGACTTAAATCTATTTTAAATGTATTTCCTAAGTCATATTTCATAGCTCAAGAATATCTAAATGCAAAAGATGAATTTACTGTTGGCATATATAGAAGCCCTTATTCAAATTTTGAGGATACTTTTGTAATAAAAAGAGAGCTACAATTTGGTTTATCTTATAAAGGTGAAGTTGTTGAGAGCAAATTATTATCCGATTATTCATTAAATATTTGCAGAATTTTTGGTACGGACTTTTCATCGAATGTTCAATTAAAATTAAAAAATGATATTCCATACGTGTTTGAGATTAATCCGAGATTATCAAGTACTACTTTTATTAGAGCTCATTTTGGATTTAATGAACCGGAAATGATAATTTTAGACATTATAAACAAAGGAAAAAACCTTTCTTTTAACAAAAGAAAAGGAAAATTTTCCCGATATTGGGAAGAAATATTTTTTGACATTTAAATTTATGAGAATTGGTATTTTTTCAGATTCGCATTCTAATAATTATGCATTAATTAATTTATTTAAGAAAGAAAAAAATATCGATAAGTGGTTATCAATGGGAGATAATGTGGGCTTATTTCCTAACGTTAATGAAACTATTGATATTATTCGAAAACATAATGTCATCTCAGTTAAAGGAGATCACGAATACTACCTTTTAAATAAAAGAAAAATGAAGTACAGTTTCTCAGGAAATCAATCAATCAATGCGCAAAAAGAATTACTAACGGAAATAAATTACAAATATATTAAAAGCTTAAAAATGAGTAATGTATTAGAAATTGATGACATTAAAATTTTAATAACTCATTTTTTTAATTCTGAAAAAGAAGATTATTCTGATGTTGATAAGTATAAAATCAATTGGCAGATAATTGAAAATGTATATAAGGATTATAACGTTGTTTGTTATGGACATACACATATACCTAATATATATTTTGGTAAAACGACAATTTTTATAAATCCCGGCTCGATTGGTTTCCCGATTGTTTCACAAACAGGTGCATCATATTGTGTTTTTGATACAGAAGACAAAACAATTTTAGTATCAAATGTTGATTTTGATAAAAGAAAACTCATTTGTGATATTAAAAACACAGGATACAACAAAAAATATATAACCTATTTAAAAAATAAATTTCAATGGCAAAGTACATAGTTGGAACATCTACGCTGAGCGAGATTATTATTGAAGTACTCGCAGAAGCCAATCAAAAAATAGAGGGATTCTTTGATGATTTTAACAAAGATAAGATATTTATGAATACACCTATAATCGGAACTGTAAATGATATAATTATAGATAAGAAAAAATATCTAAATGATTTTTTCTTTGTTTCAATTGGGGATAACAAATCAAGAGAAAAAATTATTAGTTCTTTAAAAAATACAGGTTTTCGGTTTTTTAACGTAATACATAAAAAGTCATACATAGATAAATCTGTAAATGTCGGGACAGGAAATTATATAGGGCCATTTGTTTACATTGGAACAAAGTCAAAAATTGGAGATGGTAATATAATATTTAAAGGTGTCGCAATAAATCATCACAATAAAGTTGGCAATTATTGTTTTTTTTCACCAAATTCGTCAATTGGAGGATATACAATTATTGGAGATAGAGTTAAAATAGGAATGAACAGCGTAGTAAATCCATATATTGAAATCAAAAATGATTTTACTTCTGCGCCACTCACACTCATTAAAGATTAAAAACGTTAATGGAAAATATTATAGACAAATATAACAAATTATATTGTGAGTTTGGAATCTCAAACCGTAGCTTGGGATGGGGGGAAAAAGAGAGATCTACTCTCAGATTTAAGATTTTAACAGAACATTGGGATTTGAAAGGTAAAAAGATTTTGGATTTTGGATGCGGATTTGGAGCATTATATGAATATATTAATAAAAATATCACAAGCAATTTTAAATATATAGGTATAGATATAAATGAAAATTTCATTAAAATTGCAAAAGCTAAATTTAAGGACAAGAAATGCGAATTTTTGTTGCAGGACATTTTGAAAAAGAAATTACCAAGGAATTATACTGATTATTCGATTATTTCGGGAACTTTTAATGATTACAGAAAAAACCACAAAAATTTCTTTGAAAAAGTTATTTATGAATTAAATAAAATTTCAAAGAAAGGAATTGCCATTAACTTTCTTTCTTCTTTTGCGGAAATCAAATATAAACACGCATCATATTTTAACCCTAATTATATATTACGGAAAGCATTTGAGATATCAAAAAATATTATACTCCGATATGACTATATGCCATATGAATTTTCAATAGTTATTAATAAAGACATACCTATTGATTATAATATGGTTATATATGATAATTTTAAATATTTCACAAAAAATGAGAATCCCTTTTAATAAACCGTATCTTACCGGAAAAGAAACAGATTATATTTTTGATGCAGTTAACTCAGGAAAAATATCGGGAAATGGAAAATATACCAAAATGTGTCATAAGTTTTTTGAAGAAAAGTACGGTTTTAAAAAATGTCTATTAACCACAAGTTGTACTGATGCGCTGGAGATGTGTGCTATATTACTTGNTATAAAACCGGGTGACGAAATAATTATACCATCTTATACTTTTGTTTCAACTGCAAATGCTTTTATACTCAGGGGAGCGAATGTGATATTTGCAGATAGCTCAAAATCGAATCCGAATATCGACGAGAGCCAAATTGAAGAATTAATTACATCAAAAACCAAAGCAATAGTTGTTGTTCACTATGCCGGGATTTCCTGTAATATGGATAAAATAATGGAAATAGCAGAAAAGCATAATTTGTTTGTTGTAGAAGATACCGCACAAGCGATAGATTCATATTATAAGAATAAACCTTTAGGTTCAATAGGACATTTAGCCACTTTTTCGTTTCACGAAACAAAAAATATTATCTCTGGCGAGGGCGGTATGATAGTTATCAATGATGAGAGGTTTATCAAAAGAGCGGAAATTATTTGGGAGAAAGGAACTAACAGGGTAGCCTTTTGGAAAGGCGAAATAGATAAATATGGATGGGTAGATATCGGTTCATCATTTCTTCCATCAGAGATTGTCTCGGCTTTTTTATATGCACAGATAGAAGAATTGGAAAAGATTCAATTAAAAAGATTAAAAATTTGGAATGAATATAATAGACAATTGAAATCTCTTAATGATAATAAAAAAGTAATGCTCCCATATTTACCTCCTTATGCTTCTAATAACGGACATATGTTTTATCTTGTTTGCAAAAATATTGAAGAAAGAGATACATTAATTAAATATTTAGCTGGAGAAGAAATCTATACTGTATTTCACTACCAGTCCCTGCATAAATCGCAATATTACAGAAATAAATATTATGGTAAAGATTTAATTTGGAGCGATAGGTATTCAGATTGTTTATTAAGACTTCCTTTTTTTTATGAATTAGAAATAAAAGATATAAAAAATATTTGCAAACAAATAATCATATTTTTTAATGAATGATTTTCCAATAGTCATTGAAGGAATAAAATGTTATGCTCCTGAAATTGCAAAAGAAAATAAAGATTTTAACAAATCAAGTTTTGAGCAATTATTTAAATCAGAAGAAAATAATTTCTGGTTTAAATCCAGAAATAAAGTTATACAAACATTAGTTAGTAAGTATTACGGAATTAAAAATGAGGGTAAATTTCTTGAAATAGGTTGCGGTACAGGATTTGTGTTAAAAGGTTTGAAAATATTTAAACAATTAGAATTGATCGGTGCGGATATTCATTTAGAAGGATTAAAATACGCAAAAATGAGACTACCTGATATTGAATTTGTTCAATTAGATGCGATTAATATACCTTTCCACAATGAATTTGATTGCATTGGAGCATTTGATGTTTTAGAGCACATAACACAAGATGAGTTAGTTATTCAGAATATTTATAAATCACTTAAAAATAATGGTTATTTTTTTATCAGCGTGCCGCAGTATAAATTTATGTGGAGCTATTTGGACGACATTTCTTGCCATAAAAGAAGATACACAAAAAGCAATATTAAAGATAAATTAACAAAATCCGGATTCAAAACTGTATATACTTCTTCTTTTGTGTTTACACTTTTTCCTTTAATGTATATGTCAAGACTACTTAAAAGAAATCAAATTATCAAGAAAATTTCCAATAACAATTCATTGAACGAACTTCAAATTAATTCTTTAATCAATTTTGTTTTCAGCTTACTAATGAAAATTGATGAGTGCTTGATAAAATTAAATTTAAAATTACCCTACGGAGGTAGTTTAATGTTAGTAGCAAAAAAATAATTCAAAATCAGAATAAAATGGATATAAAAAATAATACGAGTAAAAATAATTATATAATAATGTTTTTAAAAAATAATTATTCTTATTTAATACCTCTTGCGATATTCATACTCCTTCAGTTACCAGTCCTTGATACCACAAGACCTATAATGGTAGATGAAGCATGGTATTCAAATCCTTCATATAATTTTATCGTATCACATTCTTTTATTAATACTAATACAGCATTTGGGGGCAATGGTTTATTAACTTATTCGGTTTATTTATCTACTTTTTTCTATTTCTTTGGAGTAAGTTTATTTACAGCCCGTTTATCATCGTTTTGTTTAGGAATAATTTCGATATTTTTATTAAGAAAAATGCTTAAGATTCTTAATGTAAGTGAATTCAGTAAATTTTTATCACTATCATTTTTTATTTTAGCCAATCTTTATTTGTCTATTTTTATGCATGCAAGACCAGAAGCATTAGCCTTCGCATTATCATTATGCTTGTTGCTAATATTGTATTTTTATTTGAAGAATGATTTTAGTATAAAACTGTTATTATTGTTAGTATTATTATCATTTCTTGCTATAAATTCGCACCCTTATAGTTCAATTATTATTTTATTGGCTTATATAATAATTCTTTACTTTATAATAAAAAAATCGAAATACTCAAAGATTTATCATCTTGCAATATTTGTTTTTGGAGTTGCATTTTCTTCGTTTTTTATAATATGGATGTCATCAATGAATAATAATAATAGCTTGAGTGAATCTTTATCTATTATACTGCAAAGNAATTCCCTAAACACTTCATTCTGGGAAAACTTATTATCTAAATTTAAAGTTACAATAAATTATTTTATAATATCAAACAGAATAATTACTTTTTTACCTCAAATAAGTATAATTATATTAGGATTATTTAATTTTAAAAAGAACAAACATCTTTTTAGTTTATCTTTATACGGAATGATTTGCCTTTTTATAGCTTTGGTATTTATATCATCTTCCGGTTTTATTTATATCTATATTTATGTATTTATATTTTCAGCTTTATCATTGCCATTACTTATAGAGGCAAAAGAGAAAGGAAATATTTCCAGAAAATTAATTATATTTTTTAGTCTGCTAATAATTTTTTCAAATATTATCGCATATATTGTATTTACAAAAAAGACTTATGATCCTGATATTAACAAAACAATGAAAGAAATCGACTATTTACTACCGCAAAATTCCATAATAATCTCTGAGCAACCATTTTGGTTTATTTCCCCGCAAAAAAATATTAAAACCGTAAGATATTTTGAAAATATTGATGAATATCTTTATAATAAGAATTTTTATATAATTGATTGTGATAAATTCAAGAGCGAATATAAGAACGATTCGAATTCTTTAGCACGATTTGATTCATATAGTGAAAATCATAACAAAGATACTCTTTTTATAAAAAGAAGTAATATTTACGGTAATATTTATTTAATAAAATTTGCAAATAAATAATTTTTAATATTAATAAATTATTTTATAGAAATGCTGTATAATTATACAATACTAAATCAACCCTTGTGTCCATTTTCCGTTGAACCAATACATTATTTTATCAATAACATTTTACGGCTTTTTATAATAGTTTTTGTATCTGTTATAAACTGCACATTATATATATACACACCGCTTGCAACATTACTTCCGGAATTATCTTTTCCATTCCAAATTACGGAATACTTTCCCCTGTTTTGAGTACTTTGTACAATAGTCTTAATCTCTTTTCCGATTAAATCGAATATTTTCATTACAACATGACCTGAAGCCGGTAATTGATATGAAATATTAGTAACAGGATTAAACGGATTTGGGAAATTTTGAGCAAGTGCGAAATCTGTAATTATCGAATTTGTTCCATAATTTTTAATTCCTATAACAGATGAACCAATAAGAGAGCAATGTGGTCCTCCAAAAGCACCCATATCGTTTCTGACAATTCCCAACGCAGGCAATAAAGCGTAACCGATATGTGTGGAATCCTCAGGGTCTTTACAACTTGCGATTGTATCACCAGCATCTACACATGGAGATGTTGGATTTAAATAGAAAGAATTACCAACGAATTGCGGATTTAAATTAATATTGCCATTATATACCGAACCGTTTTGTATGTCACAAAAAGAGACAGTAGAAACCGAACCGGTCTGGTAAAGCTGAAGAGGGATATTTCCCCAAATAATATTATTTTTTATTGTAACATCTTTAGTTTCATAAATTCTTAATCCTCCACTACCATTGTAAGCTGAATTATTAACGACTGTATTGTTTTCTATTATTACAGGATATGTTTTGTAGTTCCCAAATGTATATACTGCACCGCAACCATAATCAGTTCCTCCATAATTTCCAGCAAATATATTGTTCCGATATATTCCTCCAACAAAATATATACAAATACCCATACCACAATATCCGTAATTATTTTGAATAATATTATTTTCAACTATGGGACATCCAATACCACAATGAATTCCACCTCCACCTCCATGTGGGTGCGATACATCATAAATAGTATTTCCAATAATTCTGTTATATCTTATTCTTGGAGACCAGTTCTGAACTAATATTCCACCTCCCTCTCTATAGATACCTGGAATATTAGGATCTAACCATACGAGTCCATGTCCACCGGTAATTGTAAAACCGACTAATGACGCAGTTGTATCCTCTGCCGAAGTTGAATCAGGTTTCATCATTAAAACACAACTGGCTGAATCAGGATATATCGGTGTGCTTCCGTTTATTATAGTATTACTGATAAAACTTGTATCATGGGAATGAAGGAAATAACTTGATAATAAAATACCTTTGCCCCTGAAATTGACATTTTCATAATAGATTCCCGGAGCAACTAAAATTGTATCCCCATTAACAGCCGTATTAATAGCTGATTGGATTGTCGGATAATTACCCGGAACGTTTCGGACGTTTGCATTCAGCAAACACAAAGGAATGAAATTTAATACTACGATAAAAATCAATATAAAATTTTTCATTACGCCTTTCCCCTTCTTATTAAATTTATTATTATAAGAACTTAATTGGTTATGGAAATAAAACATAATAAAATTGAATTTCCCGTATTCACAAATTTAATATTTAGTTTTTCACTCTTCCAGATTTCCTGTAGAAGATTTTAAAGTAAATTATTACAGGGAAGAATTTTAGAGGGCAAAGATAATTAAATTACACATTTATATTTATATACGAAGACAAACATAAGGAGTTTCGGAAAAATTGAGGATTTATCACTGAAAAGAAGTATTACAATTAGATTCTTTACTCCGATAGAGTCTAATATTATTTCCCTCTAACCCATCAGTCTGCCCCTATTCTCTACTTTAAAAAATAAAATATTGTTTTTTTAATACTGTTTTTCGGAGTAAAGTTACCCGCCGCAACGGGTTACACTTTTGTTACTTTGCCTTTTTAGTCTATAGATAAAGAATCCCGATAAAGTGCATCGGGATTTTATAAAAAGTAATCAACATTACGGAATGAAAGAAATACCGTGTAGTAAAACTTGATACAGTCTCAGAAAAATTAAAACCGGATTTTATTTCACCAGAATCATTTTCTTCGTCTCGTTGTATCCATCTGTTATTAATTTATAATAATAAATTCCGCTTGGATACTGTGAAGCACTAAAGACAGCTAAGTAAGTCCCGGCATTTTGCTTTTCAAATACAAGTTTTTCCATCTCGCGACCGAGAACATCGAATACAATAAGTTTAACATATCCACTTTTTGGTAAATCATACCTAATAGATGTTGAAGGATTAAATGGATTCGGATAATTTTGGCTTAAATTAAATTTCTTTGGCACACATATTTCAACCACTCCATTCAATTCTATGTATTTATAGTATCCATTGTTATCAACTTGTTTAAGTCTGTAATTATATTTTCCGGTTTGTAAATTTTTATCTTCAAAAGAATAATATGTAGCAGTTCCCACTGTTCCAGCTCCTTTTACAAATCCAATATCCGTCCAGCTACTTGAAAATATTTTTCTTTCTACAAAGTAACCGNCATTATTTTGTTCTGAAGACGTACTCCATTGTAATAGCACATTTTTTCCATTCACATTGTAAGTAAATAAAGACAGATTAACAGGAAGAGGATTTTCATTTTCAATTCCGCCGGGTGAAGGTGGATCTGGTCTCATATATCCGCTATAATCCGTTAGATATGCCGGTATTGTAATACCTTTTCCTTTTAAATTATTATTAGTTGATTTAAAATCCCAGGGAGTTGTCCCACCGAAATCGGTAAGAGAAAAAAGAGGATCGACGTTTAAACTGTGCACATCCTGACTTGTCACGATGGGTAATGTTGTTTTAGCACCTCCATAATATCCTAAAACGCCTCCTGTACCTGAAACATAATAATCGTTGTAATCAAAAGTGAGGTACATAGGAGTTGAATAATTTAAATAAGCCGAATAATGTTTATTGGTACCATAATCAGTCGAACGAACATTACAAAAGATATTATTCCTGAAATTTCTTGTATTAGTACTTACTGCACTATATAAGGCATAAGAATTATTAGTAACTGACGATGCTAAATTTCCATAAATATAAATAGTATTAAAATATAAATAATTATTATTAGATGTGGCACCGGTCTCATAAATTCCATAAATTGTAGTTTTTGTATTTCCTCCAAGACTGATAATATTATTCGANTATGAAGCAGAGCCGGAACTTATTTTGATTCCATAATATGTTGAATTAGAAACACCNGAGTTTAATGAAAATCCATATATAAAGTTTCCTGAAATAATTTGTGTCCCTGAGGTTCCTGTTGCATAATATAAGCCGTAGATACTACCCGTAAAAGAAGCAGATGAAGCCGACAAATTATATATTGAATTCCCTGAAATTGTCTGACCTGATATTCCTGTATTATTAATATAAATGCCATATATTGCCGACAAAGTAAATACATTTAAATCGTTTATTGTATTGCCTGTAATAGTATAAGTCCCTGTACCATCTGCATATATACCACTAATAATTTCGCCATAGGTAGTAACATTAGTTATATTAGCAATAGTATTGTCGCTTATATTTACTGTGCTTAAATCTCCAGAGCTATATATTCCATCGACAGTCTGATATTCAGAGGAAGAGGCAGAGTTTGCAATTATACTATTGGCAGTAACAGTGCTTCCAATTGTATTATAATTAATGTTTATGGCTCCAGTAGCGGGGATCCTTATTCCATATATATTAGTATTATAAGCAGAATTCGAATTATCAGTTGTGATAGAACCTATAATATTGTTTTGTATATCTCCTGTTCCCGAACCTGTATAATAAATTCCATAAAATGAACCACCTAAAGCACCATTGGTAAGAGTAATGGAGCCTGTACCGGTTGAATCACCGATAATATTACCTGAAGCGGTACCAATGTTAACAGCTCCTGCATCAATACGCATACCATAGAAACTCGAAGCACCCGAATTTGACCAGTTAAAACCTTTTATTATGTTTCCCTGTATATTGCTGGTAGTTGTAGTTCCGACATTAAAATAGATAGCATAAAATTTATTGTCATAGGCATTTGTCTTTATCCATTTACCCCCACATTGATTTGAATTTCCTCCAATATTATTATTTGCAACTGTATAGTTATTTCCTGCTTTTATACAAATCACACAATAATTAGCATTTGCAGATGGAGCAAATGAATTAGTTTCGTAAAAACTATTTCCGGTTATACTCCAATCGGTGGAATTTGCATCAATATATATTCCATTCGAATTGTTACTAAAATTAAAAAAATTATATATTTTGTTATTGGATATTACATTTCCACTATTTGAGGAACCTCCTGTAGAGCCTGAATAAATTACATTTAAAGGTCTTGAGCTTGAACTTGTAATTTCACAATTATCTATTACATTAAAACTATTCCCTGTTGTTGTCGGTGCTGCGAAAAATATTATTGCATCGCTCGAACAGGCTCCAGTAATTTTACAATATTTAATTGTGTTATAAATTGCATCGTTGCCGAACCTAATAGTTCTTCCATTACCTGTTGCTTCCAGCGTAAGTGAAACAGCTGAACCTGTTTGGTTAATCCTTCCATCAATCGTTACATTATCTGCACCATTAAAATTAATAAGCGGATTAGTTCCATTGCACGTGTTTATTGTATATGGTCCTGTTCCCGTAGGATAAATTTTAAGAGATGCCCAGGTACCCGGATATAAAGAAGTTTCACCTGTTTCAGATGTAGAACTTCCTGACACAGTAATAATAATGTTATTACCAGTCTGAGCAGATGTGTTAATTTTTGCAAAGACACCTGTCGAGGAAGCTGTTAAAGAGGTGTATGTTCCATTAGCATTTGTTGAACCTGTTACAGAAAATTGTGCAAAAGAATCAATATTTCCTAAAAAGAAAATATATATGGCAATTCCAAAGAAAGTGAAGAGTTTTTTCATTATTTTTATAAATTGGCTTTTTATTATAATTTTTTTCTTTAAAACAATTAAAAAAGATGTTAATATACTTCTTTTACAAAATATTTATTTTGCAAAAAGAAAATACTAATACTTAATTGGTTAACAACCCAAATTGATTTTCGAAAATAGTTGATGTTTTAAAAAATACTTTTAATAATATAAAATAAATAGGAGTATCATTTAACTTTAATTTACTCAGTTAAAAAAATATACTCTTTTCCTTCGTATTTTAAGTAGAAAAATAAACTACTTTTTTATTTAGTTTATCCCCCATATAAAACACATAAAATCAACTGTAATAGCAAAAAAAATTGACGGTCAACAGGATGGTTTTATAATTCCTATATAAAAAATAAATAGATAAGAATTATTTATTAAAACAATTCAAATCAAATTAGTCCTGATAAAAAGTTGCAAATATTAAGCCATATCAGATTTATTAATAAAACAATAAGATAGATGTGTATAGTATGGTAAATATATAGTCAGGAGACGAAAAAACATAGTGTAGTTACTATCATTGTGATATTATATTTATTGTCCTTTTAATTAAAATAAGCAAAAGAAAATTAACAATACTTTTATTTTATTCGGAAAAGGATGATTTTATAAAATTGATTTTACAATTATTAACAAAGAAAAAAAAATATGATTTTTTCTATTTAAATAAAACTCAAATGTAAAATAAATATT
>JGI20214J51088_10001615_pt1 | contig 15338 bp, 8 predicted proteins | sample WetSurMetagenome_FD_51088 | JGI IMG/M metagenome (IMG submission 51088) | reverse complement strand
GCGGCCTTTTCTAGCTAATCTGATTTTAACTGCCATTAATTCTTACGCTTTTATATTTAACCTGTTTTAAAAATTGTGGCTGCAAAGATATAATATTTATTATTAAAGCCATTATATGGCATCAAAAAAACGGCAGCTAATTAAGCTGCCGTTCAAATATTGATAATTTATTCCGTTAATATCCCGGGTTCTGCTGTGGCTTAAGACCAGGGTTAGCTTCAAGTTCTCTGGCAGGAATCGGGAAGAGAAGCTTAGGATCATTGTATGGATATGTCAGCACATTCAGATGTAATCTTCTGACATCATGGATCTTGAATCCTTCAAAGGCTAGCTCCAGTCTTCTTTCCAGAAGGATATCAGCAAGTGTTACAGATACAGCAGGTGCAAGTCCGGCACGTGTATGAATAACATTGTAATCTTCAACAGGAGTTGCTCCGACACTTGTTGACAAGCGCACATTGCATTCTGCCCTTATAAGATACATCTCAGCCAGACGGATAAGGTTAATTCCGCCATACTGGTTATTCCACTTGCCTGTTCTCCATGCTCCTTCCCCAATATAGAAAAGATCTCTTCTCTGATCTCCGACAGGATAAAGATTCAGATGAGCATCGAGAATATCAATATCACCTGTTCTTCCTCCGTACTCAGGAATAGAAAAGTACTCTGTCATAGCACTGAACCTGTCCTGGGGCGTAATCTGGGTTACAAAAATATCTTCTGCAGTATTGTTATCCTGATTAAACACATCTGCATAAGCAGACAGTATAGAATAAGCTCCGGAAGAGATAACATCATCTGCAGCATCTCTTGCATTCGCATAATCTCCTTTCTGCAGATAAACCCTTGCCAGTAAAGCCTTTGCAGCTCCACTTGAAGCGTAAATCCCATTATCTTCAGGAAGTTTCTGTGCGGCGAGCGTAAGGTCAGCGATAACCTGGGTATAAACCTCCTCGACAGAGTTACGGGTAGCATAACTTGCAGCGGTAATGCCTCTGGTAGGTGTCAGAATAATAGGTACGCCCATCTGTGAATTAGTTGTTCCGGTTTCATACTGAAGTGCAAAAAACCTCACAAGGTCAAAATACATCAGCCCGCGAAGGAAAAGAGCTTCTCCCTCTACCCTGTCGCGATCAGCATCCTTTACAACTGCAAGCGCTGAAAGGAGGTTATTTGCCGTGTTGATGACGGAATAACTATCAACCCAGTGGCTTGAAGCCTGAGAATTTGTTGAGATCATGGTCTTATTGAAAACCTGGCGCGGGTCGATATATGTTCCCACCCATTGAATTTCACCATTTCCTCCGAGTAATTCAGCATTCATTAAAAGATTACCTCCGTAAATTCCGGCCAGCGCGAACTGAGAGTAGGCACCTGTAAGAACATGTTTGACATTAGCATCCGATGTAAGAGCTATATTCTCACTTATACTCTGGGATGGCTCCAGATCGAGGTATTTATCGCATCCGGTAAATAAGCCTCCGAGTACAACTATTGATATTATTGATATTAATCTATTCATCGTTTCTGATTTTTAAAATTATTATAACCCGATATTAATTCCGAATACAATTGACCTGGGTTGTGGTGCGGAATAAAAATCGCATCCAGATGTAATATTATCATTCAGAAAATCAGTTGATACTTCCGGGTCCCATCCTTTGTATTTTGTAAATGTAAGAAGGTTCTGAGCCTGAATATAGATCCTCATCCTGTCAAGTCCTGATCTGCTTATGAGCTTCTTAGGCATTTCATAGCTGATCATAAAGCTGCGGAGTTTTACATAGGAACCATCTGACAGATACCTGCTGTTACGGCTCTGATCACCATTGTCCCAACCAAGTCTTGCTTCCGGTATATCAGTGACATCTCCGGGTTTTTTCCAGCTATTCAACTGAGATGTAAGCTGGTTGTCATACCAGACACCGTTTGCTCCCATCCACTGGTCACCAATAAGATGAATTTTATTACCAGTTACTCCCTGGAAGGTGAAGGCAAGTTCAAATCCTTTAAATCCTAAGGTGTTGGTTATAGCACCAATAATGTTGGGAGTCGGACTTCCGAGTACAACAAAATTTGCATCGGTAAACGAATTGGTGGTTGCTTTCGGGTTAACAATCTTTCCATTGGAGTCTTTTTCATTTATATACCATAATGCGTCTCCGTTTGAGGGATCTACACCGGCATACTGAGCTCCGTAAAATACGCCTATCGGCTGTCCAACCATTACAACGTTCATATAACGGGCACTTCCCTGGTCGATAATCGTCTGACCGCCGAGACTGGTGACTTCGTTTTTGTTATACGAAAAGTTCAGGTTTGTATTCCAGGTAAAAGTCCCTGTGACATTGTTTGTATTCAATACAAACTCAAATCCCTTGTTCTGAACTGACCCGATATTCTTTAACTGGGTTGAATACCCTGATGTTGCAGGTACAGGAACATTGAGCAGAAGATCATTTGTCTTTTTATTATATACATCAATTTCACCGGAAATACGATTTTTAAAGAAACCGTAATCGAGACCTAAATCGATCTGAGTTGTAGATTCCCAGCCCAGATTCGGGTTTGGTATCTGTGATGGGGTAAGGCCCGAGAGGCTATTATAGTTTGCCACACCATATAATCCGAGATGCCCGAAGTTTCCGATACCGGCGTTACCAGTAAGACCGTAACTTGTTCTCAGCTTAAGAAAACTCAGGAACGAATTGTCAGCAAGGAAAGCTTCTTTGGTTAATACCCACCCAAGTGATGCAGCAGGGAAAATACCATACCTGTTATTTTTACCAAACCTTGATGATCCGTCAATACGTCCTGAAATTGTCAGAAGGTATTTAGCTTTATAATCAAGGTTTACTCTTGAGAAATAAGAAAGGAAACTGTATTTCGTCAGCGTTGATGTTGCTGCAGTAATCAGTCCGGCACTTGCAAGCGTCTTAAGCTCGTCAAGAGGGAATTGCTGACCTTCTGCACGTGCATTATCAACAATTGTATACTGGAATTCAGTACCGAGAACTGCACTCAGTCCAAAGTCCCCGAAGCTTTTCAGATAATCAAAATATGATTTTGAGGTAACGTTCTGGGTCTGTCCATAGTTGGCAAAACCATAGCCGTTAACACCTGTTCCTGACTCTGTCAATGCGCCATACCTGCCATTCTCTTTCAGGTTATAAAGGTCGAAACCAAATTCATTTCTCCACTTTAAACCGTCAAGTATATTGAAACTAAGATACCCGTTTGCTATAGTTCTGTACTCAAGAATATCTCTTGTTGCATAGGCTACATCGAGAAGTCCATTATAATATGTTGTTGTTGGGGTATTATACAATAGACCTGACAGATCCCTGACAGGAGTAACAGGCGAAAGTGCAACCAGCTGCATAGGTGTTGAAAAAGCATTGTCGGCCGAAACCTGATCAATCTTGGTACGGTTCAGACTCAGTGCGAATCCCAGATCAATGAATTTATTTACCTTGTTATCTATGTTCAACCTGGCTGATATCTTTTCGATACCGTTTGAAACAAGTATTCCTTCACTATTATTATATGAGAGACTTGTGAAATACTTTAACTTTTCATTACCACCCTGAGCGGATAAATCGGCGGAGAAGATCTTCCCTTTCTGGAAAGCCTGATCCTGCCAGTCGGTACTCACCTGCGATCCGAGATAATTTCCTGAACCATCAAGATTTGCAGCCCAGCCTGAATATCTTTTCAGACGGGTTTCAACATGGTGCTGCCAGTAGGTACTCGTTCCCAGAGGATCACCTGCATATATATCTTCCTGGATGTCACCATTTACAGCTGCTCCCCTGAAATAATCAATATACTGTGTGGCATTCATGAAGTCTCTTTTGTGGGATGCCTCATTATAACCTGACTGAAGAGTAAAATTCAGTTTCGTGGCTCCCTGAATACCTTTTTTGGTGGTAATTATTACAACACCGTTAGCACCCCTTGATCCGTATATGGCAGATGAAGCAGCATCTTTGAGGATGTCGATCGACTCAACATCATTAAAGTTAACTGAGGTGAGGGGATTTATAACAGCTCCTGAATAGTTAAGTGCTTCAGTTGTCAGGGGAATTCCATCGACAACAAAAAGAGGCTGGTTGGTAGCCGTAATTGAAGAAGATCCGCGGATCCTCATGTTAGTGGTACCCGTCGACTTGCCATTTACCGACTCAATGAATACACCTGCACTCTTACCCTGAAGTGCCTGTTCAACAGTTGGTACCGGGATATTCTGAAGTGTTTCTCCATTAACTTTGGAAATACTGCCGGTTACTTTGGACTTAATCTGAGTGCCATACCCTACGACTACAACCTCATTAACTCCAACCAGATCATATTCAAGGGCAACGTCATAAACTGAAGAAGCACCTACGACAACCTCTTTGGTCTTCATACCGACATAACGGATCTCCAGAGTCGCTCCCTGAGGAACAGTTATCTGAAATTTCCCATTCAAATCGGTATTGACGCCATTAGAGGTGCCTTTAACAATAACTGTAGCTCCAATAACAGGGAGATTATCCTCGACTCCTGTCACTGTCCCCGTAACTGTTTTTTGCTGAGCAGAGACAGGCAGCAGAAAACCACAGAACAGAAAAAATAAAAATAGAAGTTTTCTCATAACTTTTGATTTAGGTTAAGTAATTGAACAACTGGAATCAACGAATCCTTTAACTGTTTATAACGTAGGTTGGCGTTATAAAACAAACATAAAACAATTTTAATTGAAATTCAAAATAATCTTTTTGTTTTATACTTTTTTGTTGAAATATTAAATCAAATCTATAAAATCAGTACAAATAATAAAGCTTTGTACCAATTTCAAACTGATCATAAGAGAAAAGGCTGCCCTTTTGAGACAGCCTTCCATTTAAAATATTAATGACTTGATTTTACTGGGGATTTCTTGTCAAAGTAAAAAGATATGTCCCATAAGGACCAGATTCACCTGAGATCGCAAAATACATGGTATATGATCCATCACATGAATTATATGTACCATTCCCCTCATAGGCAATGTTGTGATCACCAAAACCTGAAGAAGCAATCACAGTATTATCGGCTGTGACGACAAAGGATGCAGGATTAATATGCATTACTAGCGGCCCTTTGTCTTCATCTAACCCTTCAATGGCTTCAAGTCCTGAAACATATACCGTATATGGATCGCCAGGCTTTCCGGAAATTGTTATATTTCCTTCTGAATTCCATTCGTTTGGTCCTGAAACCGAATGATAGCTTCCAACTGCAAGTGCAGGGCTAAACTGGCATAATACAGTCAGGCTTAAAGCTGCGTTGGAGCGTGTTGTTACACCATTTTTCGTTGTAACAACTTCAACATAAATTATATCACCGGCACCAACAGCAGATTCTGATATTCCAAGTTTTGAAATAACATCACCGAGTGTAATTGAGACTTTGGAGGGAAATGAATTTACATCAGCTATTTTTACCCTTTCAAAGTTGTCAAGATGCGACACAACAACCGAACCATTTTCAACACTCTCCCCGCTTGAAAGGCTGACACTGAAGCTGATTGAAGAACTGTTATTACCTTTGATAAATATTCCTGATACATCTGTAATCAAAGGTACAATTCCGACATCACGAACACCAGCCGGATCTTTAAGCTTCTCACACCCTGCAAATATTATTACAAGTGTGATGATTAGTCCTGACATTATATATTTTTTCATATTAAATATTTTTAAGTTAAACAAATGATAAACCTGTGATCTACCGATTCCCACCGGCCCACCACACATTCTCAAAGTAAACATATGTACCATCACCATAAGCTGAACGGACATTCTGGTTTGTAGTCACATCTTCCGATCCATATGAATATCGTAATGGGAAAAGTGTTGCGTTCCTCNGATTATTCAAATGGATGACATTATTTCCCATTGCCCTCAGNCGCCTGAAGTCATTGTAAGCCTCAATTGCTTCCTCCTCATAAAATGCAATGTATTTTTGGTTCATAACTTCTGATAACGGATTTGCAGTAAACCGGGGTTTTACATTTGACTCATAATAACCGGCAGCTTCTTCAGCTGTCAGTCCTATGTTCACTTTCTGGAAGGCAGCGGTTATGGCATTCTTCAGGGATGCTTCTGCATTTGTCAGATCATTTAATCTTANATAAGCTTCTGCTTTCAGGAATTCAATTTCATGGTAACTTAACAGATAGGTAGGAGCTGTATTGGTACTTATCGCTGAAATTGAGTACATACCCTGGACCTGATTAGTAGTGCCATTGGGAGCAAACACCAGAGTATTGCCAGTACCAGGATAGGGCATAAATAATACATTATCACGAGGATCACTCCGCTCCACTAATTTGTCGTGCAAACTCTGACTTGCTCCATAATAATCCCTGTCCTGAAACAACCTGTAAAAGGGACTGCTGGTAGTATTTCCGTTATAATTAAACTTGGCCTGTTCAGCCCGTGATTGAAATGACTTATTTGCGAAGCTTATTACATCACTGTATGATGGAGTTCTTAGTGAGAGATGCATTGTATAGCGGGCTTTCAGGCCATATGCGAATTTTTTCCAGAGGTCCGCATTGCCACCATAAATTAAATCCTGTGTCCCCAGAGTTGGAAACAATGATTCCTTGTCCAGATTTGTGATAGCTTCATCAAGTAGACCAAAAATTGCATTATAAATATCTGCCTGTTTGTCGAGAACCGGAGTAAAAATGATTCCAGGTTTAAGTGCTTCAGACCAAGGAACATCTCCCATCAAATCTGTAAGTACTGCAAGATTATATGCTGAAAGAATCTGTGCAATACCAAGAGTATGGTAGTTACCGGCTTCTGATCCCCCGGCAGAACATTTACCAATTATTATCTTCAGATTATAAAGGTTCTGATAAGTCGCATCCCATGCATTATTATAAGTCGCAGAGGTTGTGGGTTCTCCTGTCCGTATTTCAGCATTATAAAACTGACTCCATACACCCACATTATGTTCAATATAAATAGATGCATAAAAGGCAAAGTCAGTCCCGGCAACTGAGAATGATGTATTTGTCATGGCATCAGTAATGATCAGTCTCGACGCCATATCAGTGGGGTCATTAACATTCGTATTGATCTTATCCATTTCTTTTTCAGAGCAAGACCACAGAGTAAAGATCATTACTGCTGTGAAGAATATATAGACATATTTTTTCATTATGTTTAAAATTAAAAAGTTATTTCGAAATTAAACCCGACACTTGTCGTCTGAGGAACTGAAAATCTCTCAAACGCCCCTCCCATGTTAGTATTACCCTGACTTGATTCAGGATCGAAGTTAGGAAGTGCAGTCCATAAGAGTATGTTACGAGCAAAAACTGAAACTCCCAAATCAATGGATTTGAACAGCTTTTTGGCTGGTTTGTACTTCAGGGAAATCTCACGAAGTTTTACAAATGAATTATCATATATAAAATACTCATCTATATTATAGAGTACATTTGCATATAAATCTTCCAGCGCACGTGTGTCATTTGGACCTCCTCTGACAATATCATTAGGAGTACCATCGGGTTTCACTCCGTTAAAAATAAATGTTGCCTCACGGTTTTCCGTTCTTGCCGACATTCCATAATTGTCAAGCAATCCATTACTTCCGGAGTACATCTGACCGCCATTTTTCCATTCAATCAATGCACTTAGGGACCAGTTTCTGAAAATGAATGAGTTGTTTGCTCCAAGAATAAATTTAGGAGATACTGATCCTATTACAGCGGGTTCACCAATCAATGGCATACCATGATTAGGTGCTCCGGGATTGTCAGCAACAACAATTTTCCCGTTTGCATCGCGTACAAATGAAGATCCGTAAATAACCGGATAGGTACTGCCAATTCCTGCTCTAACCTGTGGAATATCAAAACCTCCAAGAAAGATACTTTCGACACCAGGAGCCAGCTCATCAACAAAATTGTCAATTTTTGAATAATTAATATTGATATCCCACTTGAAATTATCCAAAGCCAACGGAGAAATGTAAAAGATTACTTCATGACTTAGAGTGTGAACTTTACCTCCATTCATTAAAAGCTTGCGCATTCCTGTCGATCCTGCCAGTGGAACAGTAAATATCTGATCTATAACTGTCTGCTTGGAAAAGGTATAATCAATACCCAGGCGATTTTGGAAAAATTTCAGGTCCACGCCTGATTCATAAGAGGTAGTGTTCTGTGGTTTAAGATTGGGATCAAACTGAATATTATTTGGAATATAGGAGCTTATTCCACCAATCGGATAATTGATTGGAGTTCCTGACCACCAGCTTCCTGCATAGCCTGGGGTCGTGTAGTAATTCTTAGTATACGAGCCAGCCTGTCCTACCTCAGCGTATGAAAGACGAAGTTTTGCAAATGAGATCCAGTTAATACTTTTTACAGCATTTAATTGTGATGCAACAAAACTTAAGGATGCAGATGGGTAAAAGAAAGTGCGGTTATTTGTTGGCATTGAGGAAACGATATCGTTCCTTCCTGTTAAAAGAAGGAAAAATATTGATCGCCAATCCAATGATAAACTCCCCAAAAATCCAACAGTACGGTCTTTGGCTTTGGATTCGTTTGCTGTTACAATATTAGCATTTCTTATGTGCGCCCAGCCTCCAAAGTTAAATTCTGCACCATGCTCAGAATAAGTTTTATCATTCCTTTGGTTAAATTCATTGCCAAGCATAGCGTTGAAAGTGAATTCACTGCCAATTTTCCAATCGAAATTGGCTGTCAGAAGTGAGTTTACTGTTAAAGCTGATATTCCGTAATTGTCCATATAGCCAGTATTGCCCTGATGCCCATATTCAAAAATGTCCTGGAAATGTGAAGTATAAGTGTCCATTCCAAGCTGATAACGAGCTTTCAGACCCTTATTATCCCCCAGCCTGGCAGAATAATTCACATATCCAATACCAAATACCCTGTCGGTTTTTTCATTAAATGAGTTATGTTTGGTGGCCCATGTAGGATTGTCAAATGGGTTAATTCCACGATAATAAATCTGGGTATATGGATCTCCTGGAACGAAATAGGGGTAATCCTTCAGATTATAGCTGGCAGGAGCAGCGAGTACTCCAGCCAAAGCTGCATCATTCCCTGATGATAATTTATCAATGTCGATCCTGGAAAAGTTGGAACTGAATCCAACAGTGAAATTATCATTAAACTTTCTTTCAGCAGAACCCTTGGCATTCCAGCGATTCATCCCTGATGGTGCGGCAATACCGCTCTGTGATGTCTGACTTAAACCCAGGGCAAAATTGCCTGTAGCTGTCGCCTGACTTATATTAAAATTATTAGTTATTGAAACACCAGTCTTAAAATAGTCATCCCAGTTATTAAATACCTGCGGAGTGACCCATGGATCAGCAACTTGTGCTCTTTGCAACTGCGGAACGAGAAATTTTCCGGGATGGCCGTTTGCATTTCCCCCATAAGTTGGCACATCAGGAAGATCTGTAATCTTAGGGCCCCATGACATAGATGAATTTGGAACATATGCTCCATAAATACCCTGGGCGTAAGTAGTCTGATAATCAGGAGTACGTGAAACCCGTGAAAAACTGGTTGTATTTGAGATAGATATAACAGGTTTGCCTATGGCATTACCCCTGCCGCTCTTTGTTGTAATAACAATTACACCGTTTGATGCGCGGATTCCATAAAGAGCTGATGCGGCCTGACCTTTAAGAATATCAATACTTTCTATGTCAGAGGGGTTAATATCCACTACCCGATTAGAAAGGTCGGATCCTGTCACACCGTCTCCAACCTGAGAAAAATCACCACCAGCNCCTGTNTGGATATCTGCTGTTGANGAAATAGGCATACCATCAACAACNTAGAGAGGTGAATTATTGCCAGTAAAAGAACGGGCACCACGAATAGTTATCTGCGATGAAGCCCCAGGCATNCCACTTGAAGGTTTAATATCAATCCCTGCAAGTTTACCCTGCATAGCACCTGCCAGGTCTGTATTACCTGTTCGCTCAATAACTTCATTTTTGACAGCCTGAACAGAATACCCCACGGCTTTTTTCTCCCTGGATACTCCCAAAGCAGTAACCACCACTTCTTCAAGTCCCTTAATATCTGATTCAAGACTTACATCAATAACAGAACGATTGGAAATCTCCAACTCCTGCTTTTTCATACCGATGTAAGAAAAAACAAGAGTCACTGCATTCGGAGATAAAGTCANGTTATACTTACCGTTCACATCGGTAGTTGTACCATATGTAGTCCCTTTAATCTGTACCGTGCATCCGACAACAGGCTGTTTGTCCTCTGCCCCGGTAACTGTACCGCTGATAGCTCTCTGCTGGGCAATCAAGGAACTTGATAACCCGCAAAAAAATAAAAATAACAAGAGAATTTTTCTCATAGCAATTAAGTTAGGTTAGTAATTCATCTCCGGCACACCGAATGATTTGCCGGATTTTTAAAAAGTAAAATGCCTTGCTTAACAAAATAAACTGAATCGTATTGTTGTTTTCAATTCATTCAACAAAACGCAGATATGGCTTTACAATTTTCAGGTTATAACTCACGGAATATTTTTTTTAATAGAGTCCATACTACTCCGATCTTAACCCAATTTTGCCTATTTTTGTGAACTGACTTCAACAATCAGTTAAGTTCCGATTATGGCAGGATTTGCACATTTACACGTTCATACCCAATACTCTATCCTTGATGGGGCATCAAGTATTCCATTGATGATGGATAAGGTTAAGTCACTCGGTATGGATGCTATTGCCATCACCGACCATGGTAACATGTTTGGTGTTAAAGAATTCCATAACAGCGCCATTAAACATGGAATCAAACCAATAATTGGATGTGAAATTTATGTTGCCAAAAGGTCTATTGAAGAAGTAACTGGAAAAGAGGACCGGTCGGGCGATCACCTTATACTCCTGGCAAAAAACCTCACCGGATATAAAAACCTTATCAAACTCGTGTCAATTGCCTGGATTAAAGGCTTTTACTATAAGCCGAGAATCGACAAGTCACTCCTTATCAAATACAAAGAGGGACTGATAGCCTCATCGGCCTGCCTGGCCGGTGAGATCCAGGATGAGATCCTCAACGGTACAATGACTGGGGCAGAAGCCGCTCTCAAAAACTACCTTGAGATTTTTGGTGAGGATTTCTACCTCGAGATCCAGCGGCATGAGACTTATGATCCCGAAGCTGACAGGTCAGCTTTCCCTCTCCAGCAGAAGGTAATTGAGGCTTTTAAAAAGCTCTCGGTGAAATTTAAAGTCCCGATAATCGCCACAAATGATACCCACTTTATCAACGCTGAAGACGCAGAGGCTCACGACAGGCTAATCTGTATTAATACAGCCAAGGATATAGACGATCCTAACAGGCTGAGATATTCAAAACAGGAATATCTCAAAAGTGAAGAGGAAATGAGGGTCATCTTCAGCGATATCCCTGAAGCAGTTGATAATGTGGCAGCCCTGGTCGCAAAAATAGAAAAGTACAAGCTCGATCATGACCCCATTATGCCTGAATTTGAGCTTCCTGAAGGTTATACTGATAAAGATGAGTACCTTAAATTCCTGACATACCGCGGAGCCGAAAAAAGATGGGGCACTCTTACAAAAGATCAGACCGACAGGCTCGACTTTGAGCTGGAGATGATCGCCAAGATGGGATTTCCCGGTTACTTTCTGATAGTGCAGGATTTCCTTAATGCTGCTCGTGAGATGGGTGTTTCTGTTGGTCCGGGCAGAGGATCAGCTGCCGGTTCCGCTGTTGCCTACTGCCTTAAAATTACAGATATTGATCCTATCAAATATGGTCTGCTGTTCGAAAGGTTTTTGAATCTCGACAGGATCTCGATGCCTGATATAGATATCGACTTTGATGAGGACGGAAGGGAATCAGTGCTCAAATATGTTGTAAATAAATATGGACATGATAAAGTAGCCCATATCATCACTTTCGGATCAATGGCGGCAAAGATGGCTATCCGAGATGTGGCAAGAGTGCAAAAACTGCCACTTCCCGACGCCGACAGACTCGCCAAGCTGATACCTGAAAGACCCGGAATTACTATTAAGGACGCTTACGCCGAGGTGCCTGAACTCGCCCGTGAAAGAGAATCATCAAATAAACTGATAGCACAAACTCTGAAATATGCAGAGGTACTTGAAGGTTCTGTGAGGCAGACAGGCGTCCATGCCTGCGGCATAATTATCGGGAAAGACTCACTCGATAATTATATTCCGTTGTGTACCGCTAAAGATACTGATCTCTATGCCACACAGTACGACGGAAGTCATGTTGAATCGGTCGGGCTGCTGAAGATGGACTTTCTCGGGCTGAAAACCCTGTCCATCATTAAAGACGCTATCGATAATATTAAAAAGTCAAAAGGTGTTGAGATAAACATCGATGACCTGCCCCTTGATGACAAAAAAACATTTGAGCTCTTCAGTAATGGAGAGACAACCGGCATATTCCAGTTTGAATCTACCGGTATGAAGAGATATCTCAAGGACCTCGAGCCTAACAGGCTTGAGGACCTTATTGCCATGAACGCACTCTACCGTCCGGGTCCGATGGAATATATACCTAAATTCATCCGAAGGAAGCACGGTACAGAAAAGATAGACTATCCTATTCCGGCAATGGAAAAGTATCTTGATGACACTTACGGAATAACCGTTTACCAGGAACAGGTGATGTTATTGTCGCAGGAGCTTGCCGGATTCACCAAGGGTGAAGCCGATTCTCTCAGAAAAGCGATGGGGAAAAAGAAACGCTCCATAATGGACGAGATGAAGCTGAAATTCCAGCAGGGATGCGCGAAAAAAGGCTATAATGAAGAAATTGTAAACAAAATATGGTCTGATTGGGAGGCATTTGCGCAGTATGCATTCAATAAATCACACTCCACGTGCTACGCATTAATAGCATTCCAGACCGGATTTCTTAAAGCCAACTACCCTGCGGAGTACATGGCCGCTGTTCTCAGCCGTAACATCAGTGATATTAAAAAGATCACGATATTCATGGATGAGACCCGGAGAATGGGAATGGAGGTATTGGGACCTGATGTGAATGAGAGTAACGTGAAATTCACAGTAAATAAAGACGGGAATATCAGGTTCGGACTGGGAGCAATAAAAGGTGTGGGTGAAGCAGCTGTTCTTCAGCTGATTGAAGAGAGGGAAAAGAACGGCCCTTATAATGATATCTATGATCTTGTTGAAAGGGTCAATCTGAATGCACTAAACAAGAAGAACCTTGAAGCAATGGCTGTTGCAGGGGCATTCGACTGTTTTGATAAAATCACCAGGGCCCAGTATTTCTCACTCGACACTAAAGGATCAAGCTTTATTGAAAGCCTGATCAGGTATGGCAATAATTCGAAGACTCTGAAATCATCAAGCCAGCAATCACTCTTTGGAGAAACAGGGGGATTCGACATGATAACCCCTGAACCTGCAAAATGTCCCGACTGGCCAAAGCTGGAAAAACTGAACAGGGAGAAGGAAGTTATCGGAATCTATCTGTCATCGCATCCCCTTGATGATTTCAAGCTTGAGATAACCACTTTCACAACCGCTGTACTTTCTGATCTGCAGAACCTGCGTGAGTTCCTCGAACGCGATGTTACAGTTGCCGGAATGGTCACTGATGTAAGGACCGGCATTGGAAAGAACGGCAAACCTTATGGATCTTTTACTCTCCAGGATTATTCCGATTCATTCCGATTTATGCTTTTCGATAAGGACTATCTTGATAACAGTAAGTTTTTTATAGTCGGCTATTATCTTCTCGTAAAAGGCAGAGTTCAGAAAAGAAGATTTAAGGAGGAAGAGATAGAATTCAAAATAAAAACAATAAACCTCCTTTCGAGTGTGAAGGACGAACTGATAAAATCCGTTACAATTAAGGTTAATCCTGAAAATATAGATCCCGAAATGATCAACACACTTAAGAAGCTGATTGCAGAACANAAAGGCGATACTGANCTGAAGTTCCTTTTTCTTGATCCTGAGGATAAAATNTCGCTCCCNATGTTCTCACGGAACTTCCGTGTGAGNCTGAATAACGAATTACTCTCCTATCTGGAAGATCAGCCCGGGATAGAATTCAAAGTTAATTAGCTATCTTTGCAACGAAATCTTGTTAAATACTATAAAAATTTAGATTATTATGGCAACAGAGGTAAATGATGCAAACTTCGATGAACTGGTACTTAAATCCGACAAACCTGTAGTTGTTGATTTCTGGGCTGAATGGTGCGGTCCATGCAGGATGATAGCACCCATCATGGAGGAGATTTCACATGAATATGAAGGCAAAGCTTTGATAGTAAAATGTGATGTAGACAGCAGCCCTGGAGTCGCTGCAAAGTACAGCATCAGGAACATCCCTACAGTTCTTTTCTTCAAGGAGGGAAAAATTGCAGACAAGCAGGTCGGAGCAGTTCCGAAAAATAACTTTGTGGTAAAACTTAATGCACTTCTTTAGGCAATAATATTCCCGGATCCGGCCGTTCAGGAAATCTGCAACGGCCTTTTTAATAATCGAATATGACAATTTGTGTATTTGCCTCATCAAGCAGCCGTATTGATAATGAGTACGCAATCGCAGCCTCATACCTTGGGAGATTACTGGCAGAAGCCAGCCTCGAGGTGGTTTATGGCGGTGGTGGTATCGGACTCATGGGAAAGCTCGCTGATGCTGTAATAGAAAATAACGGAAAAATTACGGGGGTCATTCCTTCTTTTATGCTCGATGAAGGCTGGGATCATAAATCAGTAAATGAAATGGTTATCACCACCGACATGGGTGAGAGAAAAAGAAAAATGTTTGAACTTGCCGATGCTATAGTAGCCTTGCCGGGAGGAGTCGGCACGCTTGAGGAGCTCACCGAAGCAATGACTCTTAAACAGCTCGGCTTATATAAGGGACCAATTATTATACTGAACACGCTGGATTTTTATAAGTCTTTCATTGATTTTATGGATCATATGGTAGCGGGCCACTTCCTGAGATATGAACATAAAGGCATGTGGGAAGTTGCAGAAACAGTGGAAGATGTTATGAGATTGCTTGCAAAAAAGGATGGCTGGCACCTTAACCCCAGAAGCATCGCCCGGATCTGATTTTAAGGTATTTTAGTCCCGATAAACAAAATATCATCGACCTGTTCGAGATCTCCTTTCCAGTTGAGGATCTCCGTTTCAAGTCTCTCTTTCTGCTCATTGACAGGAAGATCCCATATTGTACTTAGAAACTTTTTAACATTATACGATTTGTATTTTTTTGCTTCAGGTGATCC
>JGI20214J51088_10001614_pt1 | contig 15338 bp, 16 predicted proteins | sample WetSurMetagenome_FD_51088 | JGI IMG/M metagenome (IMG submission 51088) | reverse complement strand
CGATCGAGCGCATCGGCTGAACCTCTCCAGGATCTCCTCAGGCAGAAGGCTGATGATGGGCACGGCGGCATTGCTCTCCTCAACCTTTGCGACTATTGCTGTGCAATCTCCTGCCAATGCCAGGGCCAGCTCATCGGCCCGGTCAACCAAAACCGTCTTTTCAATCCCGGCAGCTTTTGCCAGGGCGTAAAGGTCTGTTCCAAGGGCGGTGCACGTGGGTTGAGAGCCTGTGGAGCCGTAGCAGCAGTTGTCCAGGATCACCAGCAGATAGTTGCGGGGCGCATGATTGGCAATGGTAGCCAGCGTTCCCAGGTTCATGAGAACAGAGCCGTCTCCGTCCAGGACCATCACCTTTCTCTCCGGCCTTGCCAGGGCCAGGCCCAGGCCAATGGATGAGGCAAGGCCCATCGATCCAAGCATGTAGAAGTTTTCCGGGCGATCCTTAACCGAGAACAGCTCCCGGCTGGGATAGCCGATGTTAGAGATCAGAAGAGCGCCCTGCGCCTGCGCCGCCTCAGCCGCTAGAAGAATGGCCTCAATGCGCTTCATTTTCCCCTCCAGAATTGCAGATCCAGTAGAACGGCCACCGGCCTTCCGGCTGCCTCAGCGCTTCTCCAGGCTTCGCCTACCGTCTCCTCCGCCTGCTCCGGCTGGGGTTGAAAATGAGAAATTCCCATTGCGTCGAGCAGAGGGACGGTAAGCCGGCCCATTGGCACCTGGGCGACGATGGGCTCGCCTGCGCCTCCCCGGTGGCTGATGATCATGAGCAATGGTATGCCGTAGAGCATATCAAGGGATGTGAGGGCATTGATGCAGTTTCCCAGACCTGAGTTTTGCATCAGCAGCGCCGTGCGCCGCCCGCCCATCCAGGCACCGGCGCAGATTCCCACCCCCTCCTCCTCGCGGGTGACCGGCAGGTGGATGATCTCCGAATCGCCCCCGATCAGAGCGAGCAGCTCCTGCAGATTGACGCAAGGAACCGATGCCGCAAAGTCGATGCCGACGTGCTTCAGGCCGTGATAGATGGCGAGGCTGGGATTCATTGGCGCCATATTTGTCCTTCCAGGCAAAAAACCCTTTTGCAGGACATTTTTATGCTGTGTCGGATATTTTATAAATCACTAATAAAATTTAAATACTGAAAATAGTTCAGTACTTAAAATAGGTACTAAAAAAAGTCAGGACGATACGGATGTCATTCACACTCATCAAGGGAACCTTCCATGTTCAGGGCTACAGCCCGGATGGCGATTCAGTCCGCTTCAAGGCCAGGAACCCCGCTCTCTGGAAGAAGCTCTCCGGGCAGGCGGTGGAGCTGAATGCCCGTGGCCATGCTCAGCTGCGCATCGAAGCAGTCGATGCTCTGGAGACGCACTACCAGGGATGCTGCCAGCCCCTGCGGCCCGCGCGCGCCGCCACTCGCTTTCTCCTCAACGAGCTGGGAATCACCGATGTCGCCTGGGATGGGCCACACAGCGCAGTGGTAAAGGCAAAGGACGGAACTGTTGGATACATCCTGGCCCGCTGCACAGAGGGCAGACGCCGCCCGGTAGCCTTTGTGTTCCCGGGTGAGACTGAGGAGAAGGATGGAGCGGAGATCAATCTGGATGAGTCGCTGCTCAAAGAGAGCTACAACTACCGGCTCCTCGCCCAGGGACTCGCCTATCCCATGTACTACAACGGCCTTTTCTCGGACCTGCGCCTGCCAATGACCAGAGCGACAGAATCCGCCAGAGCTGACGGAAAGGGGCTGTGGCCCTATGACAGAACCACGCGGGGATTTTCGGCCTCCCGCCTGAAGAGCATTACCGAGGAAGTGGCCATCATGCCCAAGCTCTTTCGCCGCATTGTGAATTACATGGGCGAGGGCGGCAAGATCGAGGGATTCAAGGAGCACCTGCAGAAGACCTGCGAGCCGCTTGTTCGGATCCAGCAGGTCCACTTTTCAAGATTTGATGCCATTGTTGAGACGAGGGGCGAGAAGGTGAAGCTGTCCGAGGCTCCCGAGAATCTGATATTCATGGACAAGGTGCTATGCAAGAGGAGCTGAATCTACCGCAATTATCTGCCTTTGCCAAAGCGAGAGAGTTAGGAGGTCCCTTCTAAAGTTCAACTATTTATCCAAAGAGCGCCATTTACCATTTATGCCCATTCTTCGCGAAGATGAGGACCTGAGAGAGGCACTGACAAGCTGCCGAACCATCTGCGTGGTCGGCATCACCCCAGATCCATACAGGCCGAGCTACTTTGTCTCCGATGTTCTGAAGAGCCACGGCTTCAGGCTCTATCTGGTCAACCCCAAGTATGCCGGGCGCGTCATCCTGGGAGAGAAGGTCTACGCCTGCATGCAGGACGTACCGGATGAGATTGATATTGTGGATGTGTTCCGAAGGCCTTCGGTCGTGCCCGCTCTGGCGGAAGAGGCCAAGCAGAAAGGATTCAGGGTCTTCTGGATGCAGCCGGGAACGGAAAACCCTGAGGCAATAAAGAAGCTGGATGAAGAAGGATACAGCGTAGTGGCAGGAAGATGCGCAAAGATCGAGTCCAACCGGTTACTTTGATTTATATTTGGTGTTAGTTATTTAATAGATTTGTTATTATTTTATGTAACCTCATTATTTTACAATTCTGTTATTATTTATTTATTATTTCGAATACCCCGCAGCTCTGCTGCGGGGTGCGCCGCCGAAATTTGACTTAATATTTTTAATTATAATTATATATCTAATTTTATTCAGTTGTTCTACTGCACCTTCATAACGAACCGGTAATTTTCCGCACCCAGAACACTGTTCAGTATGCACTCCAGAGACTGGCAGAGCCTCGCCCGACGTTGCTGGTCGTTGTTGATATCCGGCTGATGGAAGATATAAACCAGAGCTGTGCTGATAAGCTCAATTGTCTCCCCGGGATTTACCACATGCATGCGGCCATTTGCATCTCCCTGCATAACCAGGCGGGAGAGAATCGGGACTATCCGCTCCACTGTGGCCTTTTCCAGCTTGGCATGCATTACCGCATTTATGTCCTGATGGATAAAGTCAATTAAGTCATTGCGCTGGGATATGAATCCAAGAATCGCGTTGATCGCATCATTCAGCCTGATCGGCTCATCAAGGGCATCATCTGTTGCAATCTCTATAACCTTCTGCTCCAGGACGGCAATGCTCTTCTCCACAACTGCTTCCAGTATGTCCTCTTTTGAGCGGAAGTAGTAGTAAAGAGTTCCCTGGGCGATGTTGAGCTCTTTGACAATGTCGCTGATTGCGGTATGCTCATATCCCCTTTCAAGGAAGAGACGCTCAGCGGTATCGATCAGCTCGCGCTTTCGCTCCTCCGGGTCCTTGCTGATTCTTTTCATGCCTCGCCTTCTGCTCTCGCAGGCACCACCAGAACAGGAATACTGGCATGGCGCACCACTCTTTCGGCAACGCTGCCGAGCAGAAGCTTCTGGAGGCCGCTCCTCCCGATGCTGCCCAGCACAATCAGGTCAAATCCCCCATTCAGGCAGAGCTTGAGAAGCTCCTCGCCCGGATCGCCCCGCTCGGTCCAGCACTCGCAGGCCACCCCGGCATCGCGGGCTTCGTCACCAATCTCCCCCAGCGCTTCATTTCCTTCCTTGATCATAAGCCCCATGAGTCTGTCCTTAATACCGGGCATGGCGGCATATCCGGGTAGCTTAGCCAGCCGATGCACATCTATAACATAGACGGCAGAGACCCTTGCGTTCGCTCTCTTGCCGATCCCAAGGGCAATATCCGCAGCCAGCATGCTCGTCTCAGACCCATCGGTGGCGATCAATATTTTTTTCAACATGGCAATCAGATCCTGGTATTACTCAAATTATTCAAATTGAGCACACTCTTCTCCTGCTCGCTAAGCAGGCAGCCACAAGAGCCTTCGTGAGCCAGGGCACAATTGCAGGGTTCGATGTGAATGGTTACTGTCGTCCCTGGATAGTGCTGCTTGATTGAATCGGTTAGCATATCGGTAATGCGGTGTGACTCGTCTACAGACATCGATGCATCGACCCGAATGTGAAACTCCGCGAATCGGTTGGACCCTGCCTTTCGGGTGCGCAGACGGTGAAAGCCCCGAATGGTGGGAGCAAAAGCTCTGATGTGCCTGCGAATATCGTCTACCTCTTCCGGAGGAAGGCCGACATCCACCAGATCGCGGGCGGATTCAACCGTCAGATGATAGGCGGCCTTTATGATCAGCAAAGCGACTCCAATAGCAGCCAGCGGGTCCACCCATCGCAGGTCAACCCCAGGGAGGATGAATCCCCCTATAAAGATGACCGCGAGACCGGCAAAAACGCCCAGCGAGGTATAGACATCGGTTCGCAGGTGCCATGCATCCGCCATCAGTGCGACCGAGTCTGTCTCCTTGCCCACCCGGAATAGATTCATGGAGACGAAGATATTCGCCATAACGGATATCAGCATTACCGCAATGCCTAGCCATGCATCGTCCAGCGGTTCTGGATTTTTCAGCTTTTTTATCGCCTCATAAATGATCCAGCCAGCGGCGAGAAAGATGAGCAAGGCTTCAACTGTCCCGGAAATATTCTCGACCTTTCCGTGGCCAAACGGATGGCCCTCATCCGGCGGTTTGCCGGATTTTCTCACCGCCAGCAAAGCGATGATCGCAGCCAGCAGGTCTACGCCGGAATGTATGGCTTCGGATATCACAGAGACCGAACCGATAAATGTCCCCACAGCAAGCTTGAGGACTACAAGGCTGGTATTCGAGATTACGGAAAGCAGAGCCACGTTTGACTTTCGCCTATTTTTTTCTGCATCATCAAGCTGCATATTTTGTACCCTGAGTATAGCGGAAGTTTGACCGACATATGTCAAGCATATGGCTAACATATGACTGACAGTCAGTCACCCCTGGTAGGTAATCATATTAGTATTTATCAGTTATGCCAGGGAGAGATCTAAAAAAAGAAATAATGCGTCGACTAATCTCTTTTTCGCAATAGACCGAATGCTGCCAGCGATGCCAGAATGCCCAGCGAAACCTCAAAGCCCGGCTGCTTTTTGATCTGTTCGCTCACCTGCGTCTTCAGCTCTTCTGCTGCCTTCTGCTGAATCTGCTCGGTGGTGAGGTTTTGACTGATCTGCACGATCTTTTCCGTCGCCTGATTCGTGAGATTTTCCTTAGTTGCATTGAGATCCCTGGCGATGTGCTCCTGGGTCAGGTTTCCTTCGAGGGCATGCTGCACCGCTTTTTCCTGAAGCTGCTGCCCGGCAGAGTTTATCTGCTCCTGGAGCGATCCGGCAGCTGCTTGGAGAGGGTTTTGTGCCTCTACAGTTGTGGCCATTGCCAGAAGGCAGGCCAATATGATCAAGAGTGGAAGCTTCATTTCACCAATCACCATTTTTATCACATTTCCAACCGGATAACACATGTTAACTTAAAAGCCTTTGCTTGCGATCGGTCACCAATAGAGAACTAATAGAAATATTACCATTAGCAAAAGCTAAATATCCAGCCCGGCAGTAAACCCATTTGATGTTCACCGGCTGGGATGAATACAACCTTATAAATAAGCAACTCGCCGAGCTTGTGAGAAGCCTGCCCAATTCTCCTCTGGGCGAGATAATCAGCTATGTGCTCTCGTCGCCAGGAAAAAGGGTCCGGCCCCTTATCCTGATCTTCTCAGCACAGGCAATGGGCGAGAGCGCCACTTCGGCCCTGAACGCGGCCATGGCCATAGAATTGGTTCACGCCGCCTCCCTGGTGCATGACGATATCCTCGACCAGGGGCTACAGAGAAGAGGAGTGCAGAGCGCATTGCAGCGTTTCGGCTCTGACGCCGCCCTGCTTGCCGGAGACTGGCTGATATCCAGATCCATAGAGCTGATATCCCATTACAGCCAGCCGGTTATCAGCACCTTCGCCTCCGCCTGCATGGATATGTCGGAGGGAGAATTGATGGATCTCTCTTATGCCTCGTCTGAGAACGATTACTACAATTGCATCTCCAAGAAGACCGCTTCTCTCTTCTCCGCTTCCGCCAAGATGGGCGGGCTGATCGCAGGAGCGGGTGAGGAGGATGCGACGCGGCTGGAGAGCTACGGGACACATCTGGGACTGAGCTATCAGGTGCTCGATGATCTGGAGGAGTTCCTGGGTCTGGATCAGGGGAAGTCCTCCCAGAAGACATCAGTTACTCTTCCAATTATCTACAGCAAACAGCATGAGGACGAAATCGCAAGGCAGATGTGCATCGAGGTCATCGAGAAACACAGCAGGATCGCAAAAAAAGAGCTTTCTCTCTTGACTGGAAGCGAGGAGATGCTATCTCGCCTGGAGAGCATCGTGGACGAGATGACGCGCCGGGGACTGAACAAATGCAGATTGCAAAAAAGCCTCTGCTGAGAATCGAGGCCTCCTCTGAAGGAAGGGGCATCCGGCTGGCCGCGCGGGGTGCGCTTGCCCCTCTGGCCGGTCCGATAATGGATAAGATCAATGAGATATTCATCGATGAAAAGCCAATAAGCAGCGGCCCGGATAAATTCATCTTCTCAACCTGGGTTCCGCCCGCGCCCAGCATTGCCTTTGACCGCATGCTCTCCGCACAGGTTGCGGCTTTAACCCGCCGGCCGGTGCCGGATCAGTTTTCCATAGCCATCATGAGGGCCTGTCCAAACGACTGCATCCATTGCAGCGCTCCCTCCCGCCAGGGAGAGATTCTGGATAGCGCCGTCATAAAAAATGCCCTATCTCAGTCTATGGATATGGGCTCTTATCTGATAACCTTCGACGGCGGCGAGCCCATGCTGAGAAAGGACCTGCCGGACCTGGTCGCCTCCGTGGACGAGAGGGCAATCACTACCTCATTTACCAGCGGCTACCATCTCACCGAGAAGAGGGCAAAAGATCTCAAGCAGGCCGGTCTTTATGCGGTGCGGATCAGCATCGATAGCCCCTTCGAAAAGGAGCACGACCGGGTGCGGGGCCGCGAGGGAGCCTTCAGAGATGCCCTCGATGGCGTGAAAAATGCCCTGGCTGCGGGCCTGCTGGTCGATCTCTTCATGGTTACCTCACCGCACAACATCGACCATCTGGAGGATGCATTTTCTCTGGCCACAGAATTGGGCGTTCACGAACTCTCTTTTTACGAGATCGTGGCTGTGGGCCGCTGGGCGGCGCATGAGAATGAGGTTCTTACCGACCAGGACGTGGCAAGGCTTGAGCGCTTCCACAAGGAGAAGAACCGCTCCGAGGGCCCCAGGGTCACGGCTCTTCCCTATCTGCTCGGTCCGGAGATGTTCGGATGCTTTGCCGGGCGGAGATGGATTCATGTGGATGGAGCCGGGGAGGCCCTGCCCTGCGCCTACATGCCGCTGTCCTTCGGCAATATCAAAGACAAGAGCCTGAAGGAGATCTGGAGGGAGATGACCCACTATTCATGGTTCCAGGGTCGGTGCTCCTGTCAGATGAGAGATCAGGAGTTTAGAGAGGCGCACAGGCGCGTTATCTGAGACCGGATATCATATGCCGTTTAGATAGATACATTAAAGGCCGTCTCAATAACACTTGCCACATACTCTCTAAAGAAATGACTAAGGCCTTCTGGGACATTATGGCCCGGCAGGTCCAAATAGATCTGTGCTCCTGAAATATAATATCCTACAATTGCCAAAACTGCACCGACCACTATGCTAATAATACCAATATATATTCCCCTATTATTGAAATGAGATACGATCTTGTTAGTCATGAGGGCATATATTTGACTGAGGCATTCCATGTGGGCGGCAAGCCTCTCAGAAATTTCATTGAGATCTCGATCAAGCTCCATTGAATTGCATATGTTTTCATGCAGTTTTTCTATTTCCCATATTTTAATATCTTTAGATATATTATTTATTTCGTATGATAATTTGCTGAGATCTCTTGCATTATTGGTGATTTCTTTTTGAAGTTCGCCCTCCGTACGCACCCAAAAACCTTTATCAAAAAATTCCTTTGAAATTGATTCAGACTTATCGATAGATTCGGTTAGTTTGTCATTTTCTCGATCAAGCAACAATCGAGTTATTATTGCTTTCTCCAAACATAAAAACGAACCATGATCCATGCCGGCAATGCTATATTTATGAATTAGACCGCTTTCAACTTCTTCTCCTCGTTCCCTTTTAAGTTTGGTCTGCATGTCTCTATAATCTTTATAATGCGATGTATTTCTAAAATTAAACGATACAACGCCGTATGATGATGCAACTATTGATACGAAATCCCTGCTCCCCCATCGATTTTTTATACTTGATCTTGAATGGCGTCTTGAAACAAAACGCCATCCTTCGTCCCCCACCATCAACCCATATGATTGACCTGGGTATTTTTCTAAAAAATCTTCTGCAGCAATTAGATTTAAGCCATCCCCACTATCGCAAATCTCCAATACTCTTTTTTTGACAGAACTGTCTATTTGTTCCAGGTCTTCGATTCCGAATGCGTTGCAGACGATGTTCTTATATAATTTTATTATATCATCCATCTTGTGTTTTTCATCACCATTTATTCCAAGTTTATTTAAGCAATCCTGGTTATTCAGCTTAATTTTAAATCTATCTTCAAATAGACTATGAATTGCAAAGATTATCTCATCTGTGTTTATGGTATTGCCTTGTTGATTTCCAAGTGTTAATTTAATATTAAAGAATAGAATGCCCACTTCATTATCAGGATATATCGAAAGAAAAATGTCTAAGGGGATTGATAACCTTCTGTCTGGCTGAGCATCTCTCGGAAAAGGCATTTCCATAGTCAATTGATTTCTGGAATGATTATCTCCAAGAATATTTAATTTAATTCTGGTATGGTTTTCCATCTTTTTCTTTAGATGAAACTCTTCTCCATATTTAAAATCATTCGCGTAATCTTCATCATCATTCCAGTCAGCAATCAGCCAGCTTGATAGATGTTCTTTTGAATAATCATTGATCTGTTTTTCTGCAATGCCCTTTTGATAAAGACTATCTCTTTTCTCAATGCCGACCATTGGGAATGCATAAAATATGCCTAAATAGGCCTCCCTGAAATTCAATAGCATTTCTTTTGAATTATTTTGGTATGCTGTTTCCGCTGTCATTTCCAATCACTTCCAATAGGCATTGCAGCAATCATCATATCACGTCCAGTTATTTCCTTCCTGGCTTGATTCATGTTTGCTGCATCATCAATTCGTTCGTCATTTTCATATCCGACGATTCTTTTATCCAGGTGAAATACTCTGAACTCGACTATTTTAAATCCGCAATCGTCTAATAAATTATTTATATTTTTAAATGTAAAAAAATGCACTGGCAGAATCCCATTGGAATTGACCAGGGAATTGAATTCCATTTCATCTATAGTCTCTTCTAGATGATCAGGATCGCTTATTGATTCCTTAACGAAATATTCCTTGTTTTTAATAGAATGGCATGTAGTGATGCAGAGGAGCCCATTGTCCTCAATTAAGTATCTAATCTTATTTATTATTAAATGAAGGCTCCCTGTATGCACATGCTGCAGTACATGACTGCAAAGAATGAAATCAAACTTACCATCTTCAAAGGACTCAATGGCAGATTGTTTTAATTTGATCTTATCAGATAATCCTAGATTATGAATCAATTCGGCTGCTACTCTCAGCCGTTCCGGATCAGGATCGATGGCTACGACCTCATCAAATTGACCTTCGAAGATGGGGATAAGGCGCCCTTCTCCGCATCCTGCATCCAGGAATCTCTTATGTCCTGCTTTTATTTTCAATAGATTTTTTACTATATTTAGTATTTTATTCTCACTCTTCTCCCAATATCCCGGATATAGCTCAATCCTCCTGATGTTCTGAGAAGTTATTCTGTCCTCTGGGTCCATATATTGGTAGTCGTTTTCTCTCATCGCTAAACACTCGATACCTCATATGAATATCTTTTTTTCAATTAAATACTTATCCTTTGGTCAGAAAGTCTTACTTCTTTCAAGTATCTTCTTCAAACCCCCAGAGCCAGCCTCAGCGTATTCCTGACCGCTGGCGCCAGCCCCAGAGTGATCAAAGCCAGCCGGGTGAGGTTTCGCATGGACGGCTCCTGCATTGACCTATCAATCATGTAGAGCACGGGCAGAAGAACGAGCAGTTTGAGGGGATACATAATCGCCGCCGTGCCCACCAGATTTATGAAAAAAGTGGGAACGACGTGCTTCTCGTAATAGTCAAACCAGTCCACGCCGATGAAGGTTGAGCTGGCATCCAGCATGTGGGCGTAGATGATCATCTGGCTATATCTCCCGTCCAGGAATTTGAGCGCCGGCAGTCTCCGGGCGGATAGATGCCGACCGCAAAGGATCACGCCTCCTGCAAAAGCTGTGCCCAGCAGGAAGACAGCAGGAATTACCCAGGAATTCACCAGTCCCACAGTGGACAGGACAGCCAGATTGCCGCCAGTCCAGATTAAGCCGATGGCTGCATATTTCTTGTGATATTGCTCTCCCCAGATCCTGCGGGCCATGATCAAAACGGCAGCGGTAACAAAAAAAACCAGGAAGAATATGAGCGGCGTTATCAGGAGATATCTCCAGGGAGCTGCGACTAAATTCGCGTCCTCAATCACCCTCAGGCTCGATCCCGCCAGAATGTAGGGCAGGGTAAAGAGCAGCAGCCGCTCGTCCATCGATATCTTCAGGCGGCCCAGCAATTTCAGCAGGCCGATTATGGCAAGGCCCAGGACTATCGCCCAGGTGATGGTATCCACCGGGTTGTAACTGGTATCATAGATTATGGGGTCGATGTAGTACTTTTGCACAAAAGAGACCAGGCCGAGACTATCGCTCACAACTCGCTCCTTGCACGGACTGATATTTCATATTTCCCTGAGCAAGGCGGCAAGGCAACAGTGAAGCAAAGAGTCAAAGCGTCAAAGCGGCGGAAAGTATTTATATTGCAGACGCAGAAAACATTCTGTCTACTTTCTGATTTTAGTTGAGGTAATTAGATGGTCGAGGTGTTCAAAGGTACAACTACGGTAGGTGTACTCTGCGATGGAGGTGTAGTTCTTGCATCGGAGAGCCGTGCTACCATGGGAAGCTTCATAGCCAGCAGCAGCGCCAAGAAGATCTATCAGGTCGATGATCTGGTTGGTCTGACCACGGCGGGCGTGGTGGGCGATGCCCAGTCTCTTGTCCGAATGGTTCAGGTCGAGGCCCGACTCTACAAGATGCAAAGAGGCGAGAACATGACTGTCAAAGCCATTACATCGATGCTCGCCAATATTCTCTCCTCCCGTCGCTACTATCCATTCATGGTGCAGCTGATCATGGGCGGCGCGGACCGATACGGCCCCAAGATCTACTCACTCGATGCATTGGGCGGCCAGATCGAGGAGCGCCGGGTTGTAGCCACAGGTTCGGGCTCCCCTATAGCCTACGGCGTGCTGGAATCCATGTATAAGCCGGGCATAAGCATTGAGGATGGAACGGTGCTGGCAGCCAAGGCGATTCACAATGCCATGAAGCGCGATTCCGCTTCAGGCGACAAAATCGAGCTCGTCAGAATAACAGATAAATACCAGGAGGTAGGCGAGCCTGAGTATTCAGAGATTATGAAGCTAATTTAATCTTTTTTGGATGTGTTCTATTGTCTGTAGAAGAAGTGCTTTTTGAGCTCAAGCGCAAGGTGCAGAGCAAGTTACCTCCGGACATAAACGTCACGGGGATGGAATTCGAGGGCCCGGAGCTGGTCATTTATACCGACGACCCGAAGAAGCTGGCTGACGATGGCGATATCATACGCAACCTCGCCAAGGAGCTTCGCAAACGTGTGGTGGTCCGCCCGGACCTGAAGGTACTGGCAGAACCTGAGGCATCCATAACCAGGATCCAGGAGGTTGTGCCCAAGGAAGCAGTCCTCACAAACTTTTTCTTTGACGGCGAGACCGGAGAGGTGCAGATCGAAGCGGAAAAGCCTGGTCTGGTCATAGGCCGCCACGGTGCTACCCTTCGAGAGATCACCAAGCTGATCGGCTGGACTCCTAAAGTAGTCCGCACTCCACCGGTGCGCTCAACGACCATCGCCAACATCAAGGATTATCTGCGCAGCGTTCAGACGGAACGAAAGACCATCTTGCGCACTGTGGGCAGGAAGATTCATCGCGATATCGCATCCAAGGACCAGTGGATCAGGATCACCACCCTTGGAGGCTGCCGCGAGGTAGGCAGAAGCTGCATGCTTCTCTCCACTCCTGAATCGCGCATCATCATCGACTGCGGAGTGAATGTGGGATCCGACGACTCGGCTACGCCTTTTCTCTATGTGCCTGAGGTCTATCCCTTAAACCAGATCGATGCCGTGGTCCTGACGCATGCTCACCTGGACCATGCGGGCCTGGTTCCCATGCTCTACAAATACGGCTATGAAGGGCCGATTTATTGCACTCCGCCTACCAGGGACCTGGCTGTGCTCTTGCAGCTGGACTACATTGAGATCGCCGGGCGCGAGGGCAAGAGACTTCCCTATGATTCCGCAATGGTTCGCGAGGCACTCAAGCATACCATCACCCTCAACTACGGGGATGTAACCGATATCGCTCCAGATACCAAGCTGACCATGCACAATGCAGGGCACATCCTGGGCTCTTCTATAGCTCACTTTCATATCGGAGACGGCCTTTATAATGTAGCCTTTACAGGCGACCAAAAGTTTGAGCGAACCCGGCTCTTCGATCCCGCAGTATGCAATTTCCCCCGGCTGGAGACTTTGGTGACTGAGGCTACCTACGGCGGGACAAACAGCAATCAGCCATCCCGCAAAGAAGCGGAAATATCTCTCATGAACGTGGTCAAGGAGACCATAAGCAAGGGCGGAAAGGTCATCATCCCCGCCTTCTCTGTGGGCCGCAGCCAGGAGGTAATGGTCGTCCTGGAGGAGGCCATCCGAAAGAAGGTCATCGATGAGGTGCCGGTCTGCCTGGACGGGATGATCTACGAGGCAACCGCCATTCACACCACCTATCCCGAATATCTCAATAATGATCTTCGGGACCTGATCTTCCACAAGGGCATCAATCCGTTCTTAGCCCAGTGCTTTGTAAAGGTTGAGACGCCTAAACAGAGGACGGAGATAATTGAGGGGCCGCCCTGCGTGATACTGGCCACAAGCGGCATGCTAAATGGCGGACCGGTCCTGGAATATCTCAAGCGCCTGGGATCGGACGAGAGGAACACCCTGGTGATTGTGGGATACCAGGCAGAAGGAACTCTCGGCCGGCGCATTCAGAAGGGATGGAAGGAATTGCCGCTATCCGTTGAAGGCAAGACCCAGACGGTGAAGATCAATCTGGAGGTTACCACGGTAGACGGCTTCTCAGGCCACTCCGATCGCCAGCAGCTCATGGAGTACATGCGTCGCGTTTACCCCAAGCCGGGAAGGGTCCTCACCAACCACGGCGAAGAGAGCAACTGCCTGGATCTGGCCAGCTCCATCTACAAGAGGTACAGAATACCCACCATGGCCCCCATGAACCTGGAGACTGTAAGGCTGATTTGAAGATCCCTTTCTTCAAAAGCTTTATCAAATTTGAGGGATAAAACTAATGTGAGGTTCTTTGTGACTGGAAAGAGAACTCGGATCATCAACGATCCATCAGATCTGGTCCCTTTGTTGCAGGCCTTCGGCTCCGATGTCCACAAGAAGATCTTTGACGAATTGAGTCGAGAATGGCGCACTGAGCGCGAGCTGACCGGCATTATCGGCGACGAAGCAAGCGTTCACAGAAGCGTGGCATTGCTGCGAAAGAGCGGCCTGATCGAGACCAAGTGGAGGGTGCCTGAGCCGGGCGCAAGTCCCGAGAAGGAATATCATTCAACATACTCTAGAGTGCAGGCCAACTTCGGTGCTACAATGGAAGATCTCAGTGAGCTGATCAGCCTCACCTTCATGTCAGACGAGGAGCTGCGCACTGTGATAGAAAAACTGCAGAAAATGGTCAATGGCGGCAACAACAGTCTATCCAATCTTTCCCGAGAGCTGGGGCTCAGCCAGATATTTATTCGCGGAGTGGCCAAGAGAGCGGAAGGACTGGCGGTAAGAGGGCAGCGCATTGAGCCTTATGTTGAGGATTTCTGATGGCTAACGTCCTGCAGAGCAAGCGGGAAAGCTCTCGTTTTCAGATTCTGGTGGAGATAGCTGCCCATCAGCCCAACCTCCGGCAAAAAGAGGTAGCAGAGAGTATGGGTGTAACTCCCCAGGCCATATCCGAGTACATCAAAGAGCTGGTGGCAGACGGGCTGGTGACCACCGATGGCCGGATGCGCTACCGGATCACCAAAGAGGGAGTGGAGTGGCTGCTGGAGAACGCTGCCGAGCTGAAGCGCTATGCGAGAGTGGTGATGGAAGAGATCATCAGCCATGTCTCCGTCTGGGCGGCGATCGCTGAGGCGGATCTGGCGGAAGGGGATCGGGTGTCCCTGGAGATGCGCGGCGGGCTGCTTTATGCCAACAAGAAGAAAGGCATAGAGGCAAGCGGCGTTGTCATTGCTTATGCTCTGGCCGGAGAGGATGTGGGCATATCGGACCTGCGGGGATTGATTGGCCTTGAGGAAGGAAGGATCATCCTCTGCAAGGTGCCTAGAGTGCAGAACGGTGGTTCAGGCAAGGTCGATCTGGCGGCGCTGCAGGCCCAGGTTGCCGGGGCAAAGAAGGTAGGGTGCCTTGGCATCGAGGCGTTGGTGGCGCTGCGCAAGGTGGGTCGGGAGCCTGATGTCATCTGGGGAGCCAAGGAGTTCGCAGTCGAGGCGGCATACCACGGCATCAGCTCGGTGATTGTGAGCGTTGACGAGCAGGTGCCAGGACTTCTCACCCGCCTGGAGTCAGAGGGCCTGAAGTACGAACTCATAGATCTTACTTTGGGATAGACTGCTCTAAAATGACTTTTCAGGTTCTGGCTCAGGCGGACCGGTCCCGCATACTGCTGCTGCCGCAGAGTGGCAGCAAGGTTCTTTTTGAGGGATATCTGCGCCTGAAGGACATGCCTCAGGGACCGAGGGCCTTCAAGTTCCTGGTCAAGAAGGATGATGAGGCAGAGAGATTTCTTCCCCCGGAAGATGCTTTGCGGATGCTGCGCAAGGCTGGGGCGATCTATCTTGCCAGGGGCGACACCTCAATGGAAAGGAAGTTCATAGAGCTTCTGGATTCCTATCAGCTCGGCCACAGGTTTGTGCAGGTCTGCAATCATTGCCTGGGGCAGAGGAAGGTCACCTATGTTGAGCAGAACGCCATAACTTACAAGGGAAGGCGAATCTGCGAGAACTGTGCCGCTGCTGAGCTGCTCCGTGAA
>JGI20214J51088_10001613_pt1 | contig 15339 bp, 14 predicted proteins | sample WetSurMetagenome_FD_51088 | JGI IMG/M metagenome (IMG submission 51088) | reverse complement strand
TTCGCCACCGTTAGGATTACTCAGGTGCTTGTCGAGATCGGCCTCCCGAATATCCATGATTTCATCCTCTGACGGCACGCTCGGATCTTCCACCACGATGTCCGGCTCAATGCCCTTGGCCTGAATCGATCGCCCGTTCGGCGTGAAATAGCGTGCGGTGGTGAGTTTGATCGCCGTGCCATTGCCGATCGGCAGGATGGTCTGCACCGACCCCTTGCCGAATGTGCGTGTTCCCATGATGACCGCACGCTTCTGGTCCTGCAGCGCGCCTGCCACGATTTCGGACGCCGACGCCGAGCCGCTGTTGACCAGCACGACCATCGGTACCTTTTTCACGCCTTCCGGCAGATTCCTCAGATAATCAAGCTGCATCGGGCGCAGGTAGTTTTCACGGCTGGCGGTCAGCCGCATTTGGGCATCCTCGGTACGCCCCTCGGTATAGACCACCAGGCTGTCGGGCTCGACGAAAGCCGCCGTAACCGCCACTGCGCCATTGAGCAGGCCGCCGGGATCGTTGCGCAAATCCAGTATCAGGCCCTTGAGCGGAGCCTTGTTTTCCTTGTAAAGCGTATTCAACGCATCGGCCAGCAACTCGCCGGTGTGCTCCTGGAATTGCGTCACGCGCACGTAGCCGTAGCCGTTTTCCAGCAATTTGAATTTGACGCTGCGTATCTTGATAACCGCACGGGTCAGGGTCAGCACGATGGGCTTATCCACTCCCTTGCGTGCAATGGTCAGCTTGATTTTGGAGCCGGGCTTGCCGCGCATCCTCTTCACCGCATCATTCAGCGACATGCCCTTGACCGGGGTGTCGTCCAGCTTGACGATCAGATCGCCTGGCTTGACCCCGGCCTTGAAGGCCGGCGTGTCCTCGATCGGCGAAACCACCTTGACCAGGCCGTCTTCCATGCCGACCTCGATGCCCAGGCCNCCGAACTCGCCCTGGGTGCCGACCTGCAGATCCTTGAAGCCTTCGGCGTCGAGATAGGTTGAATGGGGATCCAGCCCGGCCAGCATGCCGTTGATCGCCTCGGTGATCAGCTTCTTGTCATCCACCGGCTCGACGTAATCGCTCTTGATTCGAGCAAACACATCGGTAAAGGCACGCAACTCCTCGACCGGNAGTGCCGTCTCCGCATCCTTGTCGGCGATCGCCGACAGGTTGACCGTCAACGCCGCGCCTGCCATCAGGCCGGCCAAACCGACGAGTATGAATTTCGCCTTTTGATTCATTTCACTTCATCCACAGGAGGGGATTAACAGGGCGGCTTTGGTGCCGCATTTCAAAGTACAAGCCGGGGTCAGGCTGACCGCCGCTATTGCCGACCGCCGCGATGGCGTCACCAGGCTGAACCCGTTCACCCACTTGCTTATACAGACTTTCATTATTGCTGTACAGGCTCATGTAGCCCTCGCCGTGATCGACAATGATGAGGTTGCCAAAGCCGCGCAGCCACTCGGAAAAGACCACCTGTCCCGCAGCGATCACTTTCACCGCCGAGCCTTGTGCGGCGCGTATGAACAATCCTTTCCAACTCAGGCCGCCGTCTTCCCTCGGAGNCCCGAATCGGTTCATGAGTTCCCCTGCAACGGGCAGCCGCAGGGAACCTTTCAAGCGTGAAAAGGGTTGATCAGTTGAAAACGCAACGGGCGTTTCGGTATTGACCGAGACAGGCCGCTGCGATTTGACTGCAGCACCCTTTTCCTCCACCTGTGACTTTTGCGCTTGCTGTGCGGCACGCGCACGTGNCGCTTCGCGCGCAGCTTGCTGCGCCATCAGCCGGTTCAGACGCTCCACCAATTGGGTCAGACTGCGTTCGTCACGCTTCAAATTGGAGATTTCGAGACGTTGCTGCCGAATCTGCTCCGACAGTTTTTGCATCACCTGCTCGCGTTGCTGTTTTTCGGCCACCAGNTTCTTCTGCTCTTCTTCGCGGGCTGCCTTCATTTGCGCCAGGTCATTCGTTTTTTGCCTGGTTTGCTGTTGCAGCGTGGCCAACCGCGCCAGGTCGGCACGCAGCGACTCGATCATGGCGTGCTGCGCACGTGACAGGTGCGCCAGATAGCGTAAATCACGTGCGGTCTGGTTGGGGTCCGCACCGTTGAGCATGAGCTTGAGCGCATCGCCCTGCCCCCGCAGGTAAGCGGCCTTGAGCGCCTGGGCAAGATGCNCCTGCTGTTGCTGGATGCTTGCTTCGGCAGCGGCAGCTTGCTGGGTCAGGGCTTGCAAATCTGCGCGGGCGCGCTGGCGATCCCCATCCAACTGACGCAACTGGCGTACCGCGCTGCTGATGGCGCGTTCCGATTGCCGCAATTCATCGGCCGCTTCCTGACGGTCCGCCTGGGTATTGCGAAATTCCTCTTGCAATGTTTGCAGGCGCTGCTTGAGCGCATCCAACTCGGATTGCTTGCGATCGGCCTGATTGGCGCTGACGCACAGGGGGCTGCACAGCGCCAGCAAAACAAAAAGATGTCTGAAGTTCACTCTNGCGAGCTTACCCGAAGCGGAGCGTCCTACTCAAACTGAACCAGGGGTTCGCCGGTCATTTCCGGGGGTTGCGGCAAGCCCATCATTCTCAGCAGGGTCGGGCTGACGTCCTCAAGTGCGCCAGTTTCGGCCAGCGTGGCATGCCGCCGTCCGATGTAGANAAGTGGCACCAGATTCATGGTGTGGGCGGTATGCGCCTGCCCGGTTACCACGTCACGCATCAATTCGGCGTTGCCGTGATCGGCGGTAAGCAGCACTTCGCCGCCACGTGCCAGTTGGGCTTCGNCCACCCGGCCCAGGCAGATATCAACGGTCTCGATTGCCTTGATCGCGGCCTGCAGGTCGCCGGTATGACCGACCATGTCCGGGTTGGCATAATTGCAGATGATGAGGTCGTACTGTTTGCCGCTGATCGCCGCGAGCAGCTTCTCGGTTACCTCGAAAGCGCTCATTTCGGGTTTCAGGTCGTACGTCGCGACGTCGGGCGATGACACCAGCACCCTATCCTCACCCGGAAAGGAAACTTCCTCGCCACCATTGAAAAAGAAGGTGACGTGCGGATATTTTTCAGTCTCGGCGATGCGCAACTGACGCATCCCAAGATTGGCGATGTATTCGCCCAGGCCATTNCTGATGCGCTCGGGCGGGAACGCGACCGACACGTCGAAATCGTCACTGTAGCCGGTCAGGGTACAGTAGGTCGCCAGGCGGGGGGTGACCTCGCGCTCGAATTCGCCGAAGTCGGGCTCGATGAACGGACGTGACAACTGGCGTGCGCGATCGGAACGAAAGTTGAGGAAGATCACCGCGTCGCCATCTTCCATCTTCACCGGCTTGCCATCGGGCGGCAGAATTGCAATAGCCTTGACGAATTCGTCGGTTTCGCCGCGCGCATAGGCGGCTTCCAGCCCGGCCAGCGGATTCTCCGCCCAGAACTCGGTGCGCCCCTGGGTCAGCAAGTCATAGGCAGACTTGACCCGTTGCCAGCGGCGGTCACGGTCCATTGCATAGTAGCGGCCAATCATCGAGGCGATATGCCCGACCCCCGTCTGCTCGATCTTTTCAGACAGCCGGCGCAGGTAGATTTCAGCGCTTTTCGGCGGCGTGTCGCGGCCATCCAGAAACACATGCAAGCACACCTTGTGCAGATTTTCGCGTCTCGCCAGTTCAAGTATCGCGTGGAAATGCGACTCGTGGCTGTGTACGCCACCATCGGACAGCAGGCCGAGCACGTGCAGGGTTTTCTGGTTGTCGCGCGCCAGATGCACCGCGTTCAGCAGGGCGGGATTGGTATAGAAGTAACCGGATTCGATGGCTCGATCGATGCGGGTGAATTCCTGGTACACCACACGGCCGGCCCCGATGTTCAAGTGTCCCACTTCCGAGTTACCCATCTGCCCCTTGGGCAGGCCCACCTCGGACTCCGATGCGTGAATCAGGGTATGCGGGTTTTCCTTCCACAGGCGGTCGAAATTGGGTTTACTGGCCTGCGCGATCGCGTTATCGGCGCGCTCGGCGCGGCAACCGAAACCGTCGAGGATGATAAGGAGAACCGGCGAGGTCTTCATGAAAAAATTTGTATTACCTGTCTCGTTTTTGTGGGATTATTTTAATATATGCATGATTGCTAATCTACATGCAATCATCAAATTTGCTCTGTAAATGCGGTGCTGCAACGGTTTTGTGCCGAAGTCGTGTCACATTCAAGAGTACTACACGAACTGGATCGAGGTAATGAATATGGCAGCTGATTGGGACGAAGTGGACCTGATGGACAAGGACGAGCACATCGAGCAGGCCTCGCGTGCGATGAAGGCCATGTCGCATCCGCTGCGTCTGAAAATTCTCTGCGTGCTGGGCGACAAGGAGGTCAGCGTGCAGGACATCGTCGACCACGTCGGCACCTCCCAAAGCAACATCTCGCAGCACCTCGCCATCCTGCGCGACAAGGGCGTGCTGCGCACCCGCAAGGACGCCAACCGCGTTTTTTATCGGGTGGGCGACACCCGCACGCTGAAACTGCTGGGGATGATGCGCGACGTCTTCTGCGGCTTCACCAAATAATTACCCCGAACCACAGGCCCGGCGCCGCGCATGCGGGTCGGGCTTTTTCTTTGTACTGCATGCGAGACTTCCACACGCGCTGCGGCATGCAGTGGAACGGAGCCATCTTGTAGCGCATACTTGGCACGTTTTAGTGCGGCCGACGGCACCCAAATACCGTCCAACCACTTGATCCAAATAATAAATTAGAATACTCTAATGGATAACTTAACGGAGATTTCTCTGTGCCCCTGCCGACCCCCGCCCACTTGCTTGCCTGCGCCCTGCTGGCCTCCCAGTCCGCCTGGGCAGCCCTCCCCTTCGCGGTTGCGCCGGTGAAATACCAGGTAACAGATAGCGGCTATTCCACCGAAGCTTCAGTTGAAGCCGTCAAGCAATCGACTGTCGCAGCCCAGGTGTCCGGGCGCGTGTCTGCGGTCAATTTCGATGCCGGCGATTACGTCAAGGCGGGCACCGTCATCGTTCGGCTGTCCGCGCAGGAGCTTTCCTCTGCCGTTGCCGGCAGCCAGGCACAGGTCGCCCAGGCCACTGCCACGCTGGCCAACGCACGCGCCAACTACGAGCGTCAGCAGCAGCTGTTCCAGCAGAAATTCATCAGCCAGGCGGCGCTGGATCGCGCCACCGCCGAATACCGCGCCGCCGAGGCGGCGGCCCGCGCGGCGCGCGCCGGGGCAGGCCAATCCTCCGCCGTCAGCAGCTATACCGTCATCACCGCGCCATTTTCCGGCGTGGTCGCCGCCCGCCACGTCGAACTGGGTGAAACCGTCACGCCCGGCAAACCCCTGATGACTGGCTTCGACCCCAAGGACATGCGGGTAGTCGCCAACATCCCGCAGTACAAGCTGGCCGAGGTGAAGGCCGCGCCACGCGTTTCGGTGGAGATTCCTTCGCTCAGCAAGTGGATCGACGCCACCGGCGTCACCGTGCTGCCGTCCGCCGATACCGCCACGCATACGGTCAAGGTGCGTATNGATCTGCCGACCAATCTGGAAGGCGTGATCCCCGGCATGTTCGCNCGGGCGCATTTTTCGGTGGGCAGCGCGCGCAAGCTCAGCATTCCGTCGAGCGCGGTGGTGCGACGCTCCGAAATCACCGCGGTGTACGTGGTGGACAAGAACAAGGTCAGCCTGCGGCAGGTGCGCCTGGGTACGCCCAATGCACGCGGGCTGGTGGAAGTGCTGGCTGGCCTGAACCCGGGCGACGTGATCGCGCTCGAACCGGTCAAGGCGGGCATTTACGCCAAGAGTGCGTCCAACAAGCCTGCCCACTGACCGGGAAAGCACATGGGACCCTCCGGACGCATCGCCCGTTTCTTCCTCACGTCCCAGCTCACCCCGCTGATCGCCCTGATCGCGGCCCTGCTGGGCCTGATCGCCATCCTGGTCACGCCGCGCGAGGAAGAGCCGCAGATCAACGTGACCATGGCCAACGTGTTCATCCCTTTTCCAGGCGCCTCGGCGAAGGACGTGGAAGCGCTGGTGGCCACCCCGGCCGAGCAGGTGCTGTCGCAGATCGCCGGCATCGAGCACATCTACTCGGTCTCCAAGCCCGGCATGGCGGTGCTGACCGTGCAATACCTGGTGGGGCAGGATCGGACCCAGGCGCTGGTTCGGCTGTACGACACCATCCAGGCCAACCGCGACTGGCTCTCGCCCGAACTCGGCGTCGGCGAGCCCATCATCAAGCCGCTCGGCATCGACGACGTCCCCATCGTCACGGTTACCCTATGGACACGCGATCCGTCGCGCGGCGCGTATGAGCTGGAACAGGCGGCGCACGCTGCGGAAATCGAGCTGAAGCGCATCGCCGGCACGCGCGAAGTCAGCACCGTCGGCGGTCCCGGCCGCGCGGTGCGGGTGATGATGGACCCCGATCGCATGGCGGCGTTCGGCGTGTCGGCCCAGGACATCCGCGATGCCCTGCAGGTGTCCAACGCCGCGCAACCATCCGGCACCCTGGTGTCGAACAATCAGGAGATTCTCGTCCAGACCGGCACCTTCCTGTCCGGTGCCGAGGACGTGAGGCAACTGGTGGTCGGCGTCACCCAGGGCCGCCCGGTCTACATCAACGATATCGCCAGCGTCGTCGAGGGTCCCGATCAGCCAGCGCGTTATGTCTGGAATGGCCCCGGTGCGGGCGGCGAGCACAAGGCCGACAGCGGCCAGACCTACCCTGCCGTCACGCTGGCCATCTCCAAAAAGCCGGGTGAAAACGCGGTCGACGTCGCGGAAAAAGTCATCGCGCGCGTCAATACCCTGCAAAACAGCGTGCTGCCCGAAGGCGTGGAGGTCAGCGTCACCCGCAATTACGGCGCCACCGCCGACGACAAGGCCAAGAAACTGATCCAGAAGCTGATTTTCGCCACTGCCTCGGTGGTGTTGCTGGTGCTGTTCGCCATCGGCAGGCGCGAGGCGCTGATCGTCGGCGCGGCGGTGCTGCTGACGCTGGCAGCCACGCTGTTCGCCTCGTGGGCATGGGGCTTCACGCTCAACCGGGTGTCGCTGTTCGCACTGATCTTTTCGATCGGCATCCTGGTCGACGATGCCATCGTGGTGGTGGAAAACATCCACCGCCGCATGGGGCTGGATCACGACGGACTCGAAGCCATCATTCCGCGTGCCGTCGACGAAGTCGGCGGCCCGACCATCTTGGCGACCTTGACTGTCATCGCCGCGCTGCTGCCGATGGCCTTCGTCTCCGGCCTGATGGGGCCGTACATGAGCCCCATCCCGATCAATGCCTCGATCGGCATGGTCATTTCGCTGGCCATCGCCTTCATCGTCACCCCGTGGCTGGCGCTGCGACTGATCAAGCATGATGCGCACGGCGCCCATGCAGCGGGCGACAACAAGCTGCTTGGCCTGTTCCGCTCCCGCCTCACTCCCTTCCTGCGCGGGGACGCCGGCAAGGGCGCACGCCGCAAGCTGTGGCTGGGCATCGGGCTGGCCATCCTCATTTCGGTTGCCTTGCCGGTGATCAAGCTGGTCATCCTGAAAATGCTGCCGTTCGACAACAAGTCGGAATTCCAGATCATCGTCGACATGCCGGTCGGCACGCCGCTGGAAAAAACCGCGCAGGTGCTCGCAGAAATGGGCGCAGCGGTCGCGGACGTGCCGGAAGTCACCGATTACCAGGCCTATGCCGGTACCGCCGCGCCGATCAACTTCAACGGCCTGGTACGCCAGTATTACCTGCGCTCCGGCCCCGAGGTCGGCGATTTGCAGGTGAACCTGGTCGACAAGCACCACCGCGACCGCAAAAGCCACGACATCGCGCAGGGCATCCGTCCCGCAGTCGAGGCGATCGCCAAAAGACACGGCGCCGACGTCAAGGTGGTCGAGGTGCCGCCCGGCCCGCCGGTGATGTCGCCGATCGTCGCCGAAATCTACGGCCCCGATTACGACGCGCAGATCCAGGTCGCCAAGCAGGTACGCGGCGTGTTTGAAAAGTCCGCAGGCATCGTCGCCATCGACGACACGGTGGAGGACGATGCCCAGCGCTTTGTGCTGCGCGTGTTGCAGAACAAGGCCGCGGTCGCGGGGGTGGCGCAGAAGGACATCGTCGCGGCGATGAAGATGGGCCTGTCCGGGGAAAACGTCACCCCCATCCACGGCAGCGGCGCCAAGTATGAAATCCCGGTGCGCATCACCCTGCCGCCGGAACGACAGAACGGCATCGACGAGTTGCTGAAACTCACGGTGCGCGGCGCCAACGGCAACCGGGTGCCGCTGTCCGAACTGGTGGAAGTGACGCCGAGCGCGCGCGAAAAAACCATTTACCACAAGGACCTGCTGCCGGTGGTGTTCGTGGTCGGCGACACCGGCGGCAAGGTGGATTCGCCGCTGTATGGCCTGTTCGGTATGCGCGACAAGCTGAAGAACATGCCGCTGGCGCAAGGCGGCGCGCTGTCGGAATATTTCATCAGGCAGCCGAGCGATCCCTACGCCGGATTCAGCCTGAAGTGGGACGGCGAATGGCAGGTCACCTATGAAACCTTCCGCGACATGGGTCTCGCCTACGCGGTCGGGCTGATGCTGATCTACATCCTGGTGGTGGCACAGTTCAAGAGCTACCTCACTCCGCTCATCATCATGGCGCCGATCCCGCTCACCATCATCGGCGTCATGCCCGGCCACGCCCTGCTCGGGGCGCAGTTCACCGCCACCTCGATGATCGGCATGATCGCGCTGGCCGGCATCATCGTGCGCAACTCCATCCTGCTGGTCGATTTCATCAACCAGCAGGTGCGGGACGGCATGGATTTCCAGGAAGCCGTGATCCAGGCGGGCGCCACCCGTGCCAAGCCGATCGTACTGACCGGCGCCGCAGCCATGATGGGCGCCTTCTTCATCCTCGACGACCCGATTTTCAGCGGCCTCGCAGTGTCCTTGATATTCGGCATTTTTGTCTCCACCTTGCTGACACTGGTGGTCATTCCGGTGCTGTACTACGCCGCGAACTACCGCAAACATTCTTCATCAATATCAGGAGTTTCACCATGACCGTTGAACGCCTCGTTCGCATCATTGCCGGATTTTTCATCATGCTGTCGCTGGCGCTGGCGCATTTTTCCGGCAGCGTCGACCTGACCCGGCTGTCGTGGCTGTGGTTCACCGCCTTCGTTGGTTTCAACCTGTTCCAGTCCGGCATCACCCGCTTCTGTCCGATGGACATCATGCTGAAAAAAGCCGGAGTCAAACAGGGCTGCGGCCTGTAATCGGGAGCATTCATGGACGTGCAATTTCTGCAGGACAACTGGATGCTGGTGGCGCTGGCGGTGGTGTCTGGCGCCATGCTGGTGTGGAACTTCATCGGCGGCAGCCTCTCCGGCGTGGACCAGGCCGACACGCTGAAAGCCACCCGGCTCTACAACGACGACGCGCTGATCCTCGACGTGCGCGAGGACAAGGAATACACGTCCGGCCACATTCCCAAGGCCAAGCACATTCCGCTCGGCCAGCTGGCCAGCCGCATGCAGGAACTCGAAAAGTTCAAGGACAAGCCGATCCTGGTCACCTGCCGCAGCGGCCATCGCTCGGCACGCGCCTGCGGCATGCTGAAAAAAGCCGGTTTCGTGACCGTGTTCAACCAGGAAGGCGGCATCCTCGCGTGGGAACGCGCCAACCTGCCCGTCACCCAGAAATAAGGATTTTCCCATGGCCAAAGTCGTGATGTACTGCACCGCCGTGTGCCCCTATTGCGTTGCTGCCGAGCGCCTGCTCAAAAGCCGTGGCGTGACCGAAATCGAAAAAATCCGCATCGACCTCGATCCGGAGAAGCAGGACGAAATGATTGCCCGCTCCGGCGGCCGCCGCACCGTGCCGCAGGTATTCGTCGGCGACACCCATGTCGGCGGTTTCGACGACACCTCGGCGCTGGATGCCGCAGGTGGACTGGTACCCCTGCTGAACCGCGCTTGATTTTCCGGCGTGCGCCACCATCTTGAAGCAACGATCATTCGCTTCAAGGAATTGCCATGGAACTCGTGTGCCCTCACTGCCTCGCTGTCAACCGCGTGCCGGACGACCGTCTGGCCGATGCACCCAAATGCGGCAAATGCGCCTCCCCGCTGCTGCCCGGCAAGCCGGTCGACCTGGCCGNGAACAGTTTCGACCGCTTTNTCGCCAAGGCCGGCCTGCCGGTGCTGGTCGATTTCTGGGCCGACTGGTGCGGTCCCTGCAAGATGATGGCACCGGTGTTCCAGCAGGTGGCCGCCGAGATGGGCACGCGCGTGCGATTTGCCAAGGTCGACACCGAAGCGTACCCACAGGTATCGATGCGCCACCACATCAAGGGCATTCCCAGCCTGATCCTGTTCAGGAACGGCGTCGAGNTCGCACGCACCTCGGGTGCGATGGAAGCCCATGCGCTGAAACGCTGGCTGGCTTCACAGGGTATTCAATAAGCGCGTGTAAAATGCGCACTATCCCCGGAGCGCAGGCTCCGGTTTTCTTGTTCTGGGAGCCATCATGAGCGACGAGCTGCAACCCGTATTCAACATCGAAAAACTCTACGTCAAGGANCTGTCGGTGGAAGTCCCCAATGCCCCCGCCATTTTCCTGGAACGCGAGGCGCCGCACATGGACGTCAACATGTCGAGCGAAAGTCACGCGATCGGCGAAGACGTCTATCACTCCAGCATCACCGTCACGGTCACCGCCAAGGTCGGCGACAAGATCCTGTTCCTGGTCGAATGCACCCAGGGCGGCATTTTCCGCATCCAGAACGTGCCGCAGGACCAGATGCCAATGGTGCTCGGCATCGGNTGTCCCAACATCGTGTTCCCGTACTTGCGTGAAACCGTTTCCGATGTGGTGATCCGCTCCGGTTTCCCCCCCCTGTTGCTGAATCCGGTCAATTTCGAAGCCCTGTTCCTTCAGCAGCAGCAGGCTCAGCAGCAGGCCGCTCCGGCACAAACGCATTGAAGCTGTCCCCTTCTTGAAATTGCGTCTTCCCCACGTCGGTTTGCCGGTTGCGGCCGGTCTGCTGCTCGCACTGATGCACCCCGCCTGGGCGCTGGAATACCGCAGCACCGGACGCGCAGCCCTGCTGTACGACGCCCCTTCGACCGCTGCCGGCAAAGTCGCCATTGCAGGCAACGGTCTGCCGCTTGAGATCGTGGTCGATACCGATGCCTGGGTCAAAGTGCGCGCCCCCAATGGACATCTGGCATGGATCGAAAAATCCGCGCTCGGTGGCGCGAAAACCGTCATGGTCAAATCCGAACTCAGCCTCATCCGGCAACAGCCGCGAGCTGACGCAGACGTCGTGTTCCGCGCCTCGCGCGGGGTCCTGCTCGACATCACCAGCGATGCCGAAGCCTACGGATGGCTGCCGGTCAAGCATGCGGATGGCCTGTCCGGCTGGATGCCCGCTCACGAGGCATGGGGACGATGAAACTGTCGGTACTCGGCGCCGGCGCCTGGGGCACCGCGCTGGCGGCAAGCTGGGCGCCCCACCATGACGTCACCCTGTGGGGGCGAAACACGGTCGGACTCGACGCCATGCGCGCCAGCCGCATCAACACGCGCTACCTGCCCGACTGCACGCTACCGGACACCCTGCGTTTCAACCCGGATTTCAACACCGTCGTCGATGAGTCCGATCTCATCGTCATCGCCGTCCCCAGCGGCGGCCTGCGCCCAACCCTTGCCGCACTGGCTGCCCGCCCCGAGCTGCCGCCGCTGATTTGGGTGTGCAAGGGTTTCGAGCCCGGCAGCCGCAAATTGCCGCATCAGCTCATCGCTGAACTGCTGCCTTCCCACATGAGAACCGGCGTGCTGTCCGGGCCCAGCTTTGCCCAGGAAGTCGCGCACGGCTATCCCACCGCCCTCACCCTGGCATCGCACGACACTGTCCTGGCACAGCATCTGGCCGAAGCCCTGTCCAGCCATCGCCTGCGCATCTACGCGCACGATGATGTGGTCGGAGCAGAAGTCGGTGGCGCATTGAAAAATGTGATGGCCATTGCAGCCGGCATCTGCGACGGCCTGCAGCTCGGTCTCAACGCCCGCGCCGCGTTGATCACCCGGGGCCTGGCCGAAATGACCCGGCTCGGCGTCAGGCTCGGCGGCCACTTCGAAACCTTCATGGGATTGTCCGGCCTTGGCGACCTCATCCTCACCACCACCGGCGACCTCTCGCGCAACCGCCAGGTTGGCCTGCGCCTCGCGCGCGGCCAGCAGCTTGAAACCATTCTCGCCGAACTCGGCCACGTCGCCGAAGGNGTCACCACGGCGCGCGAAGTCGCCGCACTGGCCGGCGAACTCGGCGTCGACATGCCGATTACCCGCGCCGTCTGCCAGATGTTGTTTGATGGACTGCCCGCCGCACAGGCGGTCGATGCCCTGCTGAACCGGGAAATCAAGGCGGAATTCTGAAGGCAACACGAGCAACTAACGGAAGCCATCTGAATCCGCGACTCAACGCTCCTGCANACCTCCAGTTAAAGGCGAACGACATTTTGTCCGGGTTGACCAAGGATGGTCAGTAGAGCNCTTCTCGCACAGCAGGCATTCGTCCTTCATTATCATTGCATATGCGGACAGGCAACCGAGGCGAACCCAGCATCAATCAATCGGTTGCCGTTAATCAGCACATTTTGCGCATTTTAGTATTACAGACTGACCAGACTTATGCGAAACGGTTAGACAACAGAGACCTTAGGGACAAAAGATTTGCCCGCAACATCGATGCTTATCAGCGACAACTTAATGAATCGATATGATGCAATGCTCAGTCGATTATTTCGACCACTAGCTTGCTTGCCAGGTCCTTACAATGCTTCGGCGACGAGGCAAAATAATTAGCGCTCCGCATCTCCCCCATGACCCCCATGTACCTGAGTTACTTCGGACTCGCCGAAGCTCCCTTTTCCATCGCGCCAGCGCCGCGCTATCTCTACATGAGCCAGCGCCACCAGGATGCACTGGCTCATCTGCTCTATGGAGTGAATGGCGAAGGCGGATTTGTATTGCTCACGGGTGAGGTCGGGACGGGAAAAACCACAGTATCCCGCTGTCTGCTCGAGCAGATTCCAGAATCCTGCGACGTGGCTTACATCTTCAATCCCAAGCTCACGGTGGAAGAACTGCTCTCGACCATCTGCGTTGAATTCGGCATTGCCTGTCCGCCCGGCAACACCAGCATCAAGGTTTTCGTCGATTGTATTAACTCACACCTGCTCGACGCGCACGCCAAGGGCAGGCATTCGGTGCTGATTATCGATGAGGCACAAAACCTGTCTGCTGAGGTGCTGGAGCAGATGCGACTGCTCACGAATCTGGAAACCAGTGAACGCAAGCTGCTGCAGATCATTTTGATCGGACAGCCTGAGCTGGCGGCGATGCTGCAGCGTCAGGACCTGCGGCAGCTTGCGCAACGCATCGTAGCGCGCTATCACCTGGGGAAGCTGAGCAAGACGGAAGTCGTTGCCTATGTCCAGCATCGACTCGAGGTTGCGGGTACGCAACGCCAGTTGTTCCCGCTTGCGATCATGGGACGCTTGCACCGACTGAGTGGCGGCATTCCCCGCATCATCAACGTGTTGTGCGACCGGGCGTTGCTGGGCACCTATGCGCAAGGCAAGGAGCGGGTCGATCGGGCGACGCTCGAGCAGTCGGCGCGCGAGGTTTTTCACCTGCCGACCACGCAGCGCCGAAGCATGCGGCAATTTATTGCAGCTGGCCTGATTGTGCTGGTCGGCGGGGCGGTGGCGGTGGCGGCGCTCCGGGAACAAGCAGAGACCAAAGCAGCGGCAGTCCGGCAGACAGTTGCACAGCCGGCTTTGCCCACACCCAAAATGAAAGCGGCTGAGCAAACCAAAGATATCAAAGCCGAAGCAGCATTGCCGGATTCGCTGGTGTGGCCGGCGGATGAGTCCAAGCTCGAGTAGCAAGGATTTGGCATACTCGGCACTCTTCCGGGAATGGGGCGCCGACTTCCATGGGGCTGACGCCTGCCTGCAAGCCGAAACGCTTGGCTTGCGCTGTCGGGCGGGCCGCGGTGGACTGGATGAACTGCGCAAGTCGAACCGGCCGGCCGTACTAAGCATGCATGACAAGCAGGGCCAGGAATTCTTTGCGACACTCACGGCACTGGGACCTGAATCGGCCACCTTTGCCATCGGCACCCATACGACAACGGTCGCGCTANGTGCCTTGGCATCACAATGGTCCGGGTACTACAGTTTGCTGTGGCGTATGCCGCCAGTAGCGCAAGGCATCATCCGGCCTGGCGATCACGGTCCGGCTGTGGAATGGCTGGGCAGGCAACTCGCTCAGGTGCAGGGCAGGGTGGTGGAAGCAAACAAAGACTGGGTGTTCGATGAAGCCTTGGTGCGTCAGCTCAAACAGTTTCAGCTTTCTCAGGGATTGATCCCGGACGGCAGTGCTGGCCCTCAAACCCTGATCCGTTTGGTCAGTCTGGCAGATCAAGCGGCGCCAAAGCTGTTACGCGAGCAAGGGGGGAAATAGCCATGTCGTACATCCTCGATGCACTCAGGAAATCCGATCAGCAGCGTCAACGCAGTTCGACGCCGACGCTGCTGACCGTACAGGCAACGGCGACAGACCCCAAGCGACCCAGGTATCTGCTTAACAGCGTNCTAGCCGCAGTACTAATATGCGCGGGCATTATGGTTGGCTGGCTGCAACCATGGCAGATGAAGCAACCCGCACCTGCGGCCGAACCCACTGCCGCGATGCCAATCGCTGCGAGCCCATCCCTCGTTGCGCCAGCGCTGCCTTCCGGGGCACCTGAAAAGATCGGGAAGTCAGAACTTGCGCCGCCGACGTATCAATCAGCCTCAGCAACCCAGCCTGCCGATCTGTCAGCGGGAGCGGCGACGAAACAGGGCACCCCCACATTCGCTGGCGATGAGCAACCTCCCTTGTCCCAACCTGATACGGGCGGGCAAAAAACAACGGCTATGCCGTTGCCAGACAAGACAGCACCTGCCGGGACTGCCGCCGAGGAAGGGAAAAGAGTCATGGCGCTGAATGACTTGCCACCCTCCATCCAGAGGGAGATACCAAATATTTCCATCTCGTTTCACGCTTATTCGAGCAACCCCAAGGAACGCCGCGTCATGATCAACGGCAAGATGGCCGCGCAGGGCGAGCTGTTGGCGCCCGGTCTCAGCCTGGAGCAGATCGCGCCTGATGGAGTGATCCTCGACTACAAGGGGTTCCGTTTCCACCAGGGAGTTCGGTAAAGCGGGGGGAGGTATGCCTGCAGTTCCATGTGCAAGACCGCTTTCATGATTATGGTTCGCCTCTTCCAGTGAA
>JGI20214J51088_10001612_pt1 | contig 15343 bp, 12 predicted proteins | sample WetSurMetagenome_FD_51088 | JGI IMG/M metagenome (IMG submission 51088) | reverse complement strand
CGCAGAAAATCCAAAAATCCAGCTCCCCGCATTTGTCTGCTTTGACGGGTTCATCCTCTCGCATACCTACGAGCCGATCGATGTACTCTCACAGGAGCAGGTTGACAAGTACCTCCCGCAATATAATCCAGCCGAAAAACTGGATGCCAAAGACCCCATCAGTTTCGGTATGTATGCAACACCGGAATACTATCTTGAGTTCCGGTACGAGATGGACCAGGCTCAGAAACTGGCAAAAGACGTGATTGCAAAGGCGGGAAAAGAGTTCGGTTCAATGTTTGGCAGGGACTATAGCGCCTTTGTGGAAGGTTACCATCTCGATGATGCCGAGACAGTTCTTGTTGCCATGGGCTCCATCTGTGGTACTGTCAAAGACGCTATTGACGAGATGCGGGCGGCAGGCAAAAAAGTCGGGCTTCTCAAAATCAGGGTCTTCCGGCCGTTCCCTTCAGACGAGATTGCAAAGGCACTCTCGAAAGCGAAACGGGTTGCGGTGCTTGACAAGAACATTTCCCTTGGCTCCAAAGGGGGTGCGACCGTCATCGAGGTCCGTGACGCGATGTACGGCTCCACCACTCCGGTGAAGGGGTATGTTCTCGGTCTTGGCGGCCGCGATATCCGGAAGAAAGATATCAAGGAGATTGTCGCCCTCTGCGAGAAAGGGATAGGCGACCAGTTCTATGGACTCAGGAAGGAGTTGATCTAACATGGCCGGGAAGAAAAAGACCTGTGATCTTTTCGACAGCGGCCACCGTGCCTGCGGGGGCTGCGGGGCAGCACTTGCAGCCCGCCTCGTCACGCAGGCAGCCGGGCCCGAAACGATCATCGTCAATTCCACCGGATGCATGGAGGTCTTCTCCACACCCTACCCGGAAACAGCATGGAAAGTTCCATGGATTCATTCCCTGTTCGAGAACGCATCCGCTGTCGCATCGGGTATTGAGGCATCTCTGAAAAAACAGGGCAGGAAAGAGAAGATCGTGATCATGGCCGGCGACGGCGCAACCTTTGATATCGGGATGATCTGTATCAGCGGGGCCTTCGAACGGGGTCACGACTTTACCTACATCTGCTACGACAACGAGGCCTACATGAACACCGGTATCCAGCGATCCGGTGCAACACCCTACGATGCAAGTACCACAACCAGCCCGGCCGGTACGTGCTCCTTCGGGAACAAGCGGCCCAAGAAGGACATGCCCGCGATCCTTGCTGCCCATGGCGCACCCTATGTTGCTACCGCGTCCATAGCCTATCCCGCCGACCTCCGGCAGAAAGTCGAGAAGGCCATCAACACACCCGGCCCCTGCTACGTGCAGGTCCATGTCCCGTGCTGTACAGGCTGGGGTTTCGAGGCCGAGCAGACAATTGCCATTGCGAAACTTGCAATTGAGACCGGCCTCTGGGTGAACTTCGAGATGGTAGACGGACGGGTTACAAAAGTAAAAAAGGTGGTCAGGAAGCCGGTCGGGGAATATCTCAAAACACAGAAGAGGTTCCGCCATCTCTTCAAACCGAATCTACAGGATTCGGAGATCGCACATATTCAGGCAATCGCTGACAGGAATGCTGAAAAGTACGGCCTCGATATCAAACTCAAGAAAGAATCATCTTAATTTCCTGTTTGACTTTAATTTACCTTTTTTTCTCATTTTACCAAAAATAGGGCATCTTCATAATATAGATAAAATTAAATACTAAAACCAAAAAATAGTNGATGCATATTCCCATGAATACCTTTCTTCACGTTTCCACCGGATTCGAAATCCGGAGGTTTTCATGGAATGCCGTGTGCTGTAGCCTCCTTTTATTCTGCCTCTTTTTTGCTGTTTCCGGCACCGTATCGGCTGCTCCCGGCACTGATCGGAAAGAAGTCCTCTACATCAACTCCTACAGCAAGGGTCTCGAATGGTCCGACTCTATCACCCAGGCGGTTGAAGATCGCATGCGGACCTCCGGGTATGACGTCAATCTTCATGTTGAGTACATGGACGAGAAANGCTACCAGGACCCGGTATATGAATCGATGCTTGTTGACTTTTACCGGTATAAATANACGAACCGGAGCTTTGACGTTATCATCGTTTCAGACGACAATGCGTTTACCTTCATAAAAAAGCACCGTCAGGAACTCTTCCCAAAAACACCGGTCGTCTTCTGCGGGGTGAACTATTATTCTGACGATATGCTGGCAGGCGAGACTGATATCACGGGTGTTGTTGAGCACTATGACGTGAAAGATACTCTGGAAACAGCCATCCGCATCCAGCCTTCGATACGGCATATCTATGTCATCAACGACCGCTCAGCGACCGGAGCAGCAAATAAAAAAAATATCGAAAAGATAATCCCTGAATTCAGCAGCCAGGCGGATGTCACGTTCCTTGAGGACTACTCGATGGCAGAGCTTGAGGATAAGGTCGCAACCCTCCCCGGCAACAGCATGATCCTCCTCATGACTTTCAACCAGGACCGGCTGGGCACTGATTATTCGTATGACGAAAGTATCAGCCGTATCAGGGCGCGTGCGAATGTCCCGGTCTATGGTATCTGGCAGATGTACCTTGGCAAGGGGATTGTCGGGGGCATGCTCACGAGCGGATACGAGCAGGGAAACCTCTCCGCCCAGATAGCGACCCGGATCCTGCAGGGAGAATCAGCATCGCAAATCCCCGTTTTCAGGGACCCCCCGAACCATTACATGTTCGATAATACCGAACTGTCCCGTTTGGGTATCAGCGCGGCAAACCTCCCTCCGGGGAGCATCGTGATCAACCAGCGGGTTCCTGTCGACGCCCTTTCCGAATCCGTGATCTGGGCCATCGGTATCAGCGCGACCGGCCTCATCTTTGGCCTGGCCGCCATGGTTGTTGCATTCCTGCGGCTCCGGCGTATCCATGACGCGCTTGATGAGAGCGAACGCCGCTACCGGGCTGTTGTCGAGGACCAGACCGAGTTGATCTGCCGTATCAGGAAGGATGGCACCCATATCTTCGTGAATGACGCCTACTGCCGTTATTTTGGGAAGACCCGCTCTGAGCTTCTGGGAACAAAATTCATTCCCGATATGAGTACTGAAGAGAAAAGGAAGGTCAAGATCCACCTTGCCTCTCTCTCACCAATTCACCCCATTGGGAGCACGACAAACCACGTGGAGATGCCCGGCAAGGGCGAGCGGTGGCTGAAATGGAACAACCATGCCATTTTTGACGATACCGGGAACGTATCGGAATACCAGTCCGTAGGAAGGGATGTTACCGATGTACAGCTTGCCGAAGACGAACTCCGGAAGTACCAGGAGAACCTCGAAGCACTTATCGATACCCGTACGCAGGAACTGGTAACTTCCAATGCCCAGCTCCAGCAGGAAGTCGCGGAACGTACAACTACCGAGGACCTGCTTGCCGAAGAGAAAGAGCGCCTCGCGGTTACCCTGCGATCGATCGGAGAGGGTGTGATCACGACCGATATTTCCGGCCGGGTACTGCTGGTGAACAGAGTGGCTGAACGACTCACCGGCTGGAAACAGGAATATGCCGCCGGGGGCCATCTTGCGCAGGTACTCTCCTTAATCGACGAGAAGACCCGGGCCCCTGTCGAGAACCCGGCGCTCCATCCCACAAATCAGGACGGGAGTCTGGACGTTCCGTTCCGTNCCGTGCTTGTCGCGAGGGATGGCACCGAACGTTTCATTGAGGAGAGCGCATCGATCATGTCCGATCATGAGAACCGGACGATAGGATTTGTGATCGTATTCCGCGATATCACCGAGCGGCAGAAACTGGAAAACGAGCTCGCCAGGACACAGAAACTGGAGTCGCTCGGTCTCCTTGCCGGGGGGATCGCCCACGATTTCAACAACATCCTCACGGCCCTTTTTGGCAATATCATTCTCGCCAGGATGCATATGGAAGCAGATTCACCCGGCTATGAACACCTTACCGAGGCCGAGAAAGCAATGGTCCGGGCAAAGGAGCTGACCCAGCAGCTGCTCACCTTCTCCAAAGGAGGGGCCCCGGTCAAGGAGACCGCGGATATTACCGGCATTATCATTGACTCGACAAAGTTCATGCTCCGGGGCTCGCGGTCACGATGCGAGTATACGATCAGCCCGTCCCTCTGGTCCGTGGATGTCGATGTCGGCCAGATAAGCCAGGTGATCAACAATATCGTCATCAATGCGGACCATGCTATGCCTGGAGGCGGTGTTATCCGGGTCTCCGCCATGAACTACTTGGTAAAGAAGGGAACACCGCTTCCCTTAACTCCCGGTCGGTACGTGAAAATAACCATTGCAGACAAAGGAACTGGTATTCCCAAGGAGAATCTTACAAGGATCTTCGATCCGTATTTTACCACCAAAGCAAAAGGAAGCGGTCTTGGCCTCTCAACAGCTCTCTCGATCATCAGGAAACACAGCGGCCACATTGAGATCGAGTCTGAACCTGGCGTTGGAACCTCAGTTCATATCTACCTGCCTGCATCGGAAAAAGATCTCAGCGGACCCAAGACTGGTAACAATCTGCCAATACACGGGAGCGGGCGCATCCTGGTCATGGACGATGAGGAAGCAATCCTTGATATGGTCACCGCCCTGCTATCTCATTTTGGTTACCGCTCCAGCGTCGCATGCGATGGAGAGGAGGCAATCGCGCTCTATAAGGAAGCAGCAGCCCTGAATGATCCTTTTGCCGTGATAATCATGGACCTGACCATCCCCGGTGGTCTCGGGGGGAAGGAGACCATCGCCCGTCTGCATGAGGTTGATCCGTTCGTGAAGGCTGTTGTGTCGAGCGGGTACTCCACTGATCCCATCATGGCAAATTTTCGGCAGTACGGGTTTGCCGGGATCCTGACCAAACCGTACACGGCAGCAGAAATGAGCGAGATCCTCAAAAAGATCCTGTCTGAAAAATAAAAAAAGACCTGACCCTCTTTTATCCGAACATTTACCGGTCATTGGATCGACCGCTATGTTTATTCTTTCAAAGGAATTCTTCTTTATGTATGAAAATATTGTATTTCACCTGCATTGGCCTGCTTCTTATGGCCCTTCTCGCATCCGGCTGTACGAGCCAGCCTGCACAGACCCCGGCAACACCGGCTGCCACAGCCGCCCCGGCCCAGACTACGGCGTTTCTCCCGGTAACTCCGCCCGCCACCCTGAGCAGCACGACCTGGAAACTTGGGTGGTTCGACGATACCAATGGTGTCTGGTCCAAGGTGGCCGAAGGGAGCACGATCACGGCAACCTTCCTGAATGAAGGGAAGGTCACAGGTTCTGGCGGCTGCAACGGGTACTCCGCTGACTTCCAGCTTGGCAATGAGTCGCGGATCTGGTTCCGGCGCCCGGAAGTGCCGGATCACCAATGCCAGACCCCGACCGGAGTGATGAGCCAGGAATCTTACTACTTCACCGATCTTCAAAGTGCTGAAACCTACTCAATAACTAACGGGCAGCTCCTGTTCTTTGACAAAACAAACAGGAAGATTCTCCAGTTCGATCCCTCGTAAGGGACGCTGCAGGATCTTCCTTTTTTCCTTGCATGGGATAAGGAAAAACCCTCCCCGTTTTTCATCAGTGGTAAAAAAACCTCCTCTCCCCAACTCTGCTATCAACATTATTAATAGGGTTCAGGATGACATTAGTAAGAGTCTGGGGCTCGTGGTCTAGTCGGTTATGACGTCGCCCTTACACGGCGGAGGTCGCCGGTTCGAATCCGGCCGGGCCCATATTTTCTGAACACCTGAAATGGCATATGGCCGGACTGAAGGCACCTGTGCCCTCCCGTCCCTGCTATCGATGGGTGATTTTATACCTCCCGGTACTGGTTTTTAAGATCTTAAAATGGATTACCGAAGGTTAAAAGGATATTATTATTTATAGAACCCGGCGAACCGGATGGTATAGGTAAGATTCTGGCCAGTGAGCATATGGTTCTCATCGAGTGTCACCGTGTCATTCGTGACGTTTATAATCGTCACCCGGGAAACGGCCCCGTCTGCTTTTCTCGTGATAACGTACCTGTTCCCGACTACCGGTTCCATGTCTGCTGACAGGGTCGAACGGTTCACAACGTGGACAAGGCTGTCCAGGTGCGGGCCATAGGCTTTGTCAACCGGAATAAATACCGTCTTTGTTGAATTTATGCTCATCCCGATGACCGCCTCTTCAAACCCGGTAATCACGCTCTTGTTCCCTATGGTGAAGATGAGCGGATCCCCATCGACGTTGGAATCAAAAACGGTACCGTTCTCATAGGTCCCGATATAATAGACCATGACCGTGTCGCCAGTCTTTGCCACGGACGGGTTGAACAGGTAAAACCCGATAAGCGACAGAATGATAATGACAGATAGTGCTGCAAGAGCATACTTTGTGTATTGTTGTTTCCGGTTTGCCACGGCAGCTTTTCCCTTCAGTTTCTCTGACTTCTTCATGGTATCCTCCCATATGGTTTTCCCTGCAATGTTAAACAGTTGTCCAAAAACCCGGTGATTACCGGAACAGTCGGGTAGGGCATGAATAGGCACGATTGTACTTTATTTATACGTAAACAGCGCATCCGGTAGTGTTGATTATGGCCGATCAGGTTCGGGTTGCAGAGGTTGCAGGGAAAAAAGTGCAATGGGATGCCGCGCAGATGCGCAGAATTCAGGAACATCCCTGTTTTTCAGAGAAAGCATGCCACAACTTCGGCAGGTGTCATATCCCGGTTGCCCCGAAGTGTAACATCCAGTGCAATTATTGTATCAGGGACTTCGATTGTGTGAACGAGAGCCGGCCCGGTGTTACTACGCGGGTGCTCAATCCCGACGAGTCCATGGACATGGTAAAAAAGGTCGTGGAAAAATACGATTACATCAAGGTCGTTGGTATTGCCGGACCAGGGGATCCTTTGGCAAACGAGGAGACCTTTGAGACTTTAAAGCGGCTCCATGAGAAGTATCCCGGTGTAATAAAATGCATCAGCACCAACGGCCTGCTGTTGCCGGATAAGATCGATCTTTTACAGAAATACGATGTCGGCAATATCACGGTGACCCTCAATGCCATCGACCCGGAGATCGGCGCAAAGATCTACCAGTTCGTGGACTACCAGGGAAAGCGTTATACGGGGCTCGAAGCGGCAAAACTGCTTCTCTCCCAGCAGATGAAAGGCATTGAGGAAGCCATCAGGCGCAACATGATCGTTAAGATCAACACGGTCTATATACCGGGCATCAACGAGGATCATATCCCCGCCATTGCGAAGAAGGTCGGTGAGATGGGAGTGTACACATTCAACCTCATCCCCCTGATCGCCCAATACAAGTTCGCCAATATCACCCCGCCAACGCAGGAGATGAAGCGGAAGATGCAGGATGAATGTTCGAAATACGTAAAACAGATGCGGCACTGCCAGCGCTGCCGTGCCGATGCCATCGGCAAGCTCGGGCATGACGTCCAGTCGTGCATGTACGAGAACAAGTAATCTTTTTAGTAAAGTGCCAATCCGGCTCCTGACCTCTAGCTCTGACAATCATCCGCCCCCCCTTGCGCCAGCCCCGCCCCCATTGGGGGCGGGGGCGCGTGCGATTCCTCTGTATTACCTGAAATCCCGATTCAGGTGATACAGTACTATCGCAAACGGGGCGCCAGAGTGGCGGGGCGAAGCCCCGGGAGCGTTAGTGTTTTCCGGTCCAACGCGGATGTACTTTTTCTCATTACATTTTGGTCATGCAATTTTTACCATTTTTCACTCAGTAAATCCTTCCTGGATCCAGGGGCTGGAATAGTACATTACCCATTTTTTTCAGGAGTGTAATGATCCTTTCCAGACCGTTACCGCCGCACCGGCAAGGGTTACCCTGCCCGGAGCATCAAGCCGGATCCGGAGAACACCGCCCCGCTCCGATGCCTGATACGCTGTCAGGGTATTTCTTTCAAGTTTCCTCTGCCAGTACGGTGCGAGGCAGCAGTGGGCAGAGCCGGTCACCGGATCTTCTTGTATCCCCACGGAAGGGGCAAAGAACCGGCTTACGAAATCAAAACCCGGAGTGGAAGCCCGCGATGTGACGATGACACCCCTCATGGGGATTTTTGAAAGGCCGGAAAAGTCCGGTTCCATTATCCGGACTTCCCTTTCCGATGCCACTTCTATCAGATAGTCAAACCGGTTCATTCCTGTGTAGACTGGTTGTATCCCGAGTGCGTGGGAAAGCCCGGCGGGGGAAGATACCTCTTCCTCCGGCATGGATGGAAAATCCATCTCTATGAGATCCCCTCTCCTCACTGCAGAGAGCGTTCCGCTTTTTGTGAAAAATCGTGTAGGCTCGTCTCCGCCAGGGTATCCTTCCTCCCGAAGGATATGGGCTGCTGCTAGCGTTGCATGCCCGCAGAGATCCACTTCGGTTCGGGGAGTGAACCAGTGCAGGCCAAATCCGTCCCTCTCCTGGACAACAAATGCGGTTTCCGAGAGGTTCATCTCGCGGGCAATAGTTTGCATCCATGCGGGATCCGCCGGTTGTTCCAACAGGCAGACGCCCGCCGGGTTTCCCGTTCCTATCCGATCGGCAAAAGCATCCACGCAGAAAAGACCGTTCCGGAGTCCCATATCAGGTCTCCGAACCTTATGAGCCCATTGACGGCAGCTGAAGATCAGCCTGCCCGCTTTTCAGGCCGGTGTTCAGGATACGGTTCATCCCATCAATAACCGGCTCCATAGGGGGTGGTATCGCAGTATCTTCGGTAATTAAAGTCTTCCCATGATATGTGATACTGTACTGCATGAGATCCGCCCCCCCCCTGCGGGACGTGTAGTTCCCCTCGAGCATCGTGAACTGCGCTGTATCAAAGAGCGCTGAAACCTTTTCGAGATCGATGTTATTAAGCAGGATCTCCCTGCTGGTTGTCCGGCTTGAGACCAGCGCGGCGCCATTGTCAAAGATTACCAGCCGGTCATTCACTCCCGCAATTCCGCCGGTACGCTGGTAGTCAACGAACAGGGTCGGGTTTGCAGGACCGGGAACTGTCAGGGTTTTTGTACCCCCAAGACATCCGGCAAGCACTATCGCTGTAACCACGAGTACTGCACATATGCCTGTCCACGCTCTCATGAAAAACCCTCCCCGATACAGGGATTATTATTCCATGTCTGTTTTTTGTCTATATCTGTAATACGTCCGGCTTTTGGGGTTTTCCCGAAGATTTGCGTTCAGGAAGCACTTCCTCGAGTGCGGCGATCAGGCTGTCAACCTTCTCGTTGTTGAAGGCGGCCCGGAACGCTGCAATCTCTGCCGAGTTCATGATCATGATCCCCTTCTTTTTCATTGGGAGACCATTGTCGCCAATCGGGTTGATGTCGATCGCAAGGGAGGGGGCGCGGTTCTTTGTCGCCGGGAGCCGGATGATCGAGACACCTTTTACCGACGTGTGTTTGCGTTCCCAGTCCTGACCTTCTTCAATAAATGTCTTAAGGGTTGCTGCCAGTTCCATGACAAGAACTATTGATTTATATATTAAAAGTCTATTCGTTCCGATCCTGCTTTCTCGTATGCCCGCGGGCCTGATAACGGAACCGGTATTCATCCGCGCAATATTCTGCTTCCTGACAATGCATAATAAGATGGGAGGATAAACCGGTGACCACACGATCCGCTATGCCCACACTCCCCCTGCGCCCGGACCAGCCATTTGATCTCGATGCAACCCTTTCCTGCGGGCAGGCGTTCCGCTGGGACCGTGCCGCGGACGGCTGGTGGTACGGGGTTGTGGGCAACCGGGTCCTGAAAATCCGGCAGGACAGGGACCGGCTGACGTTTGCAGGAGTGCCAGCTTCATTCATCCAGCATTATTTTTCCCTGGACACTGATCTTGGGGCAATCCATGCCTCCATCGACATCGATCCATTCATCCACGCATGTATTATGAAAAACCGGGGCCTCCGTATCGTGCGCCAGCCGCACTGGGAGTGCACGATCTCGTATATCTGCTCGACCAACTCCAACATCCCGACAATCCGGCGCAGGATCGCGTCCATTGCGGAGAAGTTTGGCGAACCGGTTGAATTTGAAGGAAAAACCTGCTACACCTTTCCGGAGCCATCAGCCATCATCTGTGAAGGTCATGAAGGGCTCACGGAATGCCGGCTCGGGTACCGTCAGCCGTATGTGTTCGGTACATCACGTTCGGTTGCAGATGCCCGCTGCTGGGCAGATTCCATCTGCCGCCTCCCGTATGAGGAAGCCCGCAGGGAACTGATGAAACTCCACGGTGTCGGCCCGAAAGCCGCCGACTGCATCCTCCTCTTTGCATTCCAGAAGAACGAAGCCTTCCCGGTCGATGTCTGGATCCGGAGAATTGTACGGGAGCATTACCTCCCGGATCTTTCTCCTGATGCACCTCTGGCAAACCGCGAGTATGATACGATCCGCCGGTTTGCGAGGAAGCATTTCGGGGAGTACTGTGGCTGGGCGCAGGAGTACCTTTATGCGGCAAGATCACCCCCATTACAGGAAGATACTTACGATTGAATATGAGCAGCATGATGGATCCGCGTATCTTCTGATTGCAGCGTAAGGACCCCGCAAGCATTTAAAAAAATTAATTAATCGACCGTATCCTTACTAGGTAATGGAAGATCGTCGCCGTTTTCATCTTCTCATCTCCTATCTCCTGATTTTTATTCCCATGAATATCTACATGATCGGGAACTCGATGGGATCCGGTATCCAGTGGGTTTTTTTCCGGTACCAGCAGACGTACATCGGCACGAGTATTATTCCCGTCACCTGGGATCTTCTCTATGTCCTGAACGGGGTCATCGGCGGAAAAACCGGGTTATCCCTCACGTTATGGTCACTCGGTGCGGCAATTATTGTTATTTCAATAATTATCGTGACTGTCAATTACCTCGCAGATTTCAGGTCTTCACTTGTTCCGGCCCTTTTACTTGCCGGGGGTATGTGTGCGTTAGTCCTCGGAATGATCGCCCAATACGGGATCACATTTCACACGTCGGCAGGATTCTGTATCCCGGTAGGGATACCGTTCTTTACAGGATATTGTTTATGGACCCTGTCCACAGAGCGCGGGAATCTGAACCGGGAATCGCTGCGATGCCAATGGCAGGTCCTGCGGGGATATTTACCGAAGGTTTACCTCCTTCTTCTCATTCTTTGTATCTTTTTTATTTATGATTCATATACTGAACCGTTTATCAGCAATGACACTGTCCCCGCAGCGATGCTTCCCTATACCATACTTGAGCACCACAAACTCGCATTTGATAATGTATCATCGTCCCCTCTCCTGAGTTATCACGGGTATCCCCGGTATTCAATCCTGGATATCAACGGTCTCTACTATTCACAGTTTCCGATCGTTACACCAATACTTCTCTTACCTTTCTATACTATCCAGTATCTCATTCTCTCGGCGTCCGGAATACCCGTAACGGATACGATCATCATTTATACCGCCAAAACCGCGGCAGCGTGCATAGCAACACTATCCTGTCTCATATTCTTCGCCACGGTACGGGAACTCTTTGAAGAGCGGGTTGCACTTGTTTCAACGGTTATCTTTGCGTTTGCTACTGCCACATGGTCAATAAGCAGTCAGGCGCTGTGGCAACATGGTCTGGGGGAACTCCTCCTCATCAGCACGATATATCTCATCATCAGGAATGAGACTGCAGATTCCCCGTACTACCTCCCATTGCTGGGACTGTTATCTGGTCTGTTTGTGTTTAATCGTCCTCCGGATGCCATACTCCTCATTCCGGTAATTTTCTATGTGATACTATGGCAGAGAGAAAAAATAATCCGTTTCCTGGTTCCGGCGTTTCTTGGCGGTATTCCGTTTCTTCTCTATAATGAACTGGTTTTTGGTAACCTGTTTGGAGGATATGCCCAGAATTCGAAGATGTTTATCTTTAGCGGGCAGTTCATCGTTAATTTCCTTGGTCTTCTCATCTCTCCGACTAAAGGTCTTCTGGTCTACTCACCGGTTTTTATCCTTGCTGTCCTGGGCTTTTTAGCTATTTGGAAAGATACGTCCAAGACATATCTCTCGGTTCTGAAACTCTTTGGTTTTGCCTTTCTGGCACAGATATTACTCTACAGTTTTTTTTATGACTGGTATGGCGGGTATGCTTTTGGCCCACGGTTTCTGACAGATGCAGTACCGGTTCTCGTTCTCTATTGCGGGTTTTTCCTGAGCTGGATGGAAAAATCCCCGCTGTCGCCGGACTGGAAGAAGATCATCGGCTTTTTTATTGCAATTCTTGTCCTTATCTCTATCGTGATCCAGGTGATCGGAGTATTTTATTTTCCGCTTCTTGAGGAAGTACACATGGACTCCGCGAAAGCATGGGACCCGCAGAACTCACAAATCCTCGTAAGTTATTATGAAGGTTCAGAAGGTATCACGTCCCTGAAAATAATTGATATACCTGCTCTTGGACCTTTGATGGACTATCCGATACGACATCAGAATACAACAGCCTTTTCCGGATCTGCTTCAAATCTTTCAGCCCTGATAAACCAGAGTCGCGGCGGATAAAAACAGTTGTCGTGTTTTGTTTAAAAAAAGAAAAGGGGGGTTACGTCCCGATATCCCAGCTGCAGCTGTATTTCTTCTGCTCTTTTGAGAGCGTATCGATAGAAAGCCCGAGCGAGGAGAGCTTGAGGTTCGCCACCTGCTCGTCGATCTCGTTTGGTACCTCATATACGCCGCCCTTCATCTTCTTTCCGTTCTTTGCAATATGAAGGGTACAGAGTGCCTGCAGGGCAAAACTTAAGTCCATGACCTCGATTGGATGACCCATTCCCTTGGGAGTGGCGAGATTGACAAGCCGGCCTTCCGCAAGGACATGGACTGCTCTCTTGCCAAGCATGAAGGTCTCGATGCCATCGCGCTGGATCACCTTGTCGGCGTTCTTATGGAGCCATTCGATATCGATCTCGACATTAAAGTGGCCGGCGTTCGAGAGGATGGCGCCGTTCTTCAGTCTCTTAAAGTGCTTTGCAGCAATGACGCCAACATTCCCGGTTGTCGTGACAAAGATATCGCCGATAGCAGCGGCATCGTCCATGGACATGACCATGAACCCGTCCATGTGCGCTTCAAGCGCACGCCGCGGATCGATCTCGGTGACAACGACTTTTGCGCCGAGCCCATGGGCTTTTCTCGCAAGGCCGCGGCCGCAGAAACCATAGCCGGCGACAACAAAATATTTCCCGGCAATGAGGGTGTTGGTCGTTATCATAATCGACGACAGGGCACTCTCCCCCGTACCGTGGACATTATCGAAGAACCGCTTCATGGGGGTGTCGTTCACCGCAATAACAGGGAACTCGAGTTTTCCTTCCGCGGTCATCGAGCGGAGGCGGTGGATACCGGTGGTGGTCTCCTCGCAGCCGCCAATGACCTTCTTGATGAGATCGCGGCGCTTCGTGTGGATATAGTGGATAAGATCCATCCCGTCATCAATGGTGATGACCGGCTTTGCGTCCAGTACTTTGTCGATGGCGGCATAATACTCGTCGACTGTACAGGCCCGCTTTGCATAGCAGTGAACATTCTTCACGTCATTGAGGGCCGTAGCCACATCGTCCTGGGTTGAGAGGGGGTTGCAGCCGGTGATATGCACCGTTGCCCCGCCCGCTGCCAGGGTGGAAACCAGATTTGCGGTCTTAGCCTCAACATGGAGTGCCATCCCGATTGTCATGCCGGCGAACGGTCTATCCTTCTCGAACTGTTTCCTGATAGCGGCGAGTACCGGCATGTACTGCGCAGCCCATTCAATCTTCAGCTTTCCTGAGTTCATGAACATCCTCATTGAGGGGCGGGGCAGAGCCCGCCCGGATACTGACTACCCTATCATTAGGGACGGCAGGTTACATAAAAACTCCGTGAACTCCGGGGCCCGGTAGGAAATATAGATAGTATCCGCCCTCCAACTCTGGTACGAATGGTGCTCACGCGACGGATCATCCCCTGCCTCGATCTCAAGGACGGCAGGGTGGTGAAGGGGACGAACTTCCTGGGGCTCCGCGATGCCGGCGACCCGGTTGAGCTGGCGGGGCGTTACAACGAGCAGGGCGCAGACGAAGTCGTGTTCCTTGATATCACGGCGTCAAAAGAGAAGCGGGGGATTATCATCGATCTCATCAAGCGTGCGGCTGACCAGCTTTTCCTCCCGCTCACGGTCGGGGGCGGTCTCAAGTCACTCGATGACATCCAGCAGATCCTGCGGGCCGGTGCTGACAAAGTCAGCGTCAACACGAGCGCCGTCCACGATCCCACGCTGATCACCCACGGTGCTGAAGCATTCGGCACCCAGTGCATGGTCTGTGCCATGGACGTGCGCCGCAATTTTACACCGAATGACAAAGCGATTCCCGTCACCCTCGGAGACGGCCGGAGGTGCTGGTATGAGGTGGTCATCTACGGCGGCAGCAAACCCACCGGCATCGACGCGGTTGCATGGGCAAGGGAAGCCGAGGAGCGGGGGGCTGGAGAGATCCTTCTCACCAGCATGGAAACCGACGGCACAAAGAACGGGTTCGATATCGCCATAACTTCAGCGATCTCCGATGCTGCGGGCATCCCGGTCATCGCGAGCGGCGGGGTCGGGACGCTCGAACATTTCTACGATGGTTTTACCAAAGGAAAGGCCGATGCCTGCCTTGCGGCAAGTGTTTTCCACTACGGTGAGTTCACGGTTAAGGATGTAAAAGAGTATCTCAGGGGCCGGGATATCCCGGTACGGCTCTGAGGTCGAACTCGAATGCGGCAACAGGGTGCTCAAGCTCGAATGCAACGAGAACGGNGGGATGGATCTCGCCAAAGACACCNATTGTTTTTCCGGCCACGATAATATCGCCCCGGCGCCCGTCAATGAATGCCGGGTCGGCCGACTCCTTCACGGTATAGTCGATGGAGAGCTCGTGGAGCACCGCATCGGCTGCCGAGTACGCTTCCGAGAAGTCTGCGTCGGAGTGGGTGCTCACTCCTGCGGCCTGCTGGTGGGTTCTGCAGTCCAGCACCACGTCCCCCACGGTAAAGAGGCGCTGGGGAAGCTCGCGGTGCCGGTTGATCGTAAGGAACTCGATAAGCAGCGGCAGGAGCTCGGTCCTGACCACCGTGTTCTCGATGCTGATCGGGTGCATGACATGGAGGACGCCCTTTGTCTCCTCACGCCCCATCCGCCTGTAGAGCACGTCCTCGTTTGTCAGCGTGAACGGCATCACTTCGAGATACCCGAGCCCCGTGAATGCCTCGCGGACAAAGACGGCATGGACCTGCACCGGGTGGGGTTTTCCCACTGTGAAGGTTTTCGGGGGATGTGATTCG
>JGI20214J51088_10001611_pt1 | contig 15345 bp, 11 predicted proteins | sample WetSurMetagenome_FD_51088 | JGI IMG/M metagenome (IMG submission 51088) | reverse complement strand
AGAGAGCCTCAATAGCGCTATCCGTAAGTTTACCCGATCCAAAACAGTTTTCCCTGACGACCAGGCAGCTCTGAAACCATTATTCCTGGCCGTTTGTAATGTTCAGAGGAAATGGACAATGCCCTTCAGGAATTGGGGGCAGATAGTAAATCAATTTTATATTAAATTTGAAGAACGATGCCGAATTTAAACTCAGTCAGCATTTACACAGAATTCTGCATGCCCTCCTAAAAACTGCTAAATCAGTTACATTTACAAAATCTTGCACTATTTCCTGGTCAGATATGTCCTTAGACCGAAACTGCTCAACTTGGACATTTTTAGTGTCGCCGTCGACGCCCCTTGATAATTCTACGTTCAGGCGAAACAAACAGTTGACTTTGCCGGGTAGATATTGCCTGTTTACGGGATCGATGTAAAAGCCACTTGGAAATAACAACCTTTGGATCTTTCTCTTCGTGCAAAGACTTCCGATCAAAAATATGTGATTATAGATATATGAATTAATCCTTTATGCATCTGACCGAACTAGCCTCAATTATGTAACTAGTACCCGGCGCAAGTTCATCTCCACATCCTATACCAAAACCTCTCGCAAGGCCGATATCCCATGGTGTTGATGTCGAAAAGGATGATCCTCCCCCAGAACCAAGGTATTGGGTCCCATTATAGTAACCGCCCGGCAAAGCTGAAAATCCGCTGCTATTAGATCCATTACAGCCTGATGACCATCCCGTATTAGATGATTTCATTTTCCCGCCAGCGATTTGAAATCCTCCTAGATAAAAAGCTAAAGTTGCCCATTCAGGTTCTGTTGCAAAGTGCCATCCTGTGGGGCAAATGCCCTGAGCGCCTTCTGTTATGACATATTGCATTGCTTCATCCCATTGGTATAACCCACCATATATATTGCAGTTAGATTCATCGTCATTGTAACAGTATTTTTCAATAATATTATTATTAGTTTGTCCCTGCGCTCCATTAATTCTACCTCCTACATTTAGGTTCTCCTTAAACCAGCATTGGTACCCGATTTCTACCGTATTATATGTCTGACCTTGATATATAACTGTCGTTATTCCAGAACAGGGATATGGGCTATAACTGGGAAGTGTTGAAAAGACAATATTATTCCCATAACCAGTTCCGACATTATTGGTTGCATAGGCCCTTACAAAATAGTTTGTGTTAGTATCTAGCCCTGTCATGTTGCTAACAAAATTACCATTACCCGACCCATCAATTGTGACGCTATCTTCAAGGGTTGGAGATTGAGATATACCCCAACAGACTCCCCTTGTTATTACTGTTGCACCACCATCAGAGAGAACATCACCCCCACAAGATGCATTGGTCTGGCTTATGTTTGATACTGCAGCCGTTGTAACAGTAGGCAGCGAGAGTGTTGTGGAATTTGTAACAAAAGTAACTTCATTGCCATAAGCAGTACCATAAGAATTGGATGCATATGCCCTGACATAATATAATGTGTATATGTCTAATCCGGTTAAGATACTGACAAATATCCCTGTACCACTGCCGTCAGCTGAATGGCCATCCATTAGCGTCGGATTTGGTGAGGTGCTCCAGCAGACTCCTTTTGCAATTACAGTGGTTCCACCGTCGGAAACAACGTTTCCCCCGCCTGTAGCGCTTGACACCGTTATATTTGTGATAATTGAAGTTGTTACACTTGGCAAATTAAAATCTGAGATACAACGCACGGAGAAACCGTTTTCCCTATTATCGCTTTCCCTGCTTATGCTGCCACTAGTACAGTATATTTGTCTCGCGGATACATCTGTTCCTGAAATGAGAGTTGATGACCACCACCATGTTGCACACCCTATGTAATTTGGGAAAGTACCATTTAGATCTCGTAATGCAGTTGGAATAGCTGTAAATCCGCTGCTATTTGTCCCATTTCCGACATCCCATCCTGTAGAGGATCTTGTTTTAATACCTGAATCATAACCATCCCAGTTATTCGGACAATCAGTTGCTGGATCAATAATCGTTTGAAATGTGCACCATTCTAAATCAGTTGGAATATGCCATCCCGGAGGACAAATGCCCTGAGCGCCCTCCGTTGTAATATATTGCATTGCCTCATCCCATTGGTATAATCCACCGTGAAGGATACAATTGGAAGTATCATTCTCGTAACAATATTTCTCTAAAATGCTATTATTTGTTTGATTTTGAGAGCCTTCGATCATTGTCCCAACGTCAAGGTTCTGAGCCATCCATACTTGGGTATGCTCGGCATCTTTCCCTTTGGCGCCGGAACCATTAATTGTAAGGGTACCATAACTTTTGCCATTTCCATCAATACAATCAATAAAATTAGCAGTGATCAGGATATCCTGGATAGGTACAAGGGGAATCACTGCCGAATAAGTTCCTGAATAGCATGTAAATAAAAGTTGATCGCCATCGTTGTATTGCAACCCTGCTTGTGATTTTAATCTATTTGAATTCCTTGGGTCAGTTGATTTTAAGGTATTTGAAACACGGTTGATATTAATTCTATCCGAGATTGTTGAATTGCATATTAATTTAGCGGTATAGCAGTAAGATTCAGATCTTACTTTCAAAATATTTACACCAAAACTTAATCCACTTATCGAAAGAATACATCTTCCACTTTGAAGAAAGTATTGAACCCTGGTTACAAGCTTCCCGGAAATATTATATATTTCAATGATTGTAATACCCGAAGCAATAACCTCAAAATCAACGGTAGCATGATCAGTCATTGGGTTGGGGTATACTTGCAAGGCATTTGGATTGGGTTCCGAAAGCGGAATTATACCAACTGATCCTGAGAGAAATAAGGTATCAGTTCCTTTTACCGTTAAACCGGTTTCCTTGTCAAGATTTTCCACATGCACTGAATCAACTGTATAGCTTGCACCTGCTCCAGCAAACCAAATCTTATATTCTTGTGAGTTTACTGAAACTGTGGCAAACATTAACAATGATAGGAGAATGTTCGTTTTCATGATATCTTAAATTTTTGTCATATCCCCAATTCTTAGGACAAATATTACATGTTCCGCCCTAATTGTCCCAAAAAGGTATTGCCCCTTATTTAATAACTTCTAAATCAAGGATTACCTTAAGCAAAGCTATGACATTAATGCAGAGATATCAAGTTCATTTTTTAATATTCAATATCTCTTCCTCAAAAATGCTCCATTAAGCTCAATTTTTTCAGCGAAAATGGGAAATAAACTGTGAAGGACGGGAAAAAGGAATAAGAAATTATCTAGAACTATGCATTACAAAAGATGATATTATCACTACTTATGATAACGGTGAGAAAATTTGGAATGACAAATGGATTATTGTTAGGACTGTTAAACTTTCAAAGGAGATATTAGAAAGGTGATAAGTTATATTTCTTTGAACGTTTCAAATTCATGCTATCAATTACTAAGATTAGGATATCTTCAGTTCCTCAATAAAATCAACCACTTTCGCAAAATCGATGATGAACTGGCGGTTAGATATTTCGTCAGAGTAGTGTACCGAAGACAAGTGCAAAGTGCAAGGTGCAAAGTGTAATAATTTGCACCTTGCACTTTGCGTTTAAGACTTTAGACTTTGCGTTTTGCACATGATGGCTATTCCAGTATGGTTTGGAATAACATAAAGTTGTGTAATTCCTGCAAATCTGAGGTCTGGAAGCAAAACTTGAATCATCTGACTGCCTGCATTGATTATCCACAGGAGATCCGTTTCTGGATCAATACGACCAATCTAGTAGAGAGTTTCAATAGCGCTATCCGTAAGTTTACCCGATCAAAAACAGTTTTCCCTGACGACCAGGCAGCTCTGAAATCAGTATTCCTGGCCGTTTGTAATGTTCATAGGAAATGGACAATGCCCCTCAGGAAATGGAGGCAGATAGTAAATCAATTCTGTATTGACTTTGAAGAACGATGCCGAATTTAAACTCAGTCAGGATTTACGCAGAATTCTGCACACCCTCAAAAGGTACCAAATTTTCAACTCACTTATAATCGTTGTTTTACAAAGGTTACCATACTTTTAATATGTTCATCAAAGTCCACATTTTTTGCAAGCCATGTTGGATGTGCTGTCCATAAAACATGTGTTTGCGTTGTAGGAAGAAAGTAGTACCAAAAATGATCATCAATCTCTTGTTTTACTACATTTTCAATCCCTGCAATAAGCCATTCTTCGGAAGTGCCCCAACTTAATATGACCATTATATGCGGGCGTAGAACATCAAGCAAAATTTTTCCATTATCAAAACATTTACTTGCGTGTTTGACTGCCACCCAACTTTGATAGTTTACACCATTTTTTTCTGCTGTAACACCATATCGTTCAATTGAATTTGTGTTCCCCCATGCAAAACTTTTTAGAATGTCTTCCATTTCACCCCGTTTAACTTTCTTCCAGTCATCTACACCATGAAAATTCGCTAAGAATTTGAAATTGAAATCCCAAAAACTACTTCCGAAGTTATTACCCCAATTGCAAAATTCAAGGTCATTGAATTCTTCAAATTCTCTAAAAATTGCTTCTTCAGGATTCTCACCAACATGATCTACGAACTTTGTCATATTGCCCCACCCTCTTGTTTCCATCCCAACAAATGCAATTCTTGTTTCTGTTGTTTCATAACCTTCCCCATGCACTGGCAGAAATGGTTCTGGAATCTTGTCATAATCTACTGCACTGATCTTATCCGCAAATTCTTTAACTAATGGGCAGTATGTTGAGATGTACAGCGGTTTTGTCGAAAACGGTATTGATTGGTTCATAGAAGTCCTGTTAAAGTCTTATACACGTCTTGAGGGCTATTCCCATTTTGTAACATATCAGCAGCCAATTGTGCAATATTAATTTCATGTTTCAAAATCTCCCTTTTCCCTTCTAAAAATTCAGTAATATCGTCCATTTTCCATACAAATCCAGTCATTAAGACTTGATTATGCAGTTCCCCTGCTATTACATTTAAGGGCTTGTTTACTGCAAAATCAACAATAATTTTGAAAAGTGCCATATCGGCAAATTGAGGTATATCTTCCTCAAAGGATGCAAAATCAAATTTGTCTTTAGCACTAGCCGTAATGCTATCCCAGATTTTATCTTCAATTTTTTTCATATTAGGTTACTTAAGGTTAATGGTTAAAATGAATATTGATCCAATCTTCAATATTGTATGATAATCTATGACCTGCCTTCACCACAATCTTCCCGCAGGCAATCGCATCCTCCAGCGCATCATGATGCTGGAACTCTATACCTAAATGTTAGGCTAAGTTAGCTAAATTATATCCTCCTTCAAGGTTGTTCCACGTTTTTCGAGCCACCTGAACTGAATCCAACCATTGTACCTCAAACGGCTCTAATCCATATCTATCAAAGGCTTTACGAAATGTAACACGATCAAAGGGTGAATGATGAACCACAATGCTGCCTACAAAAATCTGCCTTAGGAAAGGATAGACCTTCGGAAAGGTAGGTTTGCGTTTGACCATTTTGGGTGTGATCCCGTGGATATCGATGAACCGCAAATGAAAGTAATCCAAAGGTTCGATATAGGAACTCCAACTATCTTCCAGTACACCATCCTCGAATATTCCTACCCCAATCTGACAGATCGTGGATTGATCAGGGTTAGCTGTTTCGACATCAAGGGCGTAAAATCTGGTCATTTCTTGTAGAGCTTTGTGACCTTATCGGAGATTGTCAAGATTTTCTTACTTAGTGATTTTGGTTTGATGACTTCAACAGTATCTCCAAAACTCAGTATTTCCATCACCAGATCATGGGTAACGCATATGTGCAGTCTTATAGTCAATTCATTCTCATCATCCACAAGAACTTTCTGGGATTCGTGAAACTGATAACTGGTGATGTACTTCCCCTGTTCTGGGTCAAATTTCAATACAACGTCTTCGGGTTTCCCATCGTCCAGATTAATGACCCCAAAGCAATGTTGGAAGATAGCATTTACATCAAGGGTTTTAGGGTAATCAAAACGGCTGGATGTATTTTCGAACTCAAGTATCCGATCCAGACCAAATGTTTTCAGTTTTTTATCCTTAAGGGCTTTCGCAACAAGGTACCACCGACCTTTACTTTCCTTCAGGGCATATGGTTCGATTAGCCTCGTGGTTGGATCATCATATTCATACTTGCGGTGCACAAGATTCAGGACGATCCTGTTTCTTATGGCATGGAGCAATCCGTGAAAATGTTGAGTCCCAGCAGCCTTTCTCTTTTCGAAGAACATATACTGGGCGACATCATTAGCCATTTTCAAGGAATTGATTGTGTCGATTGATTCCAGCATTCTGTTATTAAGGTCGCTCTGCTGGTCATCAGCGATATAATAAGCCTTCTCTAAATGATCATACTGGATGTCAATCTTAAACAGGTCACGGATTTCATTTAGATCCCTCAGGAAGGTACGGTTTGAGATGGAAAAGGGGCGATCCTGAAACTCTGATTCGTTATGAAGGTAATCCCTTATCTCTTCGAATGAGGCTTGTTTGCCTCTGCGAAGTTTTTTGATGATGGTTAAATACCGAAAGATGTAGTCTTGTTTTGCCATTCCCTTAAAAGAGGTATAAAATTGGGAAAATATTCGGTTGATCAGACATTTCGGAATCATTTAAATAATGCAATCAATAAGTTATCGGGATCATTAAAGACTATAAAGTCGGGAATTTTACCCGCAAGAATAAAATGTTGATCTTCGTTGTTTTGAGAATAATCAATACTGATCTTCCTGATCAACTCCCTTTCTAAGTCTCTCAGGTCAGCAGCTCTTTCAAATTCATGCTTTTCGACAGCTTCCATTTTCTTATTCTTGATATCCATCATTTTTTCAAAGTCCTTTTTCCCCGCAGCAGAGAGAAGCTCGTACTCTGGAGTTGAGTAATCGAGGATAGGTGCCACAATGTTGTAGCCCTGATCTTTTATAGCAATGAACAACTCCTTCATCCGTTCTCGACCTTGAAACTGGTCTTTTTGAGCGATATATCGCTTGCAGAGATCATTCAGTTCAGCAACCAATGATTTAATGGATTCCATTCGTGTTTTTAAGCAAAGATAAATCCAGACACCGCCAAAGTATGTCGGTCTGACAATTATTGAAATATTTTCTATGCCGAATTCATACCGCCATGTTTTGGCGGTCACGAAGTCTATTTTTGCTTACACTAATATTTAAATTATGGAAACGATCCCCATGACAATATCTGACCAACCATCAACAAACAGCGATCTGAAGAGAACAACTTCCAAAATGAGCATTGGAGAAGTTTTCTCAGAGAGAAGGGGCTGCTACTTGAACGAGTTCAATCTGTTCCTCGCTCATTTTAACTGCATCCCGAACTTCATTCATGAAATCAATATTGATTGAAAAGAGCGAAAAGTTGGTTTTTGAAAAGTATAAGCCTGAGATCAGGCACCATTATTTTAACAAAAGATATTATAACAGGAGTGTAAATCGTCAGCGAGATGTTTACCAGTAATGTCGTAATTTTATTGTGTGGTTTTGAAACTGAATTAAAGTTTTCAACCTCACAATTTTGGACGAAAATAAGAAAAATATATAATGCCACTATTGAATAAAACGAATAGGTTAACCACCCCCTGACGATTTGCTTAACCCCCTTTTCTATTCAACGCCAAAAAACAAACTGATGAAAGGTTGCAGATATTTGCTCATGCTATACCTGTTCCCTGGAAAAGATCTTATACTTGACTGGAGCGAACAGCAATCCTTAATTCAGGGATTACCTATGACAGCTATGCAACAGCCGTAGAGAAAAACCATAAAATCGACCAGGCGATTCAAATGCAAAAGAAGGCTGTAACAATTGCAACCCTGAATAACGATGAACTGTTGGAGACATTCCAAAAGAACCTGGAAGCGAAGAAATAACTTGAACAAAACGATCGGGTTCCTCCGGCGAAAACTGGTCCTGGCGAGCGTTTTTTCCAATCAGGGTGCTAAATAAGGTTATCAACGTTGTGCATAAGGCTCAATGTTTGGCATTATTCAGACAAACTTAAAGTCGGAAAGTCTTACTGCTTCACTGATTAGGATATAACCTGGTTGAAGATAATCTTTGCAGTTTCCACTGGGGTTAATCTTGTATTATCAATCTGGAACTCATCAGGATGTTTAATTTTAAGTAAATCACTATTTAATTTCTTACAAATTTCCAAGTCCCTGAACTCACACTCATTTCGTGAACTTATTCTGCTTTCAAGTTCTTCATTAGAAACATATAACCCGAAAATCTTGATGGAAAGGTTCTTGTTTATACTGAGCAGTTTCTCATGATAATTCAATATCTTGTTTCCGCTGAATGTGTCAACCACTATTATTGGTTGGAATTTCAGCAGATGGAATTCATAAACCAGGTTTGTCGATAAGTTCAATATGGATATGTGTTCGTCTTGATTAGTCCAATCCACAGAAATAACCATTGAACGAAGATTATCTACTTCTATCCTCACCCCAGATGGGAAAAATTTTGTGAGGGCTTTTGCTGTTGAAGATTTCCCTGAAGTAGGAGCCCCCCTGATAATAATGATATCTACTTTTGTTATCATCAATTCAGAATAGGGGAGGGGATATTACAAGACATTTGTTTGCATGGATAGTCGCATGTTTTCATAACCTTTGAGATTTCCGTAGAACGCTTCTTACACAATATCGGTATTATCTCCTCTTTATTGATATTCCCCAATGGTTCTTTAGCAATTGGAATTCTATGATGGTCAAAGCACTTTACAACATCACCATTAGGATAGATACAGATGTTCTTTCGAGCTGCACAAGCTACCCCGTTCTCATTTTTTGAGTAATTTTCATGTTCAGACCAGTAACCACCAAAATCCATATAAGGCTGGATTGAATGTTCAATGCCTAATTCATCACACAAAACTTTAATCTTTGGAATGTCACCTGTGGTTTCTTTGGCCAACACTGATTGAACTCCTAACCGTTTACCCAAAATACTGTGGGCAAGGTGAACCTTCTGGAGTACTTGATCATAGTTATCTCTCCCCCTAAAATACTCCCATTTGCTACTGTCAAGGGTGTCGATTGAAATTACCAGTCTATGACCAAGTTGAGAATATCGTTTTAGGAACTCTTCAGTCAATAGCGAACCATTGGTGACTGTCATCATTGGAACATCGAGTTTTTTCGATTCTTCGGCAATAACCATTACATCATCCATGAATAAAAGTGGTTCACCACCGGTCAGCGTTACTTGATATAAATTGTGATGAAGCGATTTCAAACAGTTTATAAACTTGGAAATTGCAAGATGTTCGGTATCGGGTTCGGGATTTTTCCAAATACCACATTTCGAACATCTTTCATTACATCTTTTTGTAATCATATATATCAGCTCATTCCCTTTTACTCCATAGAATCTTCGAATCGGTGTTTTGTACCACCTATATATACTCCATTCGATTGATTTTAATATTACCAATGGGATAATGAGGTATTTTCTATCAATCCGCTTGACAAATGGTCGTATCTCACCCAGATAATCATAAATCACATGGGAGATACTCGGCTGATTGGCTTTTCTTCTATATATCAGACTCATACATATTTCCTTTGTAGATGGATTCCGATGCATCCCATAATAAAACGGTATGTCCCTCATAGACAGTTGCACTGGAACTCTTATACTTTTTAAAAAGGCTAACGAATCTTCCAAATCCCGAAAACAGGTTTTTATATCCGAAGTCGTGCCATAAGACCGCTTCAGGACAAAAACCAATTCTATATTTACTCCTTATGCGTAAACATATATCAACATCTTCCCCGGCAGCGGTAGGAAATCTTTCATCGAACATAAACTGTGTAGCGATTGAGGTTTTCATCCCAAAGTTCAAGGAAGGCATATACCATAACTCTTTTTTGTCTGGTAGAAGCCATTTCCCATTCAGAGTTCCATTGATATTATGATAATAATCATACAAGGTTTTTCCATAAGAGAATGTCATTCCTCCCACCGCGGCAAATTCGTCCTTATCTAAAAACGAGCTCATTGTTTCGTTCCACTCCTTATCCAAGAAACAATCATGGTCAGTGAACAAGAGTTTTTGAATACCAACTTCAACCGCCTTATTAATCCCAATATTCCTTGCTCTGGCAGGGCCACCATTATGTGGAAGTCTTATATGTTCAATGAAATCAAACCTTAACTCATAATGAAATGGGCTTGCATCGTCAATTACATAGACCCTTTCGAATTTGAAAGTCTGAAGTTGAACACTATTTAATAGCCTGTTCAGGCAATCAACATCCCACTGTGAATTTATATAAACTGGTATGATAAGAGCACTCATTCTTAATGTATCTTGTAAAAACAGGAGAAAATAATCCTCATGAAAAAAGTTTATAAAAATAAAAATATTTTATTTTAGTTCTCTGGGTCGTAATGCCGAAAAACTGACAATTTGAATCTGGATTCTTTTCCAATCTTTAGATAAATGTTGATTTCTATCGAAATCCATCCATTTCCTCAATAAAATCAACCACCTTGAGATAATCTGGAATGATTCTAAAATTAGATAATTGGTCAGTTAAGTATACCGAGGACAAGTGCAAATTATTGCACTTTGCACTTTACTTTTTACACATGATTGCTATTCCAGGCTGACCGGCCTCATTTTCTCAATTCTTCACACGCTATACACGCTGAGGTATCATTCACCCCGGAGAAACCAAATCCATTCCATCGATATGTGGCAACACGGAATTGGTCGTTCCTTTCGTCAGGATTAATGAATGAATCCCCCCGATGGGTAGCGCATAAATATTGTTGTTTGCCTGGCATTATGATAGCATCCAGCAGTGGCCAGGCCAGGGCCGACCCCCTCCAGCGTGCGATAAGTCCACTACGGGTGACACTGTAAACGTAAGGCCGGAGACCTGTTTCCCGATCCATATTTGAATAATGGTTCTCCAGCGAAAGGATATAATCGTTTTCGCCATCCAACCTTGCAAATTCAATGGAAACAGTAGGTAGGGGTCTGGTACGCCAGATTCTTTTCCCATCCAGGAATGCTTCAAGTGATAATTCTCCAGTGGAGGAGAAATCTGATGGCGCAGCTTGTACTGAGATACCTGACACTTTGGTTGTCTCTCTTAGTGCCAAGGATCCCGGCTCCAGATATGCGCTATCTGCCAGTTCCGGATAGAATGAAATTTGGGCGGTATGTGTTTTCAAACACTGGTAGGAGAGGACACCATCCTTAATGGAACAATCCACAATGAGTCCTTCCTTTGTGCCCGGATATTTCTGGTCAAAAACATGGTTTCCCAAGGAAAAGAAGACGGGCTTTCCCTCAATGATTTCAGGTTTCTGGATGACATGCGGATGGTGACCGATAATCATATCTGCTCCCTGGTGTATTAACCAACGGGCGGCTTCCCGCTGATCTTTATTTGGCCATTCGAGTAATTCACTTCCCCAATGGATACTCACGATCACCAGATTTGCCAGGTTTTTTGCCAGTCGGATTTTTTGACTTAACGGGATTGAAGGAATTTTTTGGCTATCATGATCCTGGCCAGGGATCATGTTTACCGCTATTATGGCGATTACGGTCTCGTCAAAACGAAAAAACTGGGGTGAGTTTTCAAAATCAACAGCATTAATGCCGGAGCCGGACAAAAGGCGAATGGTCCTGTCTCTGCCTGCACAACCTAAGTCCATATTGTGGTTGTTTTCAATGGAAAGGGCAGTGAATCCGGCTTCTTTAATGAACTGTATATAGGATGATGGAACGGAAAAAGTCATTGAAGATGAAGGGCCGGCTTGAGTAATTATTGTGTCAGCAACCGTTCCTTCTAAATTACCAAAGAGGAGATCAGCAGCATGGAATCTGGATTTCAAATGAATCCAGGGCGAAAGCTGCCGGTTGTCAATTTCTTGTTTAACATTCCTTGACAGCATTATATCCCCGGTAAAAACTAACCTTATTTCCCTGCCGCACCATCCATCGATTTGAATGAGCAGGAACAAAAGGATCGAGGTTATAAAAACTAATATCCGGAAATTGCCGGGTATGATAACGGTTGCTCCGTTATCATGGGTTTTATCCATGGAAGAAAGGATTGAGTTTTTAATTTGTTTCGCCAGTCTTTGTCATCAAAAAGCTGGTTTGAATTGAATTCATAATAGGAATAGACCGACCCTTTCACTATTTCATGTCTGCCATAATAGGGGACGATATAATCCCATTCCAGTGGGTTGCCAACCGCAGCATTCAGGTAGGAACCCAATCTGTCGCCAGCGACATCCTCAATTTTGGGCATTGGATCAGGTGTTGACAGCGCATAATCGGGGTTGGACAGGCTTTTAAATATCAGGAAACAATGCTCGGCAATCGCCGCGATATAAAGTATTTGCTCATATTCTTTGGAAGAAAGCACCTGTCCATTGCGTTCTTTTTCAGCGATCACCTTGAATTCCCTGGCCGTTTCCACCATTTCCATTAACCGTTTGGTTATCCCTTCATACAATGATCCTTTGGCCTGTTCATTGGATTCATGAATATCAGGGGATTTGGCTATGTCTGCAGGTAAATATTTCACGGTCGTTTCAAAAAGATCAGCAATGGCTTCAAAAGTATATGGATCTGGTTCTACGTACCCTCTGGGTGCCCGTAAAATAATTGCTTCAAAGCCAGCTTCACCACATTCAGCGGCTGATCGTTCATTGACCAGACCGGTGGCATGACGAAGAGTGGCCCAGGATGCTAATCCGGTCTGGAGTCGTTTTAATTGCCACAGGTTCTTATCCAAGTTATTATTGGCAGAACGTACGGTGTCGGACCATTGAATGGCGAGTGCATTGATCCACCGGTCATAAAGATTTGAGTTTTTGGTATTGCCACTATCCAGGGTTTTGAAATTGTCCTGAAGATTACCAATAACCTTTCTCAAGGGCGGGTAACTCTCAAAATCATCTTTCAGGATGGATGTTGCCAACCCATTTCCTAAGGATGCTGCAAGATCAAGACCTGAGGGAATTAATCGCATTCCTCCAGGCCCTTGAACCTGAAGTTCGACAGGCAAGTGCTCATGATATACCGTTGAGTATAGAACTTCATTGTCAAAACCCCAGGAAAGGGGGAACATTGTAAGATTGGTGCCTGGGTTCTTATTATAACTGGGCGGACTGTTTTTCACCTGTTTCCATACCAGAGGACTTCGTGATGGTGATATAAATCCCATATAGTTTTCGATCCATTTTGAAGCGTAAGACTGTACGTCAGGGGGAAGCTGGTTGAGCTCCTCCATGATTTGTTGACTGGTATCATAAACCGTGGTGAGATATTTAAATCCCATAAAGTATTGCTGCATTTCAAGAGTTGAAGTGTAGTGGCTTCTGGGTTTCAGTTCGGCATAATTGAATTCTTTGTTTAGCACATCAGACTCAAGGACACCTTCCGCCCCTATAATTCTGACAACCTCAGGGTTTTGGTTGTTTCCGGAATGAAGATCGGCCAGTGCTTGAAAAACTGGTGACCAGGGTGATGTTTTTGAGTTTTCTTTATAATATTGATCTGCCGCACTAACGAATTTCCAGAAGTTTGGTATCGCCTGGTCACGTTCATTTATAATGAAAATACCTTCATACGCAGAAGCATATAATTCCCAGAAAATATCAGTTGTTACCAGATAAGGGCGTGTGGGAACTCTTCGGTCATATCCACCACAATCATAGTTTTCGGTCTCATAAAGCTGATATAGCTGGTCGTCACCTGTAGTTCGGAATAACCCAAAATTCTTTTGAAAAAGGTTCAACTCTTCGGAACTCCTGACGAACATCCATGCATTCTGAACGTCTGCCAGTGGCATGTTTACAGGCATATAGGAAAAGGCGAATTGGTCACCTGTTTTAGAAAGTCCCACTATTCCTCGCCCGTCAGGTACCGATGAAGGAGTTGTTATAAAATGAGCATCCTGCAATTGCGGCTCTTCTTTCCCGGTTGTAAGTAAATAAATCCCTATTCCGGGCTGATCCTTCCTCCAGTGAATAAATCCCAGGCCATTTGGTGTAGATGTTATGCTCCCTCCCTGGAGTTCAGGGGAGATGAACGGTTTTGATTCTCCCCAGTTAAAATAGTTATAGTCGGCTATATTAAAGGTGTGCTGACCATCTTCCCAGATCATTTGATGCCCGGCCGGATGAAAAGACAAGGGTAATGCAAAATCAGATGTTATCTCGCTTGGTGGAATATCATTATCCGGAAATGTTGTCTTTGATGAAGCGGGACCGATTACCTGGTAGAACCGGGTTCCATCTTCAGTGATGGAGGCGGTCCGGAAGGATTGATTTTCGCTACTCATACCAAAGAAAATTCGGTATGAATAGTATTCATCCATTGAGTCTGGGTTATGTGCTGTAACGAATGGCCTTGGACAAACAACGAGCCTTTTAAGTTGATTGGATGAAGAAAAAATGCTAGTGGAGACCCAGTTGCTGTTTCGTTTTTCAACTTTTAAAATGTGGTATTTTTCCCCCATTTTAGCGATAACAAACATCTCTTCTCCCAGCGGGTGCCAGGCAATAGCAGTCGGAAAAAACCCTTCGGGGGTGGTCCAACAATCGGTCAGTGAGTTATCCCCAATATTCCAGAATTTAATGCCATACGTTTGATCTGAAGTTTTTACGAGGGCGGCAACAAGAGGTCCGGCCGGAGAAACATCATAATCAATGACTTTTTCAATACCAGCCAACAAAATAGACTGTGTCGCTGCGGGTGACGGAGAGATGGTAATCTCAGGAAAGTCGAAAACACCTTTAACAAGACGCATGGAATCCGGTTCTCCGGCAAATGTTGAATATGTTCCGGTATTTGCTTTTAGTAAAGGATTAAAGTATCCAATGCATATCAGCAGAAAAACCAGGTATCCGGTGTGTTTCTTTACCATGGAATTTAAGAATCAGGAAATATCAATTGTTTAAATCGTCAGTGAAATGTTTACCAGTAATGTCGTAATTTTATTGTGTGGTTTTGAAACTGAATCAAAACTTTAAACCTCACAATTTTGGACGAAAATAAGAAAAAAATCCGAGTGCCACTTTGGATTTACCACAAATTTAAACGGTTTAAGAGGTGACCTGAAGAATATAGAAAATGCATGAGCATGATAATCACGGACATTTTGGGTTAAATTGCGAAAAATTGAACTGGACTTATATCAAAGATAGGCCCATTATATAATCTGATAACTATGAAATACCTCTTTATTATATCAATAATCCTTTGTGCAGGATTCAAATTAAAAAGTTTTACCCCGGT
>JGI20214J51088_10001609_pt1 | contig 15354 bp, 12 predicted proteins | sample WetSurMetagenome_FD_51088 | JGI IMG/M metagenome (IMG submission 51088) | reverse complement strand
CTGGTATTTTCCGCGCTGGTGCAGGATTGAGAATCGTTCTGACGTGATGGCGGTGCCCGAGCTCGAGAGCCGCCTGNACGGCNTNCAGAGGNATCTCCAATTGCACCAGCAGACAATCGGCTTNCTGGATGGCTGCTTCAGCCGCNAAAACATTTTCAGGACNCAGCCGGCTGTTGGCATTCGGGCCGACAGAGACTGTGTTTTCCCCCTTGCGATTCACTACGATCAAGGCGACACCGGAATGCAACTCCGGGTCCTGCACGATGAAGTCTGTGCGAATGCCATCCTGCCGGTAGGCGGCGATTGCCTCATTGCCGAAACTGTCCGTGCCAAGCCTGGCGACGAATGTGACATCTGCGCCCAACCGGGCAGCAGCCACGGCCTGGTTTGCCCCCTTGCCTCCTCTCACGATGGCGAATTGATCGCCCAGCACAGTCTGCCCTTTGGATGGCAGCTCCTGTACCCGGAGAACAAAATCCGTATTGGCGCTTCCCACGACAACGATTTTAGGGTTCATTTGCACCTTTGCTTATCTTATGAGCTATTATGTGCTGCGCCGGACGATCAATTCCGGCGGGAGAACGAGACGGCGCGGCGGGCGGCTGTTTTGTGAGATCCGCTCCACGAGCAGGCTGACAGCCTGCAGGCCGATTTCCTTCTTTGGTTGTGCAATGGTGGTGAGGGGGGGATTGGTAAATTGCGAGAGCTCAAGATCATCGTACCCAACGACAGCCAAATCTTTTGGAACGGAGCATCCGGCTTCCGCCGCCGCGCGTAGGGCACCCAGAGCCATCAGATCATTTAAGGCAAAGATGGCCGTGGGCCTGGGCTCCATCTGGAGAATGGAATGGGTAATGTCCATTCCGGATTGGGAGTGATAATCGCCCCGGATGACAAGTTTTTCATTATAGGGGATATCTGCCTGCTCCAGGGCATTCCGGTAACCGGTGATCCGTTCTGCACTGGGTGTAATACTGGATGGGCCGGCGATGCAGGCGATCCGCGTGTGGCCGAGCTGTAGCAGGTGCTGGGTGGCGAGAAAGCCTCCCAACTGGTGATCGGGCAATACTGCATCCACCTGGACGTTCGGAAGGTCCCGGTCGATCATCACGACTGGCATGCCCTCGCGCGCCAGAAAATCCAGCGAATCCGCCTGGTCGCCTGCGGCGACGAAAATGATCCCATCCACCTGTTTTTTGCTGAGCACGTCGACATAGAACAGCTCACGCTGGGTATCCAGCTCGGTGTTGCATAAAAAGACACTGTATCCTTTATTGAATGCTTCGTCTTCAATGCTGCGACTGATCTCTGCAAAGAATGGGTTGGCGCTGTCGGGAAGCACGAGACCAAGAGTATTTGTCTTCCCCTGGCGGAGAGAGCGTGCCAGGGCGTTCGGACGGTAATTCAACTCTGCCATGGCGTCTAGCACGCGCTGGCGGGTCTCCGGTGAGACAACACGGGTGTTGTTTATGACATGCGAAACCGTGGCATAAGAAACCCCCGCAATTTCCGCAACTTCCCGTATCGTTGTCATCGCTTATGGATTTCCTCAGATAAATCGGGTATACTCACTTACGTAAACGTTTACGTAAACGTTTTTCTCATTATAGTCAAAGGGTACACGAGAGTCAACCCTTATTCATACAAGGCTTGTAATGCCCGGCCGGAGTCTGGGAGTGACAGTTGGACTTATTCGCTGATCGTGCGCTGAAGCATGTAAAACATTTGTCTGTGCAGATTGGATGCCGGCTGATTGGGTCGCCAGCCAATCTTGCGGCGGCTGACTACATCGGTGAAGTTTTTCAGAATTGTGGCCTTTCAATAGAAAGGCAGGGAATCCCCTGTCCGGACTGGGAGGTTGAGACGACTTCTTTGGAACTGAATGGGGAGTTGCTGGAAGCCTCGGCCAATACATTTTCGCCCTCCTGCGATATCTCGGCCGGGATCGAGCCAGTCTGCACACCGGCGGAACTGGAAGCTGCAACCATTACGGGCAGGCTTCTTCTCTTTTATGGGGATATGGCCCAAACGGAGCTGGCAACCAAGGGCGGCATTTATGTCTCAGACCGGGACCGCAGGATCATCGAACTCCTCGAGCAAAAACATCCATCTGGAATTATTACCATCAATCCAACCTTGCATGCGCTCTGGCGTATCATCGAGGATTTCGATCTGGATATTCCCTCGGTGACGGTATCCGCTCGTTCGGGTCTGAAGCTCCTGAAGGCTCCAGGTGCCACAGTGCGGATGACGATCTCTGCGCGCCGGTCTCCCAGCCACACGGATAATGTGGTCGCCAGGCTGCAGGGCAGCATTCCGCAGCGGATCGTTTTTTGCGCGCATTATGACAGCAAGCTCGATACGCCGGGGGCTTATGACAACGCGGCCGGCGTGGGTGTATTGCTCGCCCTGGCGGAAGTCTTATCTGAAAGACAGCACCGGCATACACTGGAGTGGGTTGCTTTTACAGGTGAAGAAGGCGCGGGCCTGGGGGATATGGAATATGCCCGCCAGGCACGGGAGACCGGGAACGGTTTCGATCAAATTACAGCCTTGTCAACATCGATGGAGTGGGTCCATATACGGGTACCAATACCATTACCTCTCTGGCCGGTTCTTCAGAATTTGATGCACTTCTTGATATGAAACTTGCGCGCTATCCGGGCGTCATGAAAGTGGAACCCTGGCCGGCAAGCGATCATTATATTTTTTATTCCCATGGGACGCCCAGCATTGCTTTGACCAGCAAAGGGATCAAGGATATTTTTCATACTTTGTCAGATACCTTCGAGTGGATCAGTGGCGCGAAACTTGAAGAGACNGCCCANCTGGTGCTCGACTTGTTCGAAGAGTTGGATAACCAGAATCCGTCGTGGAGTCGACCACAAAAGTAATCANTACACCAGGCCCGCGTCAAGAGAAGGGTACATTTTCATGAATTGTTATATTGGCATCGATCTTGGTGGGACAAACCTGCGCGCAGCAGTTGCGGATACGGATGCAGGTCAGGTTTTCCACCCGCGCAAGTGCCCCACCCTGGCAGCGGAAGGCCAGGAAGCTGTCATCCAGCGGATCGTTCAACTAATCCGCGAACTAACCCAGGCGGATGAGNTCCCTCCCGGATCCATTAAGGGCGTTGGCATCGGCGTTCCCGGAACACCGGATATCGAGACTGGGGTCATTCAAATCCTGCCCAACCTTCCGGGGAAGTGGCTGAATGTTCCTCTCCAGGCCATCATCGAGGAACAGGTACAACTGCCTGTTGCCCTGATCAACGATGTGCGCGCCATCACGCTTGGGGAATGGACTTTTGGCGCCGGGAAAGGCGCGGAGACCCTCGTGTGCCTGGCGATCGGGACCGGGATCGGAGGCGGTGTGGTGGTGAACGGCCAGTTCCACCTGGGNATCGGGGGGACGGCGGGAGAGTTCGGCCACCAGGTTGTNGAAGTGGATGGTCTGCCGTGCAGCTGTGGCGGAAGGGGCTGTCTTGAGCTGTATGCCTCCGGCCCGGCGATNGCTGCCATGGGCGTCAAGGAAGTCATGCACGGCCATACGACCCGCATTGGAGAACTGGTGAATCAGGACCTCAACCAGATCAANGTNGGGACCATCGTCCAGGCNGCCGTGGANGGAGACCAGATCGCCAGGGAGATCCTTCAGCGGGCCGGCAGGTATNTGGGAATTGCCGTCGGTAATATTTTATGTGCCATCAGTCCCCAAAAAGTGATCTTTGGCGGCGGTGTCAGCGCGGCTGGCAATTTCCTGCTCGAGCCCATCCTGCAAACTGTGAAGGAACGTGTCCATCTCGTCCCCGTGGAGAAAGTTCAATTTGTTTTTGCCGAGCTGGGCATTGATAGCGGATTACTGGGTGCGGCTCTGTGGGCGAAACGCCGCTGTGAAGAACGCAGGCAGATTTCAGTCATACAGGAGAGTAGGAATGGTGAGTAACTTAAAAAATACAATCAAGCGCATTGCAATTGGTAGTGACCACATCGGTTATCCCTTGAAGGAAGAGATCAAGAGTTATCTCAATGAGCTGGGTTACACGGTTCAGGATTTTGGCACGAATACAGAAGAACGAACGGATTATCCACTCTTTGCCAGGGAAGTTACCTCAGCAGTCGTCTCGGATCAGGCCGACGCCGGGATTCTGATCTGCGGCAGCGGCGTGGGGATGGCCATCACGGCCAACAAGGTCAGGGGAATTCGTGCGGTGGTCTGCAGCGAGCCGTATTCCGCCATGCTCTCCCGGCAGCATAACAATACCAACGTCCTGACCTTTGGTTCCCGGGTGGTTGGCCTGGAACTGGCCAAGATGATCGTCAAAGTCTGGCTGGAGGCGGAGTTCGAAGGCGGCCGGCACGCCGCGCGCCTGGAGATCATCTCCCGGATCGAAGCGGAAAGACCGGAGCCAAATTCGCTTTCCCAGGATGAGCAGCTGTCCAAAACCCGAAACAAGATCGCAGAGATCGGAGAGATGGTTTTCGAACGTCACCTGACGGATGCGGCCGGCGGCAACATCAGCGTACGGGTGGGTGATCTGGTCTGCATCACGCCCCGTTATAGTGGGAGCAAAAGGCGCTGGCATTTGAAACCCAACGAAGTGCTGGTCAGCGATCTTTCCGGAAACCAGCTGGATGGCGATGGTGAGATCTCGCGCGAGGGAAAAGTACATCTGGCGATCTATCAAAACTTTCCAGATGCGACAGCGGTACTTCACGGCCACGCCCGAAATGTGATGACCTTTGTCGCCGCGGGCCAGCCGATCGAGCCGATCCTGGAAGCCACGCTGAAGTTCGGGAGGATCCCGGTGAGCCGGTTCTCACCTGCCCACTCCGAAAAACTCGCGGAAGCGATCGTTGATGCGTTCCAGGGCAAGGATGAAGCCATTCGCAAGTACGCAGCTGCCGTTATGGCCCCCTGGCATGGACTGTTTACCGTTGGCAAAGACCTGGATGCAGCCTTCGACCTCACCGAGCGGATCGATACCAATGCTTACTGCATCCTGATGAGCCGTCTGCTGCCCGAGGGTCCCACCGATCCGGAAACCATCCAGAGAAAACTGAAAGAAGCGATCGCGGATTTTAATGATCATTACGCTCACGCCTAACACCGGCATCGATCATACGGTCCAGATTCCGAGCTTCCAACTTAACCAGACGATCCGGGCCACTGACTCGGCCTGGGGGATGGCTGGCAAGGCGGCCGACGTTTCCTGGATCCTCGGCAAGCTCGGTGTTCCCACACGTGCCCTTGGTTTTGCTGCCGGAACAACCGGCCTGCGGATGGAAAACATGCTGCGCGAGCGGGGCGTGGAAACGGACTTCACCTGGGTCAACGGTGAGTCGCGTTTGAATACGGTCCTTGTCGTACCTGGAGAAGGACATTCGACGATCACCTCGTCCAGCCTGGAGGTTTTGCCTGAGCATCTCATCGACTTGATGGATCGATATGAAAAATCCTTGGTGGATGCCACAGTTGTTGTGGTGGGAGGCAGCCTGCCCAAAGGCGTGCCGGTGGATTTTTATGCCCGGGCGATCGAGCAGGCGCATGCACATAACATTCCAGTGATCTTTGACTCCAGTGGACCATCTCTCATGGCGGGAATTAAAAGCCGTCCCAGCCTGATAAAACCAAACCTGACAGAGTTGGCAGATGTATTGGGTTTTATCCCAAAGTCTCAACCAGATGTGCAACAGGCAGCGCGAAAGTTACAGACTGAATTTGGAGTCGATATCATTGTAACCCTGGGAGAGGGGGGGGCGATTGCTGTATTTGAAGAAAGTGCTTATTTTGTTCAGCCTCTTACCATACCTATCGTCAGCGCGGCTGGGGCAGGAGACGGCGTCCTGGCCGGAATGGCATTATCTTATGCTAATGGGGAATCACGTGAGTATGGATTACGGCATGGCTTCGCACTGGCGGGGGCTATCCTGAAAACTCTCGCGACGGCAGATTATCGCGTGGATGAGTATGTGGAGCTTCTTCCGCAAATTTGCATTTTGCAACTTTGAGCTTTTGGAATATTCCGCGGTCTCAATCCGATCTTCTTCNAAAAATTCCCCCGAGCCTGTAACCATGTAACCACTTCCTCCACNAGCTTCGCCCATCGGCAGGTATAATTCGTCGCATTATTAACCTTGCGAAGTATCATAATGGCTGTTGAAATCGATCAAATCATCCGTACGAAACGTAAAACCTTGGCATTAATCGTAAAGCCGGATGGCTCTCTATTGGTTCGCGCCCCAATGCGGGCCTCCAACCGTTCCATCCAGGAATTTGTGCTCAGGAATACACGATGGATTGAAAGGACCCGCGCAAAGATCATGGCCGTCGCGCCTCCTCAGCCAAAGCAATACATACCGGGTGAAGAATTCGAGTATTTGGGGAAAGCGTATCCCCTGGAAATCGTCCCGTATCAAAAGAAAAGCCTGTTGCTGGAGGATGGAAAGTTTAAACTCGCCNCCTCTGCGCAGGAAAATGCAGCCGTGGCATTTGAACGATGGTACAGGGAACAGGCTCGCCAAATCTTGAACGAGCGCGTGGAATTCCATGCCCGTCAAAATGGCTTTCAATACAGCAGGATCGGGATCACCTCTGCCCGCACACGCTGGGGTTCCTGCAGCGCGAAGGGTGTTTTAAATTTCTCCTGGCGGCTGATCCAGGCGCCCATGGANGCTGTGGATTATGTTGTCATTCACGAGCTGGTGCACACGGTGATACACAACCATTCCAGGAAATTCTGGACAAGACTGGAACAGACACTGCCCGATTATCGGGAGCGCCGGAAATGGTTAAGAAATAACGGGCATCGTTTACTGGTTTGAGCTGGTGTCGATCCGCTCGATCAGGGCATTGGTCATGGCCCAGGTCCGTTCCATGACCCCGGCATCCATCTTGTCAAACGTGTCCGCCTTTTGATGCCAGTAGGGAGCATACCCTGCTTTTGTGAGACCGATCATTGTGATGGCCGGGACTTTGTAGCGGACCGCATCCGCCATCTCGGTATTGCCACCGCTGATTTTGGCGGGATACGCCTCCCATTCCGGATGCTCGGCAGACAGGGTCTTCACCATTTTCACCAGATCCGGATCGGCTTTGAAAGGTACGATAATTCCCTCTTTTTCCAGCCATGCAGGACCGGCACAGCCCAGCATTTCAAAGACAACCGCCTTGGGATTTTTCAGCTCGGCGCGATGTCGTTTGTAAAAGTCTATCATGCCGTAGTGCTGGACCTCCTCACATCCGGTGCAGACTGCCAGGACGCGAGTATTCTGGAGCGGATGATGTGAGAAGTATTCTGCCAGTGTGAGCACCATCCCGGCGGCCGTCGCATTATCGTTTGCTCCGGCAGTAAACGGAGTCATGTCAGCCTCAAGACAAATGGCACCCAGCAAAACGGCACTCAGGGCGGTGGGGATGGTTGCATACCAGACCCACGACCAGGGGAGGAAAATGGCAAGAGTGTACAGTACGGCCTGGGCAATGAAGGTGATGAAAAAAACGGTCGTCAGCTTGTCATATACATAAACATGCTTCGGGCTGCGGAAGATAAAAGGCGTCCGCTGGGTATCGAGATGCCCGACCAGGACCAGGTCCTGTTTATGCTCGCCAGCGGGCTGGATCACTGCATGCACATTCTGGCTTTCCCCCTTGGGAAGNATGCGNCGATAAAAATTATCCTGAAACCCGAGCTCCTGTACTTCTGAAACCAGGACCAGGANGCTCAGNAATGCTGCAATAACGGCGGTCACTCTTCCGCCAAGTGGATACATGGCAAAAGCTGCCAGCATAAGCGCACTGCCNATCAGGTGCGGCAGGAAGATCGAGCGGGCGCTTTTGAATGTCTCTCCAACAGGTGCCAGCCCAAGTTTCTTGAACTGCTCGCAGGCGTATTCCGCGCCCTGGCGCTCTCCTTCACGTGTGGGTGGACGCGGACCAATATCCACAGACAAAGCGCGAATGTGGTTGAGCCATGTGGCGACTTGCGGATGAGAGGAGATGGGTTGAGGCATGGATGCTCCTGCATGAGAATTGTGTGGGATTGAGTGTGCAGGCTTATTCTACATCCAACCCTTTGGGATGAATGTAACCATTCCGCTGATAAAATTTACTCCCGGCATGAATATGACAAACATCATCCGAATACATGATAAACGCTACTAACCACAGCCGGGAAGATCCATATAATTAGGCTCATAAGGACGAGTGAACAACAGAGTACATACCACCAGCGTCACTCCCCAGAACTAGCCATCACTAACGCACCCATTACTAGCCACCAACGTCGCTCAATACTGATCCACAGATCATCACACCCTGCTCGTCCTGTTGATTAATGCTTTATTTGTAAATTTGATAAAGTACATTGCAGTCACACCGTACAACACCATCGTTTCATTGCCGCACGCGAAAGAACAATGCTCATCGAACAGACCCGCCTTGATCAAGGCGGGTCGTGGTTTTAATTCATGTCGCTGGGTGACTTCCGGATAAGAATCACTTGTGATCGATCCAGCCCAATCCGATGCGGCCTCGTTCGCTTTCGATCTTGAGAATCTCCACGTCGATGATATCGCCCACTTTGAGGACGGTCCCGGTCGGGATCTGGGAGCGGTGGAGCAGGCCATCCTGTTTGATGCCGATATCCACAAAGGCGCCGAAGTCCACCACGTTGCGTACCGTCCCCTGGAGCTGCATGCCGGTGACCAGGTCCTCCACTTTCAGCACGTCCGAGCGCAGGAGGGGCGCGGGCGCGTCGGCGCGCGGATCCCTGCCCGGGCGGACCAATTGTTCCAGGATGTCGTTGAGCGTGGGAAGGCCGCAGCTCAATTCTTTGGCCAGCGATTCACGAGGGGTCCGGGCAAGGAGCGATTCGATGGCAGCAACCCGTTCGCTCAGCGGCGATTTGATCGTGAGCCCCGCACGAGTNAGTATTTCTTTGGCGACCTCATAAGACTCAGGGTGGATCGCAGAACCGTCCAATGGATTTNTGCCACCTGGGATGCGCATAAATCCGGCTGCCTGTTCAAATGCCTTAGGGCCGAAGCCTGTGACCTTGCGTAAGGCACTCCGTGATNTGAAAGGTCCATTGGTATCCCGATAGGCGACAATATTCTCGGCCAGCTTGGACCCTACGCCTGCCACGTGGGTGAGCAGGGCTGGACTGGCCGTATTCACATCCACGCCTACCTGGTTGACGACGCTTTCCACGACTCCATCCAGGGCATGGGTCAATGATTTTTGATCCACATCATGTTGATAGAGCCCCACGCCGATCGACTTGGGATCGATCTTGACCAGCTCGGCCAGTGGGTCCTGGGCGCGGCGGGCAATGGAGACNGCACCGCGCAGCGTCACATCCAGCTCTGGAAATTCCTGGCGTGCCAGGGCGGAGGCNGAATAAACAGAGGCTCCCGCTTCGTTGACGATCAGGTACTTTGTCTGCGGCGCGTTGCGGGTTAGCTCAGAGACGAGCTTTTCTGTCTCGCGCGATGCGGTTCCGTTTCCGATCGTGATCAGCGTAACATGGTGGCGGTTGATCATATCCTGCAGGGTNTTGATNGANCCCTTCCANTCNTTCTTCGGCTCATGGGGNTAGATCACNCCNGTNTCGAGNAGCTTNCCGGTNGCATCCACNACGGCAACCTTGCAGCCGGTGCGAAAGCCGGGGTCGAGTCCCAGGATGACATGCCCGGCGAGAGGCGGCTGGCTGAGCAGGGCGCGCAGGTTGCTGGCAAAGACCTGGATGGCATGGCTGTCCGCCCAATCCCCTTTTTCCCTACGGACATCCCGCTCGATGGCCGGCAGCAAAAGCCGCTCGGCGGCGTCCTGTATGGCAAGCGCGAGCTGGTCTGCAAAGGGGGACAGGATATCCTGCTCGTACTCTCCCTGGATGGCATCCAGCCAGTCGCGCTCGGGCACGTCGACGTGGACGCGCAGCACACCTTCCTTCTCGCCGCGCGTAATGGCCAGGATCTGGTGCGGCTGGAGGCGGTCGACGCGGTATTCGAACTCGTAATATGATTGGTACACGCTCTTTTCGTCCACGGCATCCTTGATCTTCTCCACCCGTACTTTGGAAAACTTCAATGCCTTGCCGCGCAGTGTGGAACGTACGTTTGCGTTATCGCTGATCATTTCAGCCACGATATCACGCGCGCCTTGCAGGGCTTCGGCGACATCTGCCACTTGATCGTTAAGAAACCTTTCAGCCACCTTTTCCGGGGTGCCCGACAGGCTTTGTCCCAGGATCAGNTCGGCAAGCGGCTCCAATCCCCTTTCACGGGCGACCATGGCCCGGGTGCGGCGTTTCTTTTTATACGGCGCGTATAAATCTTCGAGCGCGGTGAGCGTGGCGGCGGCCTGGATCTGTCCCTTCAACTCATCCGTCAGTTTGCCCTGTTCCTCGATGGATGCCAGGATGGATGTCCGGCGCTCATCCAGGGCACGCAGGCGCACGATCTCGTCGGCGATGATGCGGATCTGTTCGTCGTCCAGCGATCCGGTCATCTCCTTGCGATAACGGGCAATGAAGGGGACGGTGTTGCCTTCGTCCAGGAGGCCGATCACAGCGACCACCTGGGAGGCTTTGACATTCAGTTGGGAAGCGATTTGTTCGGCGGGAGTCATGGGGCCGATTTTATCATGAGGTGGAGTGAGCCTTGTGAAGGTTTTTATGATGGCATTTATGATTTGTACTGCGAACCTTCGCATTGCTTTATTGTTCAAAGGTAAAATTCAAGCATGATCCAGGTTTATGTACAAAGAAAGAAAAAGAAATGACCGATCCCCTTATGGCTCTTTCTCCTTTGGATGGGCGTTACGCGGAGCTGACCGCGCCCTTGGATGCCTACTTTTCTGAATTTGCCTTCCTGCGTGACCGGGTGCGGGTCGAGCTGGATTATTTATCTGCCTTATCCACGACCGGACTGGTCCGCCCTTTGACCGAAGCCGAAGCGGATGCCCTCGACTCGATCAAGACGAATTTTTCCCTGGAGGATGCGCAGTCGATCCGGGTATATGAGCAGAAGACGCGTCATGATGTCAAAGCGATCGAATACTTCCTGCAGGAAAGATTGCAGAATACTTCGCTAACCGACCTGCTCCCCTGGATCCATTTCGGGCTGACATCGGAAGATACGAACAACATTGCCCAGGCTCTGGCGCTGCGCGATTCACGCGATAACATCATTTTGCCGATGCTGGATAACATACTCCTCGATCTGAAGGAGTTTGCATTTCGCCATCGTGCTGTCGCCATGCTGGCCCGAACGCATGGACAGCTCGCCGTGCCTACGACGCTGGGAAAGGAATTTGCCGTTTATTTCGATCGCCTTCGTGAAATGCGCAATGCGCTTGTGTTGATCCGCTTCGAAGCCAAGCTGACCGGGGCTGTCGGAAATTTCAATGCCCTGCAGTCCGCCGCTCCTGAAGTCGACTGGCTGGACTTCAGCCGGGATTTCATTTCCCGTTTTGACCTGGAGCCCAGTCTGCTCACGACGCAGATCCTGCCGTACGATAACTGGATCCGTTATTTCGATCACCTGCGCTTGATCAACTCCATCCTGATCGATTTTTGCCAGGACGCCTGGCGCTATATCAGTGACGGTGCGCTTAGGCAGGCTGTGGTGGAAGGAGAAGTGGGCTCCTCCACCATGCCGCAAAAGGTCAATCCGATCGACTTCGAAAATGCGGAAGGAAACCTGGGCGTGGCGAACTCATTATTCGTGTATTACGCTCAGAAACTGCCTGTCTCCCGCCTGCAGCGGGATCTGTCCGACTCGACCGTAAGGCGCACGTTTGGCACGGCGATGGGACACACCCTGATAGCGTGGACCAACATCCGGCGCGGCTTGACGCGTATTGCACCGGATGAGCACAAGCTGCGTGAAGAATTGAACTCCCATTGGGAAGTGGTAGCCGAGGGGGCGCAGACCATCCTGCGCGCGGCGGGAAAACCCGATGCGTATGAATCGCTCAAACAGCAGACGCGCGGGCGCGTCCTCAGCGAAGCGGACTACCAATCCTGGTGTGAGACGATCGATGTGGATGATGTGACACGGGAACGTTTGAAGTCACTCTCACCAGAATCGTATCTCGGGCTTGCCATCCGTTTGACAGAGATCGCCTGTGGGTAAGGCGCGGTTATAATTTTCCGCGTGCGTAGACATATCCTGTTTATTCTTGTGTTGATGGTTTTTGGCATGTGCCTGCTGTCAGCCCTGGTTTACAACCTGCCTCCCGTCCATGACCGGCTGGCGTGGAGGGTGGATACTTGGCGCGTGCAAGTGAAGCGTTACTTCAATCCGCCCGAACAAGTGGTCTTCGTTCCGCAGGAACAGGTGGACGCCATCGTGAACGCAACACTCACGGCGATGGCTCCTACGGCTTCTCCAACGCTTCCCACTGCCCTGACGGCAACGCCTTCTCCTTCATCGGTTCCAAGTTCCACGTGGGCGCCGCTTCCTGAGAGCATTTCCCTCAACGGCATCCGTCACGAGTACCAGCAGTTCAACAACTGTGCTCCTTCCAGCCTGTCCATGGTGCTCTCCTACTGGGGCTGGACGGGGGACCAGTATGTGACCCGCGCCTATCTTCGGCCCAGCTTTGAGACCGACGACAAAAATGTCAATCCGTACGAGATCGTCGATTATGTGAAAAGTCAAACGCAGTTCGATGCACTCTGGCGTGTGGGTGGTGATATGGACACGCTCAAGAGGCTGCTGGCCGCGGGCTTCCCGGTCCTGATCGAAAAAGGATTGGAAGATCCTCACGATCATTCCTGGCTGGGACATTATCAGATCCTGAGCGGTTATAACGATGCCAAAAATCAGTTCCTGGTATATGACTCATATGAGGGCCCACCGGAGGCGTACGGTGTTTCCTACGATACGATCGGCCAGTTCTGGCGGCACTTCAATCACGTCTACGTTGTGATTTTCCCTCCTGAGCGCGCAGCCGAAGTCAATGCCATTCTCCGCGCGAATGCCGACAGCCAAGGTAACTTTCGAAATGCGGCGGATCAGGCACTGGCAGAGGCCGGCAGCCTCACAGGCAGGGAACAATTCTTTGCCTGGTTCAATGCCGGCAGCAATCTGGTGTATCTGCAGGATTATGCCAACGCTGCCCTGGCTTACGATAACGCGTTCAGTTTATACGCGGCTCTTCCGGAAGCTGAGCGACCATGGCGGTTGCTTTGGTATCAGGATGGTCCATACAATGCCTACTACCATATGGGACGCTATCAGGATGTGATCAATCTTGCTCACTCCACCCTGATCAATGTTGATAAGCCGGTGCTGGAGGAAACCTATTACTGGCGGGGCATGGCAAAAGAGGGGATGGGGGATCGCCAGGGTGCCATTGAGGATCTCACCCGGGCGTACAACTTGAATCCCAATTCCACCCCCGCAGGTGCAGAACTCAAGGCGCTTTCCAGCGCGGCAAATTAGCGACTTCTCTCATTGTATAGTTTAAAAATAGCAGCCCAAATTTATGTAGTGCCGCATAATTCAGTAAACTTCACAATTTGATTTTAGCCTACAAAGCAGTGCAAAAAGTTTACTTATTTATGAGACAAGCGGTAGATTGGGCTGTTGTCATCTCCATCGAAAATTCCTAAAACTGCGCTACCCCAGACTCCGAACATAATTCTCAAATATGGGGCTGAAAAGGCAGGGTAAATTATTCACCTTGCGGATCAGTCCCTTTGCCCGGAGCAGTTTTGTAACGGGTTCAGGAATGTCAAAGTAGTTACCTTTGAGGAAGGCCGAGATCCCATCCTGTTCATCCTTGGATAAGCCTTTCCAGATCTTGCGGCTTTCCTCCATACTCATGGGCAGCTGGCTCAGCCATTCCAGCCAGCCAGCGTTGCCAAGCCTCTGGAAAAGCTGTTCATCCTCCAACAGTGCGGTCAGAAATACCTGGATAAGACCGATATGACCGCCGCTTGCTTCGTACAGACGATCCCGCTGGAAGGGCGTCATGAGGAAATTCCTGCGGTTCTCCATTTTCTTTATGATATCCACCGTATCTGCCTTGGAGTAAGGTCCCAGGCCAAGCATATTCCGGGAGATCAATTCAAAGAAATCCTCATTATCCGGATCGGGAGAGGTCCGCAGCCGCTCGGGCAGATCGCGCAAAAAGACGCCGTACGTGACAAGGTATTTATTTGAGTCCCGTATCGCTCGGAGTTGGGAAAAGGTGTCGGTCGAGAGACTGCTGTATGTTTTATCAAATTCATCCAGGAGAAAGCACAGACGGATGTTATGCTCCTGGCACAGGATATTGACCAGTCTCTCGAAGTAACGGAGTGCGAGCAGCAGGTCATGTTTTTCAATGACCCGGGTGTTCATCTCCCAGAATTCCTGTTTGCGCTCTTCAAGCATCCTATGGTAACTGAGCTCCTGCATGGTCGAGTTGAGAAGGAGCTCATAGAACGCCCAGGCGTCATCCCGAATGGATAAGCGGTTCATGTCCACTCTGACCAGCCAGATCTCCTCGCCCTCCTTGTGCTTGATGTATTGTTTTTGAACCTCTTCCCGCATCAGGAAATCCAGCAAGCGGGTCTTGCCCATGCTTGGTCCCCCGATCACGTAAAACGATTCGGCTCCATTGATACAATCGAACATCGGTTTCAGGATTTCCTTCCGATGATCTCTTATATATTGATAGTCAGATTCGAACATGATGCCTCCTGGCTCTGCGTTGTATTTCCTGTTAGCTGTTTTCCGCGTGTGTGGAGATAAAAGTTACATTTGGCAGGCCCTTTTCCGGTGGGCAATAGGGCAGCCGGAGGACCGCAAACACTTCCTCCAGGTCTGCCACTTCTGACAGGCGTGCGACAGGAACATTACTGTCTGAGAAGATCGTATCCATGTTTTTCAGGTTTTGCTGCCAGGCCTGCGCCTGCTTTTGATCTGGAAAGATCACCTGGTATCCCGGCAATGTGTCCCCACTGCTGTTCAATGTGAGCGAAGTACCGATGGTCCGGAGCAGGTGCCCACTGAGCTTGCAGACGGATGCGAGGTGGACCTGCAGGTAAAAAAATTTTGTCCAGGGAACCAGCCGGCGGTCGACATACTTTTTGTTATAGCTTTGCATGCCGGAGAGCGTTTGCTGATTAATGAGAGGCTGGTCATGAATGGATGCGATTTCCTTGTTGGATGTGAACAGCTTCTCCCGTTCCCTCTCATACATGACGGTACAGCGCAGGGCTATGTTGAGCAGCAGCGGGTCGGGAGAGGCGGTGAGAGAGCGCCAGATCTGCTCGTGGGCCCGCGTCCCCGATTTCCAGAAGCCCTGCAGGAAGGGCGAATTCCTCACCGGGGAGAGCGGAATTTCCATCCGTTT
>JGI20214J51088_10001608_pt1 | contig 15354 bp, 9 predicted proteins | sample WetSurMetagenome_FD_51088 | JGI IMG/M metagenome (IMG submission 51088) | reverse complement strand
CGCGGTCAGGAACTCTCTATCTGATGGGTTACACCTTCCATGGCGGGGATGGTTCACAGGTATTGGTGACATATCCTGACGGTCACGGCGAAGGCGTAAATAATAACACACCTTTTCTTGTTATCCAGGCACGTTGAAATCAGGCTTAGATACTGTCTGGCATTCAAGCAGCCTCGCTATCAGAGCTTTTTTTGAATGAAGCATTATCAATTTGTTCGCAATTTTCAAGTTTTAAATCAGTGCGTTGATTAATAATCCGCCTGCAACTAGACTAGCGAAATTAGCTGCAATCACATACAAAAACGTAATCCAACGAGAGCGTTCACGTACAAGAATCAGAAATGCAGCGGTCTCAATTATAAAAACCAAAAATTCCCCGACAATCAGACTAAACAATACAGGGAAAAAATAAGAGTTAACTAAGGGGTAAAATTCACTATTGAGCCAAATATATAAGAAACCCTGGGTAACAAGATTAGTGACCAGAAAAACGACCCAATGTCTTCTTTTCCGGTAGCCGAACAGGAAAAAGATTAAGCCTTCTATTAAGAGTGTCAATATAATTGTGATTGCCGCAAATTCGTACGGCCTCGCCCAAAAAGTTCCTGGACTTAGTGTTCTTTTACCAATATCCAGAGTGAATATATTGTTATATCGCTGTAGTTGTGGCAACGCTATTTCAAAGTCAGCATCTTTCCAGGTAACCGTAAGTACGTCATTTTTTGTATTGTCAAATCCGAGATAAAAAATATAATAGCTTTCGAAAACTTTGTTTATCCTTTGGGCTTTTTCTGTTCCAATATGTAACTCAATATCTTCAGGAGGGTGAGAGACTATAATAGATACCGTCGGTGGTGGCGGTGAATTGGCATAACACACTGACGAAACGGTGGTAAAAAAGAGCAAGGATAGAACCACAAGTGAAAATAAAATGTTCTTTAAATTATGCATCTTTTTCTCTACTGGATTATAGCATAATAAAAAGTTAATTACAGAGATAATTGCCAAAAACAACAAACGTATGTGCGAAACTAGGGGACTTTGTGGCTGATAATGCATGGTGAGGGTGTTGAACCCACAACCCATAACCCACAACTAATGGAGTGAGTCTTTTGAGTATTATTCGTGCGAGGTTACTTTACGAGGCCACCCCTTACTTTCGAGTTAAGGTACCGCAAGGGAGTGGCCTTTTTATCCCCTCCACCCCCGCTGGATTCCGTTTTTCATCGGAATGGCGACCATTGAGCGTTTTCGGAGTTAATCGGGTATAGCGTTGTTTGTCTCTCCTGGTGAATTGTTCCGGGGGCATTCTCCAAATAAACTGTTAACTGATTATCGAAGATCCCGTATCTATCGGGACTGATAACTGAAAACTGTTTGTGGACTCCATTTTTTAACGGAGTGGCAACTCCCTAAAAAGCTGACAGCTCATCGCTGCCATTTGTTTTCTTTTGTTTTTTCCCTTTTTCCTTTGTTTCCTATTTGATTTGCTTTGTTTACCCTTTGTTTTGCCCAAATCAATTCCCCGCCATTTCTGCCCCATCGATATAATGCGGGTGGGGTATGGAGCTGATGGCTGATAGCTGACCGCTGATAGCTCGTCGCTACCAAAACTGTCAGTTCTGCTGACCGCGACATCATCCCCTTGACAATCTAGTACAAATGTGCTACTATGAATCTGCACTTCTGTCCTTTAACAAATGAATATACCCTATCTCCTGAACTCTTAACCCTTAACCCTTCGGGTATTTGTTTCCAATATTTTTAAAACAATTCCTTTTTACAAAACAAACCCAAATTTAGGTTATTGGTTTTATTCAGTTAGCTGACTCCTGAATTCTGAGTACTCGTTTTCGGATGCCAATATTCGTTTCCTGCAAAAAAAATCGAATATTTCATAACCCTTGCGGACAATTTCCTGAACTCATGAGACATCCCGCATAAAATCGGGACGGTATGGAGTTTTGGCGTTGTCGGAATATCTTGTATCTCGGCCTTTGTTTTTAACTTTTAAACTTGTTTTTGATTTTTGATATCTGAGCTTTGATTTATATTGATGTATTGGTAGTTTTTTTTAAGAATTTGTGGGCATCTGGATTCCGGCCTTCGCCGGAATGGTCACCTGCACACCGGTCTTTTAAATTTCGATATCTTATTCTTGTTTNATTTCTCGCTATGGGGTGGTGTTTTTGTATCATTTAATATTTGGTAAATTGTTGCTTATTTGGGATTTGTTTCTCGGAGCTTGGCAATNTTTACAGTGGCCTTTTAACCAATAAAAGAGGGGGCTCGTCGCCCCCTCTTTATCTGTTCCTTAATATNTCTTTATTCTATATTCTTGGTTCTTTTTTACTTTAAACTTTTCACTTTGTACTCGGTCATTACACCTCGCGGAACTCACCCTCGACAGTGCCNTCATCCTTGGGTTTATCGCCACCGGGCGGAGGCTGCTGACCGCCGGGCTGCTGACCGCCAGGCTGTTGACCACCCTGTTGTCCTCCGGGCGGAGGCTGTTGCTGGTAAACGGCCGAGCCGACCTTTTGCATTGTAGTCGACAAATCCTGAGTCGCCGATCTAATAGCATTCAGGTCCTGTCCCTGCATAGCCGATTTTACGGCCGCTATTTTAGTTTCAATCTCTTTATTCAGATCGGCGGGAATCTTATCCTTATAATCACGCTGGGTCTTTTCCGCGGTATAGACCAGCGTATCGGCAGCATTGCGAGTATCAGCTTCCTCGCGGCGTTTCAAATCGTCGGAAGCATGAGCTTCGGCCTCTTTCCGCATCCGCTCGACCTCGTCCTTATTGAGACCGCTGGAGGCAGTGATAGTGATCTTCTGTTCGCGGCCGGTAGCTTTATCCCGAGCGCTGACGCTTAAAATGCCGTTGGCATCGATATCGAAGGTAACCTCGACTTGAGGCACTCCCCGCGGCGATGGCAGTATGCCGTCCAGGACGAAGCGGCCAAGTGTACGGTTATCCGTAGCCATCGGACGTTCGCCCTGTAAAACATGGATNTCAACACTGGTCTGATTGTCGGCAGCCGTGCTGAATATTTGACTCTTCGAAGTAGGAATCGTGGTGTTGCGTGGAATGATCGGAGTTGCCACAGCACCCAGAGTCTCGATACTAAGAGTGAGCGGGGTAACATCCAGTAACAGCACATCCTTGACCTCACCTTTCAAAACGCCGGCCTGAATGGCGGCACCGATAGCCACTACCTCTTCAGGATTGACGCTGCGGTTCGGCTCTTTGCCATAGAACTGGCGTACCTTTTCCTGTACCAGCGGCATCCTGGTCTGCGAGCCAACCAGTAATACCTCATCGATCTGTGCTTTGGTCTTACCGGCGTCGGTCAGTGCCTGCTGGCAGGGACCCAGAGTCTTCTCCACCAGGTCCATCAGCAACTGTTCCAGTTTTGACTTTGTCAGAACATAGCTCAGGTGCTTGGGACCGGAGGCGTCCGCAGTGATAAACGGCAGGTTAATTTCAGTTTGCGGCACGGAGGACAGTTCTACCTTCGCCTTTTCTCCCGCCTCTTTCAGTCTTTGTAACGCCATACGGTCCTGACGCAAGTCGATACCCTGATCACGTTTGAACTCATCGCACAGCCAGTCCATGATCCTCTGGTCGAAATCATCGCCGCCCAGGTGAGTATCACCCGCGGTAGATTTTACCTGGAAGGTACCTTCGCCGAGCTCCAGTACGGAAACATCAAAAGTACCGCCGCCCAGGTCATAGACTGTAACGGTCTCTTCTTTCTTCTTGTCGAGACCATACGCGAGAGATGCCGCGGTAGGTTCATTGATGATACGCAGCACTTTGAGGCCGGCAATTTCACCGGCTTCTTTAGTAGCCTGCCGCTGTGCGTCGTTAAAATAGGCCGGTACCGTAATCACGGCCTCGGTGACAGGCTCACCGAGGAACGTTTCGGCATCGGTCTTTAATTTCTGTAAAATCATGGCCGATATTTCCTGGGGGCTGTACTCTTTACCGCCCATAAGTACCTTAACCTCGTTATTTGCACCACGGGTCACTTTGTAGGTCTTGCGGTGTGCATCTTCTTCTACGGGCAACTCGCGTCCCGGGGGTTCGCCCCACTTGCGTCCCATGAAACGCTTGATGCTGTAAACAGTATTTTCCGGGTTAACGATGGCCTGGCGTTTGGCTATCTGCCCCACCAGTCTCTCGCCAGCCTTGCTTATCGCAACATATGAAGGTAGAGCCCGCGTGCCTTCGGAAGTAGTGATAACCACCGGTTCTCCGCCTTGCATGGTGGCAACTACACTTTTGGTAGTACCAAGATCGATTCCAACTGCTCTGCCCATTATAGTTCCTCCTTATCTTTTTCCGGGGTGCCCCGGCCGACACTTACTTTAGACGGACGGATGACCCGCTCGCCTAATTTATAACCTTTTTGAAATTCCTTAATAACTAAACCTTCCTGGCCTTCNTCCTGCATAACNGCATCATGAACGCTGGGATCGAACGGCTCTCCAGCTGCTCTGATCTCGGATATTCCCACGGCCTCNAGAGTGTTTCTCATCTTACGCTCCACCGCTTTGATGCCTTTAACCCAGCCAGCCTCCGTTTCTTCGAGCGGAATGGCGGTAAAAGCCAACTCGAAATCATCCAGCACCGGTATAAGTTTCTTGATCAATTCGCTATTTGCATATTTGACGGTATCCTCTTTTTCCAGCTCGGCGCGGCGTTTATAGTTGATGAAATCCGCCTGAGCACGCTGCCAGCCAGTCAGATAACCATCCGATTTCGCCTTTTCTTCTTTCAGTTCTGCCTGACATTTTTCTACTTCAGGTGAGGGGAGCTCCAGCCCGTCAACCGGAAGTTCCTCTTCGGGTTGGGGATTCACCTCTTTTTCTTGTTCTTTTTCTTGATCCGACTGTTTTTTTGTCATACTTTACAGCTCTCAGCTTTCAGCTATTAGTTCACACTTCTAACTTACGGCTTTTTAATTCTCGATTTATGATTCAAAAATAAATTATCCTCTGAAACTAATATAGTAGTATTCCACCTTAAAATAAATCATGGTGTTTTTCGGTCCAGGTCAGTTCTCTTCAAGAGGCCGAGTTTTTATTTCCGGTCTTTTCCCGTATAGCTCGCTGATCAGCTCACTCAGGATTGAAGACAGGTAACCGACAACCGCCAGGTTACGGGCGTACTGCATGCGAGTAGGACCGACGATGCCGACTGTCCCGATCGCCTCGCCGGGCAGTCCGTAACGGCTGATAACAATACTGTAGTTTTGCACAGCTTCTGCTTCGTTTTCCTTACCAATGACAACCTTTATGCCCTCTTCCGACAGGTTATCGGGTATTATCGTTCTGAGGAGTGAACGCTTTTCGGCAAGCTCCATCAATGACATAATACGGCTGGTATGGGCAAACTCCGGCTGATTGAACAGGAAGTGCCAGCCATCCAGATATGTCTCCTCGGGACTGCGATCATCCTCACTATGCATCATTTTAACCAGGTAATCGCCGATAGCTGCTTCCACCGGAGAGAATTCACCTTTCTGTGCACTGATCTGTTCCCGGGTCAGCCCGAAGCAAACGCTATTCAGCTTGTTTGCCATCCCGGTTAACTGTGTTTGACTGACCGGCTCCGCGAAGTTAATCAGCTGCTGCTTTACCTTAGCACCATAAAGAACGAATACAATTAAAGCCATCAGGTCCTGCAGGGATACCAGCTCCACATGTTTAAACCGTGCGCCGGTCGACTTGGGAATGCTGACAACAGCCACATTTCTAGTAAGCTGGGCCAGCAAGGTTGCCGCCAGACTGAGCCAGTTCTCCAACTCTTCCTCTACCTGGTGAAAGAGGTGGTCAACCAGCACCTGTTCCGAAGATGGTATAGCCACCTGGTTGAGAGTTTCGACATAATAGCGGTAACCTTTATCGGAAGGAACGCTGCCTGCTGAGGTATGCGGGCGGATAATGTACCCCTCCTGCTCCAGGAACGCCATCTCACTGCGGACCGTTGCGGAACTGACTGCCAGCTCGTTGTTCTGCACTACATCCTGTGATGGCACCGGAACCGCGCGGTTAACATATTGTTCTACAATAGATTTTAAAATTGCCTGTTTGCGGGCAGATAACATGATATCTTACCCTCCATTTTTCCTTCCGTAGAAGGATTAGCACTCTCGACCTGTGACTGCTAAATCTAATTTAGCATCCTCGACGCAGATTTGTCAAGAGTCCGGGTTACAATTGAAGACGTTGCGTATGACTAAACGTTAACGCTCCGGGTTTAATCGGCTGTATAATGCATAAAACACAAATTTGTGTTTATTACTTGACATGATGTGCCCTTTAAGTTACAATTTCGTGAATGAAGAGGGTTTGCCATGCCCTGTTTATCTTCTGCGTAATTTTACCGTTATTTCTATATTCATGCCCGGTTTCGGCTGTTGACGAGGCCGCCATCTGGTCGAAAGTGGACCTTCCAGCCAGTGAGAAAACCGGCGGGTGGATATTGGCCGGAGCAACCGTCATCAAATGTATGACCCAGGCAAGTGACGGGACTCTCTACTGTTACACTAAACCCGCAAGCACGCCTTATACGCTCTTTAAATCTGAAGACGGAGGACAAACGTGGTCTTATACCGGTGGGGTCAAAGATGCCATAGTTGACATCGAAGTATCGCTGGAGAACACTGACGTCATTTTTTATGCTACAACATCCACGGTATATAAATCAGTAGACGGAGCAAAGAGCTTCAGCTCGCTGCCTGATTTCCCCGGTGGGGCCGGCTGCGGCAACATTTATATTACTGCAATCGATGCTATATATACATCCGGCCGCTATCTTCTGGTAGTTGCTACTGCCGATACCGATACTGGAGAGTATGGCGGCGTATATCTTTACGATGAAACCGACTCTGACCCTTTTACCGATTGGGAGGATACCGACATCGGAAGCTGCGATGTATACGATGTAGTTTTTTCTCCACAGCCAGTGGTTGGGCAATACCATCTGGCTGCGGCAGTCAACGATGAAGCAATCAGTACCGTATCAATCAGAATAGGGGATACTGCGTGGGGAAGCCTCATCGGCGACACCGTTTTACCCCCGGATACATTAAGCGGCGCAAAAATTGCTTTTCCGGATAACTACGGGAAATCCCAGCAGGACTTTATTCTTTTCGCCGGTCTAAATACGGGCATGGATACCGGTGATGCTTACATAATCTATGGCGGTGTGTCTCCGGCGGCTTCTTCATTCGTGGACATGAATGCCGGTCGACCGTCAGGATGGGATAATGTTGATATCAATTCTATTGCTGTTACCGGTGATTCCCGCTCTGCGACAGTCATCGTCGGTGCAGCCGACACGTCCATGGTATATTTCAGTATTGACGGCGGAGCTCGCTGGTCGAAGAGTAAAAAACCTCCAACCGGCCTATCGAATACCGGAATCGTCTTTTCAAGCAATTACTTGACCTCGGCGAGGATTTTTACTATTACTGACGGAACAGAATGCGGATTTTCAGTCAGCACCGATTACGGATTGACCTGGGACCAGGTCAGTCTTCTCGATACGCAGATATCTGCTCTCATTGATTTTGCTGTTTCTCCCAAATTCGACAGCGACGGCACGCTATTCGTCCTGACTTACGGCAACAGCCAGCAGAGCCTCTGGCGTTCTGAAAGCGCCGGGCTNTACTGGTCACGGATTTTCAGCAGCACAATACCCGGAGTCACAGGGCTAGACTGTGTAAAACTGTCTCCTGAATACGGTACCGGTACCAGGGTTGTTTTTCTCACAGGAACCAGCGGTTCCGGACCGGTGCTGTGGAAATCAGAAGACAATGGGGCTTCTTTTTCCAATCCCCGTGTTAGCTACGACCCCGAAACCGGTACTCCGTTCGAAATCATGCAATGTGTAGATGTCGACGACAACATACTATTACTTGGAACGTTTGACGGAACGAACAGCCTTATTTATATCACTAAAGACGGGGGCTGGAGTTTCGAGCCTAAAGCGGTGGCAGGTACTGCTATACTGAATTCGCTCTCGATATCTCCATCGTTCGATGAAGACAACACGATCCTGGCCGGAAACCGTGCCGGTTGGATTTTTATCTCTGAAGATGGAGGAGTATCTTTCGAAACATTGCCCTTCGATACATCCGAAGCTCCGCTTACCGACAGCGTATCCGTAACTTTCGACCGGAATTTCATGGCCAACCGGAAGGTCTATGCCGCAAGCTATACCGCTGATACCGGGATTTTCCGGTTCGACATCGATAGCTCCGCCGGATGGGAAGACATAGACGGCACTTTGCCGGACGGAGCGACGGTCAACCAGGTATGTATGTCATCAGGGGGAGTATTATATGCTCTAAACAATAAAGCCGGCTCAGGAATTGAGCGTTCCTTAAGTCCTTCTTCTCAAAGCCCGGTCTTTGAAACCATGACTCGCGGTCTTACCAATACCGCACGGTTAAGCAATCTTATAGTATCCGGCAACCGTATCTGGGCGATGGATACTTACAACAAACTCCTGATGACGCTAATCGATACTCTGACGGTGCCCGTCGGCCTGGACAGCCCGCCAGATGGGGCGTCCGGCCTCGAAACCACCGGTGTGAGGCTAGATTGGGTTGCAACTGATGGCGCTACCACGTATGAATGGCAGTGTGATACTGATACGGAATTCACCACCGTTCCCACCGGTTTAAGCGATACGACACAATCATCCTCCGCCCGGCTGTCCGATTTAGAGCCTGCAACTACCTACTACTGGAGAGTCCGGGCTATCGGTCCGGTTCTGAGCCCCTGGTCCGAATGCAGATCATTCACCACCATTTTGGGTGGGGAAATCCTATCTCCGCAGCTTAGCAGCCCGGCCGCCGGGGCTGTTGTTTCTTCAAAACCGGACTTCCAGTGGAGTCCTATCGCGAGAGCGGAGCAATATGAGCTATTAATCGGTACTGATAATGCTTTTACCGAAATAGCAATAGACAAATCCGGGACGCGAGCTATACCCGCTACCGCCTGGCATTGCGAAGAGAGTCTTATTCCGGAAACCACATATTACTGGAAAGTACGAGCCAGTAGTGCCATCAGCTTCAGCGCCTGGAGCAATACGGGAGTTTTTACCACGGCTCCGGCTGTTACAACCTCAGATGTTGTTCCTTCAACCCTAAAAATGTCTAATGAAATTGCTCCGGCACAAACTGTAATAACAGTAACCTTACTTACTACTCCATCTGCTCAGCCACCTGCGGCAACCACGCAGATAATCCAGGTCCCGCAGTCAACTCCGGAATGGTTGAAATGGCTTTTATTCATGGGGGGAACTATTATCATTCTTTTACTTATTGTAATCGTGATAATGATGGTGATGATATTCAGAGGAAGGAACTAAAATGACTAGGGTGTGGTTGTCGCTGGGTGGGGATAGTCCAGNACCACCACCTGCATTGCCTCAGGTAATGTAGATTTAGTGATCGATAGTTTAGGCTGAGGGACGATACCGGAATGCCCGATTTCCGCAAGAAAGGGGTCGACAGTATCCAGCTCAAAAGGACCAGCCTTCATTTCCGGGGTCTTATAGTGCATCGGGATGACTACTTTGGGTTCAAGCTGGCGGACTATTTCGGCAGCCTGTTTTGCATTTATCGTAGCCTGCCCGCCTACCGGCAGTAATAAAATATCAACCGGTTCCAAGTCTTCAACCTGCTGCGTGGATAGGAGATGTCCAAGGTCTCCCAGGTGGCATATCGAGATATCGTCAGCTTCAATAAGGTATGCGATATTCTTTCCGTGAACCTTACCCTGTTCACTATCATGAAAAGTCGGGATACCGATAACAAGAATGTTGCTGACTTCATACTCGCCGGGCCGGTCAATCACTCTGAAGTCACCGGTTATCGCCTGCGTATAAGCATGATCCGGATGCTGGTGACTCACAGTTACCAGACGGGCAGTCTGTTTGCCCATAACATAACCCATCTCAGGGTTATAAGGGTCTGTAATCACGATACCGTGAGTACTTCTAATGCGAAAACAAGCCTGACCCAGCCATGTAATCTCCATAGCCTAAAATATAACATATTAAGGTATTTCAAACAAGCTCTATCCAGAGAATGCTCAATAAGCAAGATACAAACACCAAATCCCAATTTCATACGGGATGCCGTTTGAGTCGGGTGAATCTCTACAGATCACATTATTCAATAATCGAATTCCAAATGCCAATTGATACAAGGATTTTAAATTTACATTTATGAATATGATACTTTCTAATTATAAGTTATCAGTTTACATTGAAGTGTTAATTTTTATCGGTACTTCAAAACTAAAATATTCCAATCAATGTTAAATGATAATTGTAGCCAAAGCGATTATAATATTAAGCAAATGAGAGCCCAGATATTGTCCCATTTCGCTCCTGTAGAAGAAAGGCCTCTACGGCTGATCGAATTACCGGTACCACAGCCTGTTGCCGGTGAAATACTGGTAAAGGTGGCGGCGTGCGGAGTCTGCCACACCGAGCTGGATGAAATCGAGGGACGGCTGAACCCCAGGCTCCCAATCGTATTAGGACACGAAATCACAGGGACAGTGGCAGCAAGCGGCAGTGGGGTTAAAACCTTCAAGACGGGAGACCGGGTTAGTATCGCCTGGATAAACTCGGCTTGCGGTAAATGCGAGTTCTGCCGGAGCGGTAATGAGAATTTATGCAATGATTTCCGGGGTACAGGCTGCGATGCGAATGGTGGTTATGCAGAGTACACCACGATAGGGGAAGATTTCGCATTCCCGGTCCCGGCGCGTTTTTCCGATTCCCAGGCGGCACCCCTGCTTTGTGCCGGTGCCATCGGGTACCGTGATTTGAAGCTGTCAGGTATCAAGGAAGGACAAACGCTAGGGTTATTTGGCTTCGGGGCTTCTGCACATATCGTAATACAGTTAGCCAGGCACGAGGGCTGCAAGGTATTCGTTTTTACTCGCAGTACGGAACACCGGCAACTGGCCGTGGAACTGGGTGCGGACTGGGCCGGCGGCAGCACTGACTGCCCGCCTGAAAAAGTCCACTGTGCCATAGACTTTACACCGGTAGGGGAGACTGTCCCTGAAGCTCTAAGGACACTGCAAAAGGGAGGGCGTCTGGTTATCGCCGTAATCCGTAAAAGGACCCCGATTCCCGCTCTGGATTACGCCTCGTTACTCTGGGAAGAAAAGGAAATTAAGAGCGTGGCGAATATTACGCGCCGGGATGTCCGGGAGTTCCTGCCGCTGGCCGCTCAAATACCGATCGTGCCGGAAATCGAGGAATTCCCCCTGGAGGCAGCCAACGAAGTATTAATCAAGCTGAAACAGGGTAAAATCAAAGGGGCGGCAGTCCTGAGAACAGACAAAGGAGGCCAGTGATGAAGGTAGCTACAGTAGCTGAAATGAGAGAGTTCGATAGGCTGGCTACAGCAGAATACGGCATCCATCCGGAAATCTTGATGGAGAATGCCGGGACCGCGGCCTATAATGTGATTTTCCGGGAGTTTGGTGTTAACGGCAAAAAATTCACGGTAGTTTGCGGCGGAGGCAACAACGGAGGGGATGGGTTTGTAGTTGCCCGGCACCTGCTCTCAAACGGAGCCCGGGTTACCGTACTGCTGCTGGCCAAACGAGAAAGATATACCGGAGCCGCTAAACAAAACCTCGATATAATTACCNGGTTGGCGATCGAAGTTCANGAANTNAGTACGGCAGCCGACCTGCAACATTATNTAAACGATGCCGATGCGATTATAGACGCNATTTTCGGAACNGGCCTGGATAAAAATGTGGAGGGTATTTACCGGGAGGCTGCGACGAAGATCAACGAAAGTAAGAAACCTGTTTTCGCCCTAGATATCCCTTCCGGGATCAATGGCGACTCCGGTCAGGAGATGGGTGTTTCGGTGAAAGCGGACTATACCATAACCTTCGGGCTGCCGAAAACCGGCAATATGCTTTATCCGGGTTTTGAGAGGGGAGGTAAACTATACATGACCCACATTTCCTTCCCGCCAATAATGTATAACTCTGCTAACATTAAAGTAGAAATCTCCACCCCGGTCAATCTGCCGGAACGCAGACCTGACACGAACAAAATGGACTACGGCCCGGTGCTGGTTATTGCCGGGGCAGCCAACTATTTCTGGGCGCCGCATGCCTCCGCCTACTCCTTTCTGAAGTCGGGCGGCGGGTATGTGTTCCTTGCCTGTCCCAAATCACTAATTACAACTGTAGGCAGGCGGGGCAAGGAGGTGGTCCTGCAGCCGCAGCCTGAGACCGAAACCGGCAGCATTGCGTTTGATGCTAAAGATGCGCTGCTGGAGACAGCCAGCCGCATGCGCGCTGTGATTATCGGTCCTGGCATGTCATTGAACGAGGAGACGCAGCGGTTGGTGCGGGAGCTTACGATGGCCATTGACAAACCCTTGATAATCGATGGCGACGGAATAACGGCAATAGCCCGGAGTCCCGAAATTATCGCCCAGCGAAAAGCGCCCACCATATTGACACCCCACATCGGGGAAATGGCCCGGATTACGGGACTATCAAAGGATGAAATCGAAACGCAGCGTATTCCGGTGCTGCAAAAAACCGCGACGAAGTTTAATGCCGTCATCGTGCTGAAGGGACCTCATTCACTGATAGGCCATCCGGACGGCAGAGTATACATAAATACCAGCGGCACTACCAGAGACAAGGCAGGGATGGCAACCGCCGGCAGCGGAGATGTGTTGAACGGTACGATAGCGGCAATGTACTGCCTTGGGCTTACTGTTGAGGAAGCTGTGCGGACCGGAGTGTTTATTCACGGATTGGCCGGAGACATCGCTGCCCGGAAGAAAGGCCCGGATGGTATGGTAGCCACCGACATTTTAAACAACCTGCCCTATGCTGTACAGTATTACCGTGAAAACTCGGTCAAAATAGGCGATAATTATTACGAGACTATTTATACGGCTTAGGGACCGGCTTGCAAGGGGACCCCCTGCAAGAAATATGACGAGAGAGAAGTCTATGATTGATACCAGGATCAGGCATATCACCATCCCAGGACTCCGGTTGCACCTGCGCCGGGGTGAACCAAACATGTTGTGGATCAACGGGCAGGACCTCCTTTTATTAAACGACACTGCCGCGGATTTCATCGAGTCGTTTATCGAGGTGATGTCGCATTATTCAGATAACCTCGATAGCGGGAGGTTCAAGCAGCAGATAGCCGCTCACATGAAGCAGCATTATCCCCAGGTGCCCGAAGAAACACTGATCAAAGACTTCGACAGTATCTATGCTACGATCACGGAGGTTGGCAACGGAAGCTGCCCCGTAGAGGACTGCAACCTGGAAACCAGGGAGACCGATCCGAAGCTCTGGACCGCTCCGCCGCGAGTGGACCTGGCACTGACATACACCTGCAATAACAACTGTTACTTCTGCTATACGGGAGGCCCCCGGAAGATGCGTGAGCTAAAGACCGACGACTGGAAGAAAATTATCTCAAAACTCTGGGGAAACGGCGTTCCTCAGATCGTTTTTACCGGTGGCGAGCCCACACTGCGTAAGGACCTTGTCGAGCTGGTGGCACATTCCAAAGAGTTCGTCACCGGCCTGGTGACTAACGGCCGCAAGCTTGGCTCACTGGCTACCGACCTCAATCAGGCAGAGCTGGACTACGTCCAGGTGAGCCTTGAATCGCACCTGCCGGAAGTACACGACCGGATGGTCGGCGTTAAAGGTGCCTGGCAGGAAACCCGTGACGGAATTATCGCAGCAAAAGAAAGCGGCCTCGAGGTGATAACCAATACTACCCTGACAAAGGATAACATTACGTTGTTTCCCGACCTGGTTAAAGCCGGGCCGGAGCTCGGTCTCAAGACAATGGCCTGTAACACACTGATCTGCAGCGGCCGCGGGACTTGCAGTAAAAATGAGTCCGGCGTGTCAACCGAAGAACTCAAGACTATGCTTAAGGCAGCATTGGAAACCGCAGGCAAGGCGGGTATCAAACTGGCCTGGTATTCGCCGACATGTTATAAACAGTTCAATCCTCTGGAATTCGGTTTCGGAGCCAAGTCGTGCTCTGCCGCCCAGTATAATTTGACCGTCGAACCGGACGGTTCAGTGATTCCATGCCAGTCGTGGTTCAAGGATAAATTGGGCAATGTTCTAAAAGATCCCTGGATAAAAATCTGGCAGCATCCTATCGCTATGGGATTCCGAAATAAGGAGTACCTTAAGGACCGGAAGGAGTGTAAAGAATGCGAATTTATAAGCCAGTGTTACGGTGGCTGTCCGCTGGAACACTTGTCTTAATTATACTGCTTTCGCTGGCTTTTCCTGCGGCGGCGGATACCGGGACCTACCGTTTGTCCAATTACGCAGTTACCCTGGAACCACAGAGTGACGGGCGGGTAAAAATTACCTGCGAGCAGGACTGGGTAGTGCTGTCCGGCGATATTCCCTGGGTCACCGTCGGCCTGCCCAACGCCAAATACGAGATAATCGATTACAGCGGAAACGCGGCGGCGGTAACTGCGGCTAATTCCGGCGGATGGAGCGGCGTTAATATCGACCTGGAACGTGACTACCAGGCTGGTGACACTTTTTCCATTAAATTCTCAGTGCTGCAAAGCAACCTGCTGGAAAGGCTCGTCAGCCAGAACATATGGAGAATAGATTATACTCCNGGCTGGTATGACCGGGCAGTAATAGACAGGATGCAGATTGTCCTTACTTCACCTGCGGACGTGCAGAGCTATTCGCTGGTCAGCCCTTCACCCAGCAGTGCCAGCGCCGGCACCATGACATGGGAACGGAACAACCTGTCTCCCGGCGACAAGTTCAGTATAAAGGTAGAATGCCAGGACGGCTCTTTTCTTACAGCGGCAGCCGCAGCAAATACCGGGACAAGCGGTACGGGCATATCGGGAACAACTGTAATAATAATCATCGGGGTGATAATTATCGTCACTCTTCTTGTTCTTTGGGGAATCCGTAAAAACCGTGAGGCTAAGGAAGAAGACCTGAACCGCCGTGTTATTACCATCGAATCGGAGATGGCGACCGACGCAAAGAAAAAGGAAGAGATCGAGTCCGGTTTTCAGAAATATGTGGAAAAAGAAAAGATACGGCCGGATGAGCAAGGCCGTTACTACGACGCTCATTACGGCAATTACATAACGCCGATAATCTGGGCAGCGATGATCATGCCTCAGGGCAGTTCAGGTTCGAGTACCGGCGGATATAAGAGCAGTCGAACGGGTTGTGCCTGCGCCTGCGTATCCTGTGCCTGTGCGTGTGCTTGTGCATGTGCGGGCGGCGGTGCAGCCGG
>JGI20214J51088_10001607_pt1 | contig 15354 bp, 10 predicted proteins | sample WetSurMetagenome_FD_51088 | JGI IMG/M metagenome (IMG submission 51088) | reverse complement strand
CGTTCCCAGTCCACGTCCACCCGATATTCTGGCACATCCTCCATGCCGTTGGGTCGGACCTTGGTCAGGCGCGCATCCTTCGCCGCCATGCCGAGGAGCTGNTTCCGGGCCTCCATCAGCTTCTGGTGGCCGAGGCCGCCCCGGTCCAGNAGCTGGAAGTCGAACCCCGTCGCGGTCCCCAGTTCGATCACCGACGGGGGTGCGAANGCGAACACCAGGGCATTGCGAATCTTGGAGAAGGCCCTGGTGGCCCGTTCCGCAATGGCCTTCGCCCTGAGATTCGGCCGGTTGCGGAGGTGCCAATCCTTGAGCTTGATGAAGACCAGGCCATTGGTCTGGGCCCGTCCGGCGAAGCCGATGCCGGAAACCATCATACAGGATTCCACGGCCTCTTGTTCGTTCTCCTGGAAGTGGCGCCGCACGTCGCTCACGACTGTCTTGGTCTGCTCCAGGGTGGCGCCGGTGGGCAGCATGACCATGGAGAGCAGGATCCCCTGATCCTCATCCGGCACATAGGACGAGGGCGAATGGAGAAAGAGAAACCCTACGGCCGACACGATCGCGACATAGACGACTGCGTAGCGCAGCTTCCTGGAGAAGGAGCGTCCGACGATCTTGACGTAACGATCGCGGAGCCGGAAGAAGACACGATCGAACCAGGCGAAGAACGGGCGGAGGAAGAAGATCGCATTCTCCGCGGGCTCGTGCCCGGCCGGCACCGGCTTGAGGAGCGAGGCGCAGAGGACGGGTGTCAGGATCAAGGCCACCACCACCGAGAGGAGCATGGAGGAGATGATGGTCACGGAGAACTGGCGATAGATCACGCCGGTCGAGCCGCCGAAGAAGGCCATGGGGCCGAACACCGCCGCGAGCACCACCCCGATGCCGATCAGGGCGCTGGTGATCTGCTCCATGGACTTGCGGGTGGCCTCCTTGGGCGACAGTCCCTCCTCACTCATGATCCGTTCGACGTTTTCCACCACCACGATGGCGTCGTCCACCAAAAGCCCGATGGCCAGCACCATGGCGAACATGGTCAACATATTTATGGAGAAGCCGAAGAACTGCAATACAGCGAAGGTTCCCAGAAGCACCACCGGCACCGCGATGGTCGGAATCAGGGTCGCCCGGAAGTTCCCCATGAACAGCCACATGACCAGGAACACCAGAAGGATGGCCTCCAAGAGGGTCTTCACCACCTCCCCGATGGCCACTTTGATGAAGGGAGTGGTGTCGTAGGGGTAGACGACCTTCATCCCGGGGGGGAAGTAGCGGCTCATCTCCGCCATCTTGGCCTTGACCCTATCGGCCGTTTCCAGGGCGTTCGCGCCCGCCGCCTGCCGGATGGCCATACCGGCGGCGGGCCGGCTGTTATAAAAGGCCTCGATATCGTAGGCGTCGGTTCCTAGCTCCGCACGTCCCACATCCTTGATTCGAACGATGGAGCCGTCCGGATTGACACGGACGGGAACGGCGGCGAACTGTTCGGGGGTCTTCAGCATGCTTTGCACGATGATGGAGGCGTTCAGGCGCTGCCCGTCCACCGCCGGCGCCCCACCGAACTGGCCGGCCGAGACCTCCACGTTGTACGCCTTGAGCGCCGCGAGAACGTCCTCGATCGTCAGGCGGTAGTCGGTCAGCCTGTCGGGGTTCAGCCAGAGGCGCATGGCATACTGGGAACCGAAGTTCTCCACCTCGCCCACGCCGGGCACCCTGGCCAGCACCTTCTCCAGGTTGGATTGGGCATAGTCCCGGAGGTCGTTCCCGTCCATGCTGCCGTCTTCCGAGATCAGGCCCACGATGATCAGGTAGTTCCGGGTGGCCTTGCCGACCGTGATCCCCTGGCTCTGGACGACATCAGGCAGGCTGGCCATGGCGAGCTGCAGCTTGTTCTGCACCTTGGCCCAGGCGAGGTCCGGATCGGTCCCCGGGGCGAAGGTCAGCTCGAGGCGAGCGCCACCGGCCGAATCGCTGGTGGCGGAGAGGTAAATCATCTGGTCGAGGCCAGTCATCTTCTGCTCGATGATCTGGGTGACGCTGTTCTCCACGGTCTCCGCGGAGGCGCCGGGATAGGAGGCCTGGATGTAGATCGAGGGCGGGGCAATGGGAGGGTACTGCGAGACGGGGAGATTGTAGACGGCGAGGCCGCCCACCAGCATGATGACGAGGGCAATCACCCAGGCGAAAACCGGGCGATCCAGGAAGAATTTCGAGAGCATGAATGGCCTCCGCCTATTTCGCTTTGCTGACCGGTTGTACAGTCGTCACGGCCTCCGCGTTCTCCTTCCTGCCGGCATTGAACGGGACGGCCTTCACGGAGGTGCCGGGGCGCGCTTTTTGTATTCCTTCGACAATCAGGCGATCGCCCGGTTCCAGCCCCTCGCTGATCAGCCACTGGTCGCCGACGGCGCGGTCGACCACGATCTTTCGCTGCGCAACTTTCTCCGAGCCATCGACGACCAGCGCGACGGGATTTCCTTTCGGATCACGGGACACCGACTGCTGCGGAACCAGGATGGCCTGCTCGGCTACCCCTTCCTGGACGATGGCGCGCGCGTACATGCCGGGGAGCAGAATATGCTTTGGGTTGGGAAAGACCGTGCGCAAGGTGAACGATCCGGTGCTGGGGTCCACGGTGATGTCGGAGAACTTCAGCGTCCCCTCCAGCGGGTAGGTCATGCCGTCTTCCAGCAGGAGCTTCACGCGAGCCTGCTGGGCACCATTGCCCTTGAGCCGGCCGGCGGCCAGGCTTTGTCGGAGCCGCAGCAGATTGGCGCTGGACTGGGTCGCGTCCACATAGATGGGATCGAGCTGCTGGATAGTAGCTAGGGGGGTGTCCTGGCTTGCCTTGACGAGGGCACCCTCGGTCACACCGGATTTCCCGATGCGACCCGCAATGGGCGCGGTGACGCGGGCGTATCCCAGATTGATTCGAGCTGCCTCCAATGCCGCCTCTGCCTGCCGGATGGACGCCTCTGCCGCAGCCACCGCTTCCCGGTCACTGTCTACCTGCGCCTCGGTGGAGACGAGAGTGGCCTCGGCCACGTCGGAGTCGGTCACGGCTTGGTCGCGCTGGGTCGCGGATACCGCACCATCTGCCAGAAGATCCTCGAATCGTTTCCGGTTCGTGCGCGCGTTTTCGAGCACGGCCCGCTGCCGCACTACGCCAGCGCGGCTCACCGCCAGGACGGCCCGCGCCCGGTCGGCGGCCTTGCGGGCGGTGGCGAGGTTCGCCGCAGCATTGTCGTAGGCCGCCTGCAGGGGCGCGGAATCGATCTGGTAGAGCGCCTGCCCTTCCTTGATCTCCGCCCCCTCTTCGAATAGACGTTTCTGGATGAGGCCGCCGACTTGTGGCCGGATCTCCGCCATCGCATACGCGGACGTGCGTCCCGGCAGGTCAGTGGTGAGCACAACCCGTTCCGTCCGGATAGTCACGACGGCGACCTCTGGCGCTACCGGAGGCGGCGGCGCAGACTTCGAGGTGTCACAACCACCGAAGAGGAGGCCGCATGCCAGAGCAGCCGACACCACGGCGAGCTTGCTACGTTCCTCTGCTTTAGGTAGGTGTTGCATGTATCACCTCGATAATGCGCCGCCCCGGCCGAAGACAGCCTCTTCGATAGCGAAACATCGGGCCTGGGCGTTTAGGTTGATAGCGATCCACGCCATCCTCTCGAGGAATCGCCGCCCGAGGGCGATTCCGGTCATCGCGGCTGCACGCCCTTGAGAAACGTGGCAACCATCTCCTCGATCGCCTGTTCCACGGAGACATCAGGCGGGGCTTTTTGGCGAAAGAGCTCCTGCAGGAGGAGATACTGGGTGATCATCCCGATGAAGTTCCACGCCGCCAGGATCGGGTCGACGGCGCGGAAGGCACCGGCGGCGACACGGTCGGCGATGTATGCCGCCAGAAAGTCGTCGAGAGCTTGCATGCGCCGCTGGAAAAAGAGATCCGCCAACGCGTGCCCTTCGAGCGCGCTGAAGAACAGCAACCGCATGAGCGTGGGATCGGTCTGCGTGCGCAGGATCATCTCCCGGGCGAGCGCACGGAGCAGCGCGGCGTCGTTCCGGGCTTCAGCGAGCGGGGTGACGGCATCGAGCACTTGCCGTGTCTGCGCCTTGGCCTCGATGATGGCGGTGTACAGATCCTCCTTGGTTGCGAAGTGCTTGAAAACGGTAGCCTCGCTCACGCCGACCGCCTGCGCCACTTCCAGCGTGGTGGTCCCCCGAAATCCGCGCCGAGAAAAGAGTGTGGCGGCGGACTCGATGATCTGTCGCCGTCGCTCCTCCCTTGGAATCCGATGCTGCATCGCCTGTTCTCGCTCAGGATTCTTTATAAGTAAGTACTTGCTTACCACCATTTTCGCTCGCCGTCAACACCAAGATGCGAAACGCAGCCAATGGAATCCCCGTCTGGTTAGCCCGCCGAAGGAAGCTCGGGAGAGTTGGCGATTCTGTGCGAATGCGGAAGCCTCAACTCCCCTTCGCCTCCCGTGCTGCGGCGACTCGATCGTAGAACGCAACATTCTCCGCGAGCATTTCCCGGATGGGCAGATGGTAGGGGCACCGGTCCTCACATTCTCCACAGTCGCCGCAATGTCGCGCGCTCTCGATGGCTTCCGCCACGAAACCGACGAAGAACCGTTCCGGAGGGAACCGGCGCCAGAAGCTCTGGGCAGTCACGGCCGTGGAAATGCGCACCTTTTCCGGACACGGCTGGCAGTAGTCGCAGCGGCGACAGAAACGTGTCTCCATCTCTCCCCGGATCCGCTCGATCTCCTGCCATTCCTCAGACGTCAGGGTCCAATCGCCGTTGACGATCCCAACAATTTGCGCGATCTCCTCGATCGTCTGGATGCCCGGATCCGGGATGACGTTGTCGAACTGCAGCAGGTGCTTGATGGTAAGGCGAGCGTCGGTCAGCATGCCGCCGGCCATCGGCTTCATGGCGATGAATCCGACATCGTGTTGCCGGGTCAGCGGAAGCAGTTCCTTGGCCGCTTCATCGGTGACGAAGTTGAACGGGAACTGTATCGTCTCGAAGCGCCCGGAGGGAACGGCCTTCAGCGCCATGTCCAGCGAATGGCTGGTGATGCCGATGTGTCGGATCTTTCCCGCCCGCAAGGCATCCTGCGCCGCCTCCATGGCGCCGGCGGGTCCCAGCACCTGCTGGTACGTCTCGGGCGTGCTGACGTTGTGGAGCTGCCAGAGGTCGATGTGGTCGGTCTGCAAGCGCTTCAGGCTGAGTTCCAGGTGCTGCAGCGCAGTCGCCCGATCGCGTGCGGCCGTCTTGGTGGCGATGACTACCTGGTCTCGCCGCCCGACGATGGCTTTGCCGATCCGCTCCTCGCTGGTGGTATAGCCATTGGCCGTATCGAGGAGCGTGACACCCAGATCGAGACACCTTTGCACCACGCGGACCGCCTCCGCTTCGCTCAGCCGCTGGATGGGAATGCCCCCGAATCCCACCCGGGAAACCATCAGCTCAGTCCTGCCCAACCTGACCGATCGCATCAATCGCACCCCTTCTTCTGCGCGTTTCCGTCGTTCCTGCCTCTGCGTTCGGCTCGGCGCGTGTCCCCTACGGCAACGTTTCGGTTCGGCCGCGTTCACCAGCGCGCACCCAGACACGGTCGGCTTATGTTCCGCAGGAGCATGCCGCGCTTAGGCAATTCCTGTCAAGCCGGAAGGTGGCGCGAAGCGGGGACGGGAGTCGGAACCCCCTTTTTTGTTGACGCTCTGCGTCCACCCGGTCAACATCACCGGCAGGGGTATTCGATGGCAAAAGGCGGCGGAACGCCTCCTTTGGGGCGAGTTTCCGCTGCGGAACGCTGACTGCTGATAGCTGAAAGCTGATCGCTTCGACAATGATTCGTCTCATCAACGTCTCGAAGACCTACCACAGCTCCCGCATCCGGGTCGCGGCGCTCGCCGCCGTGAGCCTGGAGATCGCACCGGGGACCTTCGCCGCCCTGATGGGGCCCAGCGGGTGTGGAAAGAGCACGCTCCTGCATCTCGTCGCTGGCGTGGACCTGCCGACGGCGGGTGAAGTCTGGGTAAACGGCCGAGAGCTATCGCGGCTTTCTGACGCCGCGCTGAGCCGATTTCGCCGGGATCAAGTCGGCATCGTCTATCAGTTCTACAACCTCTTGCCGACGCTCTCGGCTGGAGAGAACGTGGCGCTGCCGGCGCTTCTGACAGGGGTTCGCACGCGGGTGGCGCAGGAGCGGGCCGACGACTTGCTGAAGCAGGTGGGCCTGCTGCACCGCAGGGACCACTGGCCACAGGAGCTGTCCGGCGGCGAGATGCAACGGGTGGCGATCGCGCGGGCGCTGGTCAACGGGCCCTCGATCTTGCTGGCGGACGAGCCCACAGGGAATCTGGACTCGAAGGCCGGGTTGGAGGTCCTCGAGCTTCTCGCGCGGCTCAACGTCGAGCAGCGCGTGACGATCCTCCTGGCCACCCACAGCCAAGAGGCGGCCGCCTATGCCCACCGGGTGATTCGCCTGCGGGACGGAACCGCCCTGCAAGACGAACAGCCCTCGTCGGCACGCCGCGAGATGATGAGAGGTTGATTCCCCTGACCACCTAGATCGGTTCGGCTGTTCAGAGGTGCGGAGGTTCGGGTGTTCCCGCACCGCCGCACCGCCGAGCTTCGGCACCGGTACCCGGAGCCTATGCCCGCTCTCTTGCACCTCATTCGCCTCTTGATCTGGCGGACGCCCACGCGCGACCGGCTGCGGACGCTCATCACGGTTCTGGGGGTCTCGCTGGGTGTGGCGGTGGCACTGGCCATCCGGCTGGCCAACGACAGCGTGCTGGACTCGTTCAGGCATAGCCTCGATCACGTGGCGGGCAAGAGCCGTCTGCAGGTCACGGCGGGCGAGTCCGGATTGGACGAAACGCTCTTTCCGGGGATTGCCGGGACGCCCGGCGTCGCCCACGCCGTGCCCGTGGTCCAGGCGCTGACACCGATCGCCGGTCGACCGGGCGAGGTGCTCCTCGTCCTGGGCGTGGACATCCTGAGCGACGGGAGCGTCCGCGAATACCGCGGCCCCACGCCGGAACTGGCCGATCCGCTCCGTCTCCTCACCGATCCCGACGCGATCCTGTTGACCGAACAGTACGCCCGGGCCCATGGCCTGAAGTCGGGAGACCCGATTCGCCTCGTCACGCCGATCGGCCTCAAGCCGTTCACCGTGCGTGGCCTCCTGGCCGATTTAGGGACGGCCCGCGCCATGGACGGCCGGTTTGCGGTCCTGGATATAGCGGCGGCGCAACTCCATCTTGGAAAGCTGGGCCGCCTGGATCGAGTGGATATCGTGCTGGATGCCGTGGCGGATCCGGCGCGGGTGGCCGCGGCGCTGCGCGCGGTGCTCCCACCCCACGTGGACGTGTCGCCGCCGGAGGCCCGGAACGGCCAGGTGGAGCAAATGCTCGGCTCCTTCCAGCTCAACCTCTCTGTCCTGAGCCTGATCGCCCTCTTCGTCGGAGCCTTCCTGGTGTACAACACGATGTCGGTCTCTGTCGTGCGACAGCGGCACCAGATCGGGATCCTGCGCAGTCTGGGGGTGAGCCGCCGGGGCATCCTGGTCCTGATCTGCAGCGAAGGACTGCTGATCGGGCTGGCCGGATCGTGCCTGGGTGTGCTGATGGGTGTGGCGCTCGCCCATGCCATTCTCGGTATGGTCAGCCGAACCGTCTCATCCCTCTATGCCTTCGTTCGCCCCGGCGATCTCGAGGTGGCCCCGGGTCTGATCGCCTTGGCGATCCTGCTGGGATGCGGAATGGCCCTCCTCTCTTCGCTCCTGCCGGCTGTGGAGGCCACAGCCATCCCACCCCGGGAGAACCTCGCGGCGGTGTCCCTGGATCGGCGGCACCGACCGTGGGTCCTGGCCGCGCTCGGTGGGATGCTGCTGGTCTGCTCGTACGGGCTGGGGCGACTCGGACCTGTCGGCGGCCGGCCGCTCTTCGGATATGGCGCCTCCCTGGCCCTGCTCCTGGGAGCGGCGCTTTTTTCTCCGGGAACGCTCCTGCTCGTCCAACGACCCCTGGCGCGCGCCTTTTCCGGCTCGGGACTCGTAGAAGCCCGGGTGGCGCTGGGGAACCTCGGGCGCATGCTGCGCCGGAACGCGGTGACGATCAGCGCCATCCTGGTCGGCCTGGCCATGCTGGTCAGCGTTTCGACGATGATCCACAGCTTTCGCCGGACCGTGGAAGTGTGGATCCAGCAGACGATCCGGGCCGATCTCTACCTCTCGCAGGCAAGCCGCATCATCCGAGGGGCGGATTCCAGGCTCCCCGCGGCAATCTTGGACCAGGTTCGCCAGGTCCCCGGCGTCGCCGAGGCGGATGGGTTCCGCGGTATGCGCATGGAGGACGGACACGGAGGCGCCTTCGTCCTGGGGGCAGGAGATTTCGAGATCATGGCACGACGGGGTCGCTTACCCTTCCGACGCGGCGAGTCCGCCGCTGTGCTGTCGGAAGCCCGGGCGCGCGAACAGGTGGTCGTCTCGGAGACCTTCGCCGAGCGCTACCGCCTCAAGGAAGGAGACGAGGTCACCTTGCGGCCGCCGGGCGGGATGGTGCGCCTGCGGATCGCCGGTGTCTACTACGACTACACCACAGAGGGTGGCTTGGTCGTGATGGACCGCGCCCTCTTCCAGCGACTCTGGCAAGACCTGTGGGTCAATTCCGTGGTGATCTACCTGACTCCCGGAGCCGACCCCCAGGCCGTCCGCCTGGCGATCCAGCAACGATTCCCCGACCGGAGCGACCTTCTCATTCTCTCCAATGCCGCGCTCAAGCAGCGCGTCCTGGAGATCTTCGACCAGACCTTCGCCGTCACCTACGGCCTGGAAGCCATCGCACTGATCGTGGCCGTCCTGGGCGTCCTCAACACCCTCCTGGCATCCGTGCTGGAGCGCACCAGGGAGATCGGCATCCTTCGTTCGCTGGGTTTCACGCGAGGGCGCGTCCTGCGCTCCATCCTGTGGGAGGCGGGCCTCCTGGGGGCACTGGCGAACGTTCTTGGGACGCTGGCCGGTGTGGGGCTCTCCCTCATCCTGATCCACGTGATCAACAAGCAATCCTTCGGCTGGACCATCCAGTTCAGCTTCCCAGGGACGCTGATCCTGCAGTACGCCCTGCTCACGCTGGGCGCCAGCCTGATCGCCGGCGCCTTCCCGGCCTGGCGCGCCTTGCGCCTGCCGATCGCCGAGGCGGTGCGGTATGAATAGCAGGTTGCTGAAAAAGGCCCATCTGCAGCGTTGGCGCGCTCGGGCGCTCACTGCAGCGTACCTGGAGTACGCCTCGCTCGGCCCTTTGCACGCCGCCTTGCATCTGGACCTTTTTGAGCAACCTGGGGGATTAGTGGTGCTTCAACATCTTGAGAGGTCAACGGTAAAGGCGCAAGGACCGCCAAGGAAATCTTGGAATGCGCACACTGTCTGGTGCCTTCTAGTAATAATCTTCCTGGCGTCCTTGGCGCCTTGGCGGTTCATTTGCCCGCTGGCCGAGGCCGGGGAGTTTCGGCAGGCGCTGCCTGGGTATACTTTTTCGTTCCCACGCGACCACGCCGCGCACGAGGACTTCCGGACCGAGTGGTGGTATTACACGGGACACCTCCGCGCCAAGAGCGGTGAGGATTATGGGTACCAGGTGACGTTCTTCCGCAGCGGCCTCGCAGCGGCGCAGGCGAACCCATCCCGCTGGGCCGCGAAGAATCTCTACNTCGCCCACTTCGCCGTGTCCGACGTTAGCCGAAAGGATTTTCGCTACTTCGAGCGGGTGAATCGAGCCGGCCTGGGAGCAGCGGGCGCCAGTGAGACGGAGTTTCGCGTCTGGATCGGCGAATGGGGTGTGAGTGGAGATGGGGCACGACAACGACTCAAGGCGAAGGAGGGTGAGTTCGCGGTGGACCTTTATCTGGCATCCCAGAAGCCGCCCGTCCTCCACGGCGAGAAAGGTATCAGCCGGAAGGGCGACGGTCGCGGCCACGCCTCGCACTATTACTCGCTGACGCGCCTCACAACCGAAGGTACGCTCACCGTCCGCGGCAAGGCGCTTTCGGTGACCGGGCTCAGCTGGATGGACCATGAGTTCGGCTCCACCCAACTCAATCCCGATCAGGTCGGCTGGGACTGGTTTAGCCTGCAGTTCGAGGATGGGGCAGAGCTGATGCTCTACGTCGTTCGAAAGACGGATGGACGACCCGATCCCTACTCGGCGGGGACGTGGGTGGTCGCGGACGGCCGCTCTACCCACCTCCGGCAGCCGGAATTCTCCGTCCAGGCCTTGGATCGTTGGACCAGCCCCCGGACACGAGGTGTGTATCCCTCAAAGTGGCGCCTGCGCGTCCCAACCATGGACCTTGACGTCACCGTGACTCCTGCCTTCCCGGACCAGGAGCTGGACACCGCCAAGAGTACCCAGGTGATCTACTGGGAGGGAGCCGCCTTCGCGAAAGGGACGATCGCAGGTCGTCCCATCACGGGGCGGGGCTATGTCGAGTTGACCGGTTACGCCGCACCGTTTCGGAAGAAGCTCTGATCGGCACGCAGGGGTACGGTCGCTTCTTGTTCGAAAATGGGCCGGATCGCACCCCGACGCGCGAGTGGCTTCGCGGGCTTCGATCTCTCGTGGGCACCGCCCTGATTGCGTTACCGACCGGACTCCACCTCCCGGTAGACGGCCGCCGCGGCGTCCACGCCGGCGCCGCGGGGAAGCCTGACGCGCTCGGCGGCCAGGGCCGCTTCCAGGGCCGCCAGCGTGATGAGCACGGCGTCCTGCCGTGCGTTGTAGCCCATGGTCCCGATCCGCCAGATCTTCCCCTTGAGCGGGCCGAAGGAGCTGCCGATCTCGACGCCGAAGTCGTGGAGCATTGCCCCGCGCACGCGCTCGCCGTCCACGCCGTCGGGAATGCATACCCCGGTGACATTTGGGATCTTGTGCTTCACGTCTCCAAAGACCTTGAGGCCGAGGGCCTCCACGCCCGCCACCATGGCGCGCCCGGCCGTGGTATGGCGCGCGAAGACCTGCGGCGCCCCCTCGGCAAGGAAGATCCGCGCACTTTCCCGGGCCGCATAGAGCATCGTGGTGGCCTCGGTGTGGTGATTGATCCCCTGTGGGCCCCAGTAATCCATGATCATCGCCAGATCGAAATAGTTCGACCCGATCATGGGGGTGGCAGGAGCTTGGTAGTCGGCCGGCCGGAGGCCTTCTTCGAGATGTCGCCGCGTGAAGATCCGGTCCGCCATCCGCGGCGACAAGGTGAGCGGCGCCGCCCCTGGGGGACCGGCCAGGCACTTCTGCAAACCGGCCGTGACGCAGTCCACGCCCCAGGCGTCCGTCGGCAGCGGAACGCCGCCGCAGGACGCGGTGGCGTCCACCTGGAGGAGGACGTCATAGCGGCGGCAGAGGGCGCCAAGCTCGGCCAGGGGCTGGAGCATGGTGGTCGAGGTCTCCCCCTGGCAGAGTGCCAGCAGCGCCGGCCGGTGCTGCTTGAGCCCCGCCTCGATCTGCTCCGGCATGAAAACGCTCCCCCATGGCGCATCGAGCACCCGGACGTCCGCCCCGACGCGCCGAGCAATCTCGATTTGCAACTGGCCGAAGCGGCCGAAATTCGCCACCAGTACTCGCTCGCCCGGTGTCACCACACTTACCATGGCCGCCTCGATCGCCGACCGAGCGGTGCCGTCCACCACCAGCGTCCACGCGTTCTGGGTCTCGAAGACTTGACGGTAGAGGGCCATGGTCTCCTGCATGTACGCGCGAAACTGGGGGTCGAACTGCCCCAGGAGCGGAGCCGCCATGGCGCGAAGCACCCGGGGATCGGCGTTCGCCGGCCCGGGCCCCATCAAGAGACGGGGCAGCGGATTGATCTCGGCATACAAGGACTGGGTCATGACGGTCCTCGCTCTCTCTTGCGATTACCCACGCGCGTGCGTTCGGTCGAACACCTAACAGGGTACTGAAAAACCCAATTCCACCCAGGCTGCTCAAAAAGGTGCAGATGTCCCGCGACGACGCGGGACGGCGCGCCGGGTACCCATCCGCAAGGATGGGCGCAGGTGCGAGGCGTACTTACGCGTACGTCGCAGCGCCGCGCGAGCGCGCGGGGCACCCATCCGCAGGATGGGTCACCGCAGATGGACCTTTTTCAGCAACCTGCTGAGGCGCCGCGCCGGTCCTCCCGCCTGCCAGGGCGCTCGATCGCCGAATCGCCGCGCCGTCAGGCGCGATCGAAGTACGGACTCTTGCCGGTCACCGACAGCGGGAATCCGAGGACGACGTCCGCGTCGAGCAGCTTGAGTTTTCTCGCCGCGGCCCCGATGGTGTACATGATGCGATTGTCGATGTTCAGGATGCCGGCCGTCTTGGCGGCGGACCCCAGGGCAATGCCGAGGTCGATCGCCTGATACAGGCACAACGGCCCGCGGAAGTCCTCCCCCTCCGACTTCTTCGCGTCGATGAACTCCGCGCACCCCGCGTAACCGCACGCCCCGCAATCGAGCGGGACCTTGGGATTCTTGGGCTCGCCCGTGACGCCCACCAGCAAGACCGCTAGGGACGCTCGGACGTTCTTCGCGTCTCGCGCGAAGCTGGGGATCCGGCCCCCCTTTTCTCCAACTTTCGCCTCCATGGCCTTCGCCAGCGCCTCCAGGTCGTCCCCGTCAAGGATCAGCGTCGAGATCGAGTCGAGGCCGCGAGTCTTGGGGGCCGTCCGCGCCGCGGTCGCCATGAGGCACGCTGCCAACCGCACACCCTGCTGCTGCGCTTCGCTTGCCGAGATCTTCGCCATGCCGATTCTCCTCCAATTCCATGATTTCAGAGGAACACGCCACCCGCTCCCGCGCACTCCGGCGGCGGCATTATACGCGAAAATACGCGACGGGAGGATAGCGTTCTGAGGAGCCGTTACGAAATAACCTGGCCAAATTCTTTGATTTCGTTACGGCTCCTTATGCCGTCCCCGAAATTTCTCCGGTCAAGTCGTACTCTGACACGGCTTGCCGCGCGCCCCGCAGGCGAGCCGACCTGGATACCGGGCTTCACCTAGGCCGCTTCGCGCAGTATGATATTGTGTCAGCAGAACGCCGCAAAGCGAAAGGAGGATGGATCATGAGTCTCGCGGAGCAGAAGTGTGTTCCTTGCCGGGGCGGCGTCCCCCCGATGGAGTGGGCGAAGGTCCAGGAGTTGCTTTATCAGCTCAAGGCCGGATGGCACGTGAACCCCCAGGGACACCTGGAGCGCGCATACAGCTTTCCGGATTTCGCTCGCGCGCTGGAGTTCGCCAACAAGATCGGAGTCATCGCCGAGGAAGAAGGCCACCATCCGGACCTTTACGTCGCCTGGGGCACGTGCAAGGTCGAGATCTGGACCCACAAGATCGGTGGCTTGACCGAAAGCGATTTCTACCTCGCCGCCAAGGCGGACCGCGCGCTGGAATCCATGCCCAGCCCTGCTGCCTGAGGACCGCCAGGGCACCGGGAAGGCATAACCCACCGCCAACAAGGGCAGATCGATCAATGGGATGGTCGGGACGTTGACCGATTCTCCGTTGTTGGTCTTTCGGTTGTCCCCGTCTGTCTCGGCGCTTGGCGCTCCGCGCTCCGCGCACGCAGCCGTCGAGGCGCGACCAGCCAGACCAGCAGGACCGTGGCGGTCGCGCTTGCCATGGAGGCCGAGAACGGCAGGCGGTAATGGCCTGCGAGATCGTGGGCGTATCCGGCCAGCCAGACCCCGGAGGCGCCTCCGGCGTGGTACAGCATGTTGAGCGCCCCGAAGATGACCCCGAAGTGGGGGCCTCCGAAGAACAGTCCGCACATGATCGGCGTCATGGCCGGTGACACCGCGTACCCCACCCCCATCAGCGCAGCGTATAGATACAGGTGCCAGAGAGGGGANACGGGACCGATGCCCAGCAGGACGGCGATGCCGGCCACCACAAACGCGCACCCCGCCAGATATATCCACTCCGGCCACACCCGATCCGCCAGATATCCCCACCAGATCTTCCCGGGAATGCTGACCAGGCCGACCAGCCCCATGATCCCGGCCACCAGGATCTTGGAGTGCCCGATCTCCACGAGATAGGCGATCTGGTGCGTCAGGACGAGCTGGATCGGACTGTTCAGGCACATGAAGGTGGCCGTCACCAGCCAGAACTCCCGGCCGCGAATCGCCGAGGCTAGGGTCCACTCCGGCCGGTCGCTCGGAGATGCGAGGGACGACGCGGCTGGGAGGCGTGGGCGGGCGGATCCCGCGATCCGCGACGTCTCCTCCCGAATCGCCAAGAGCGCGATCGGCAGGACCACCGAGGCGGCAATGGCGGCGAGGCCGAAGTAGGCCATGCGCCATCCCGCCCGGTCGATCAGGAACTGGGTCAGCGGGACCACGATCAGGATCCCCACCCCGACCCCGGCCGACGCGAAGCCGAGGGCGAGCCCCCGGCGTGCGTAGAAGTTGCGCGTGAGCAGGACGGAGACTGGCACGTACGACATGAGGGACAGCCCCAGGGGGGTAATGACGCCGTGAGTGAGATACAGGGTGGGCAAGGCGGTGGCCAGGCCACTGCTTGCCAGCGCCACGGGAAGGAGGACCCCGCCGGCCAGGATCACACGCCGCGGCCCGAACCGATCCAGGAGCAGTCCGGCCAGGACGCCCCAGACCCCATACATAAGGACGAACGTGGAGAAGATCCCCGCCGTGGAGCCATAGTCCCAGTGGAATTCCTGGATCAGGGCCACGAACAAGACGGAGGAGGCGTACCAGACGCCCGACGAGATGGACATCAGGGTCGCGCTGGCCGCCACCATACCCCAGCGCTGGCGCAGCTCGCTCGGTTGACGGCGCATGCCATCGGTATCGGGTGTCATGGCAACCGCCGGTCGGGACGGGAACTGGTAAGGAAGGCCTGTGGCATGGCGCGGTGAGAGTAGCAGACCCCTCCGCGGGATTCAACTGCCGCCGCCAGACGAATATGTCCCGATGGGTGTCGGCGAATCGGAAGGAACGAGGAAGATTGGGGAATTCGGTGGGACTCGGTCCGGTTGGGCCAGATGCGGCCGACCGATTTTGAAATTTCTTTGACAGGCTGCTGAAAAACCCCTTTTCGCCCAGGCCGCTCAAAAAGGCCCAGCTGCAAGGCGGAGCGCGCAGAGCCGAGTGAGGTGTACTCCAGGTACGCCGCAACGAGTGCTCAGGCGTTCCAACGCCGCAGATGATCCTTTTTCAGCGGCCTGTCAGGCTGCCTTTCGCTCCCCGCTCAAGAAGGTCACGTACCGATGGAGTCCCTCGAAGAAGAGCCGCTCGTATTCCAGAAGCGCCTCCAGCGATTCCTCTCGATCCAGG
>JGI20214J51088_10001606_pt1 | contig 15379 bp, 15 predicted proteins | sample WetSurMetagenome_FD_51088 | JGI IMG/M metagenome (IMG submission 51088) | reverse complement strand
TCACGCTGTCTCTGCCTTTCGCCAGGTACTTGAGTAAGGGACGGGAAATTTCCCTGACCTCATCAGTGATTTCTCCCTTCCAGAAAAATAACTGGGGAATTCCAAAGCCAATCTGGATGAAGGCGTAACCGGGTGTGCCGGAAGCGGTCATGTCCTTGTAAAGGAATCCTTTCTGCGCAAGCTTTTCCAGGATCGGGGCTACGTGCTCCGCTGACTTGTGGGCCCGCCGAGCGATTGCATCCACCTCTTCGACTTCCATGGGGGGCAGCCGAGTGGGCAGGCCGAGGGCGACCTCGGCTTCTTCCGGGGTGATTGTTTTTCTGAGCACTTCCAGGAATTCATCAATCTGAGGATAGCCAATCCCCACCTCGCCCAGGTGCTTCATCAGGGTGCGGTAAATATCTTCTCCCATGCATTATCCTCCGGCGGCAAACTTAATCATTGAGGTAACTAAAACTCGATCTCCGTGTTGAAGAGGAATTTCCAAGCTATGCTCTTCTTTAATAGGCCGGCTATTCAACCAGACCATATACTCTTGTTTCACTGATCCATCTTTCTGAACTAAAACATTAAAAAGAGAGTTTCCATCCGGAGTGGTAAGTTGTTTGAGAAATTGCGCTAAAGTTTCTCCGGTAAAGAGCAACGTTTTTTGGCTCCATCCCAACATTTCTCGAGCAGCCATCATAGCAGTAACATTAATTTCTTTCGCCTCACTCGTTGAGATTTTTTGTTCATCAACGAGGAAAGCAACATTCCTTTTAGTGTTCATAAAGTATTTCGCCTCTACCTTTTGAAAGATTATTAATGAATGTTCTCTCCCAAATGAATTAAATTAATTAAATTTTTTAATGTACTATACTAAATTTTTACCAAAAGGTCAAAAATCAAAAATGTTCTTTCACCTTACTTTTCACCCAATGCTTGTTTAATTTTTTCAAGCAATTCTTCAGTGTTAAAAGGTTTTTCAATATAACCTTCTGGGGCGGGAATATTTCTTTCATAGATGAATTTTTTAAAATCTGCAAACTGGTGAGCTTCCGAAGCGATACCAGTTACCATTATGACCGGAATACCCTTTAACCCTTCATCTTTTTTAAGCTCCCGGTACAATTTTATCCCTGTCTTTTCTGGCATTAAAAGGTCAAGAGTGATTATATCAGGTTTCTCTGCCTTGGCTTTTGCCATACCCTCAATTCCATCTTTAGCAGTAACATAAAGATACCCGTTATTTTTCAGGATACTGGTAATGTAGGTCANTACGTCAGGCTCATCATCTATTACTAAAACCTTTTTCTGTGCCATTGTTGTCCTCCTTGAAAAAATTTAAAATCGGTTATTTTTCCTTTTCACCTAAACCCCTACCAAAAAAACCTCCTTGATGTCAATGGGAGAAAAGTAATCCACGAAATTGGTAGAGGCATATTGGTTGCATACTATGTCTAAAGTGTTGCATTTGGTCAGAATATAAAAATAAAGTGTTGCATATTTTAGATGATTTAATTTTTTGTTTTTTAGTTCCTCAATGAAAAAATATTTAAATATTAAACTATTAAAATCAAAAAATCAGAATAAGACGCACGTTGCATGATGATTCCTAAATGCAACAGTATGATTATTTTGCAACATTTTTTGGGTAAAAAATATTCTTTTTTCGATTAAAAATATAATAATTTAAGCTAATTATGAAAAAGTAATTAACAGGTGATAGATTTTTTAAAATTGATACCCGCCCCTGAAGTGGTTTTGTTTTTTTTAGAGATAAGATATTGAAAGTTAACTATTAATCAAGGATGAACGAAAAAGAAAACGCATTCAGTGTCATGGCATTGTTTTTGCCAATTAAGATTAACAAAGAACCATTAAATAGTCCTCGCCAGGACCTTTATACAGAGTCGTTGATTAAAAATATATCATTGGGAGGAAGCATGAGTGAATTCTTAAAAATTTTAGAGAATGAGGTGCAGCTTGTAGCCTTAGCATTTATGGGCACCGTTTACTTTCTCCGGTTGCTCTGGATGTTTCGATTTAAAGCCCCTCAAGATTTTAGTTATGGGGTAGGTAGCAGCAAGGTTGGGGTAGCCTATTCGATGATGAATGTTGCCATGCCCTGGGCCATGGAAAGCGTGCGTAGAAACTGGAGCTTTTATCTTCAGTTTGTAATTTTCCACCTTGGGGTAGTGGCGGCAATCACTGCAACATTTCTTATCCCCTACTGGCCTCAGCTTTTCGAAATCAAAATGGTGGTGTGGATTTTCCAGATTTTGTTAGCTGCGGCATGTTTTGTTGGAATCCTGAGACTTATTCGGCGCATTTCCAAACCAGCTCTGAGACTCATCAGTACACCCGACGACTACTTTTCTCTCGTTTTGATGACCACTTTTTTTGCTTCCGGCGTGTTCGCTGTGCCCAACAAGCATACAGCCAGTGAGTGGCCGTTGATAGTATTCTTCGTCATGACCGCATTCTTCCTGATTTACGTGCCCTTCTCGAAAATTTCCCACTACCTTTATTATCCTTTTACCCGTTATTTCTTGGGCAAAGTCATGGGGCACCGCGGCGTGTTCCCACGCAAACGCGGAGGAGAAAAACCAGCTGGGTTAGAATAATGAGAAGGCATTAACCAACTAAAAAGGAGAACAACATTGAACGAGAAAAGCATTAACATAGAAGATGTCATGAGTTTACCCTTAGATCCCAAAGAGCAGAAAAAGGCAGTAGAGGAAAAGGTTCCTTGCGTGGCCGAAGGGCGCCTCAAAGTCTATGATCCCAACAGCAATAATGTGAAAAAGTTTCTGGAACTTTTACAGAGCAGGCTTAACCGTTCAGTGGTCGGATCCATGACTGCCTGTGTTCACTGCGGCATGTGTTCAGAAGTCTGCCATTACGCGCTTGCCCGACCGCACGATCCTACTATGGTTCCAGCCTATAAAAGTGATCAAATCCGAAGCATTTTCAAAAAACATTTTGACTGGACAGGCCGCATCATCCCCTGGTGGGTGCATGCCCGTTCACCCAAAAATGATGAGGACTTGAATCGGCTCAAGAATATTGTTTTCGGAACCTGTACGGGTTGTCGTCGCTGCACCCTAAACTGCCCGATGGGGGTGGATACGGCAATTTTAGTCCGCCTCACGCGGGGTCTATTGACCGAGTTGGGCATTGTCCCTGAAGGCGTGTTTGTGGTGAGCAAAGACCAATGGGAAACCGGCAACCAGATGGGGGTGACTGAAGAGGAATACTTGGAGACCCTTGAATGGATGAGTGAAGAGATCGGCGAAGAAATAGGTGACCCCAACTTCAAGATCCATGTGGATAAGGAAGACTGCGATTTCATGTACACGATTAACCCCCGGGAGGTCAAATACGATCCCCGCTCCATCGGCCATGCTGCAAAAATATTTTATCTAGCCGGGGAAAGCTGGACGATGCCCCGATGGGGGTGGGATATGACCAACTTCGGCCTCTTCTCGGGAGATGACAAGTTAGGTGCTTTTGTGGCAAAGAACCTCTACGAGGCAGCTAACAAACTCCGAGCCAAACGGATTGTTATTTCGGAGTGTGGCCACGGTTACCGTTCTACCCGGTGGGAAGGTTATAACTGGGCTAAGTATGCCCAAGATATTTCCTCAGAGTCGGTTTTAGTTACCTTGATCCGGTATATCAGTCAAGGTCGGATAAAAGTTGACCCTTCGAAGAATCCTTTACCGGTCACTTTTCATGATTCCTGTAATATCGCCCGTTCCGGAGACTTAACCGAAGAACCGCGCTGGATACTGCAACGGGTGTGTAAGGATTTTCGCGAGATGTATCCTAATCGAGCGGATAATTTTTGCTGTACCGGCGGTGGGGGAGCTCTTTCCATGGTAGAATATAAACCCCTCCGGATGGAAGTGGCCAAGATTAAAGCTCAGCAGTTAATAGATACCGGGGCAAAGCAGGTCTGTACTATTTGCCACAACTGTGTTGACGGCCTGGGGGATTTGATCAGGCACTATAAACTTGACATGCAAGTTGTCCAGGTATTAGAGTTAGTAGCAAACGCATTGGTGTTGCCCGAAAAAAAAGAGAAAAAGTAACATAAACAAAAAAGAGGAAAAAATATGAAAGCCATCGGACTTTGTTCACATTATTCACGCCAGGGTGACTGGGCATTCCATTACGCTTTGACCTTGGCCAGAATGCATGATATTCAGCTCAATATCTTTCACTGGTTGGATTCTCCTTTTCGTTTTCGTCGAGATTTTGTTTATGCTGACGATAAAAAAGAAAATTTGGTGAGAGTTACTGATGAACTAATTGCTAAAAAAGAGCTGGAGTTACGTGAATATTATGACTTTTGGTTAGGGGACTTTGTTAAAGTTGGTTTCCGGCTTTGCGAAGGCAATGAGGGAGCTGAGCTTCACCGCTGTCTCCACCGCAAAGAATATGATGTCTTAGTGGTGGGCTATCCTGAACACGGTACAGACTTCGGGGGAGAGCCAATTGAAAAATTTGCTTCAAAGTTTAGGACACCCGTCATTATGGTAGGTCCGGATAAACCCAACTCTTATCACCTCAACCAACGGGCAGTTGAAATGTTTGATCAGTTGGGAATTAAGGAAGAAGACTGGACTCTTATAGAGGCCTAAACAACGACTGCCGGGCTGTCCGAAAGTGTATCTATGGAAAAGGCGATTGTTCAGCTTGTATGCGACCTTGAGGCAAAAGATCCCCATATTCGTTTTGCCGCTGCCCGAACTCTCGGCGAGTGTGGAGAGAACAATGCTCATGCCTATAACGCTCTCATTGAAACTCTGAAGGATACTGTTTGGTTTGTGAGGTTGGCTGCTTTACAGAGTTTAAAAGAGCTTAAACTGGATACTCCCGCAATTTTACAATACATTGTTCCTATGCTTCACGATACACATGAAGATGTAAGAGAATATGCGGTCTTAACTATCAATGATCAAGGACCAGAAGCTACAGTAGCAGTACCTTTTCTTATAGAAGCACTGTCCGATCCCGTCTGGTATGTTCGGGAAAGAGTCGCTTGGGTGCTTGGACAAATTGGTACCAACGCACAGGAGGCACGTTCATCTTTAATGAGGTGCCTTACTGACGATGAAATCGCGGTGCGCCTTGCATCCCTTGAGGCATTAGGTTCTATGTGTTGCAAGTACGATACGGAAGTGCTCACCACCCTAAATGCAATTATCAGTAATGACGATCAACCCTCCCCCATGAAAGAAAAGGTCAAAACCGTCTTAACGAGAATAAAAAAGGCAGATAAAACGCCAAATTCATTTCCCCTCATCGAGAAGTAAGAGGTAAGAAAATGACAAAAAAAATATTGATCATAGATGATGAAGAAGATGTGCGAACCTACCTAAACTCTCTGCTTACCAATAACGGCTACCACACCAAGGTTGCTGATAATGGTGAAGATGGGTTTCGCAAACTTACGGAATTTTTCCCTGATTTAATTATCCTTGATATTATCATGCCTAATCAATCGGGTGTGGGGTTTTATCGGAAGCTCAAAAAAAGTGAAGTGCATAAAGATATTCCGGTAATCATTCTTTCCGCAGTTACCCAATATAAAGACTTTTTCGCCCATGACCATCAGAGTGCACCTCGTCCTCAAGAGTTTCTTGAGAAACCCTTTTCCCCTCAAGAGCTTTTGAAAAAGATTGCTACGTACATAAAATAACCTTTCTGGTCTAAGGGGCAACACGTGTCTACACACCAAATCGACATCAGCAAATGGGATCCTACCAGAAACGATTACCCCCAGCTTTTTCAACGCATTCCTTGCTATATCTCCGTCCAAAACCACGAATTACGGATTGTCCAAACCAACCAGCTTTTTCAACAGGATTTTGGCAACCGGGTTGGAGAACTCTGCTACGAGGTCTATAAAGGAAGATCGAGTCCCTGCCCGGAATGCCCGGTGGTGAAGACGTTTGCTGATGGGCAGGTCCATTCCAATGAAGAGATGGTAATAACCCGTGACGGCCAAGAAGCCTTTGTCATTGTTTACACCAGCCCTCTTTACAATGACCAAGGTCAGATTGTGGCGGTGATGGAAATGTCCACAAATATCACCAATATTAAACGCTTGCAGACTGATTTAAGCTTAATGGGACAAACGGTTGCTACTATGGCTCACTCTATTAAAAACATCTTAACGGGCCTGGACGGAGGAATCTATGTGGTTAACTCAGGTTTGCAACAGGGCGACAAAACTGAGACCCTCAAAGGTTGGGAAATCGTTCAGCGGAATGTAGCCAGAATTTCCAGTCTGGTAAAAGATATCCTTTATTGTGCTAAAAAAAGAGAGCATATTCTCAGCATTATCGAACCAAACCAAGTAGTCCGTGAGGTTTTTGAACTATTCCGGGGCACTGCAGCACTTGAACACATTGAACTGGTTCTGGATGTAGAACCAAAACTTGGGCTAATCCTGTTTAATGCCGAAGACCTTCACACGATTTTGAGCAACTTAGTACACAATGCGATAGAAGCCTGTAAATTTGATGTGAACCGGCGTGATCATCGGATAGTTCTTCGATCAATCCTCAAAGGACCCTTAGCGGTATTCGAGGTTGAAGACAATGGACCCGGCCTTCCCGAAGAATGGGAAAACTATCTCTTTACCGGGATGTTATCCACAAAAGGTCGTTACGGGACAGGCCTGGGGCTCTTAGTGACCAGAAAAATCGTCAATGAACTTGGTGGCCAGATAACCTTCAGTTCAAGAACTCCCGGAGAAGGCTCTGTTTTTCGAGTAACTTTTCCCATCAGGTCAGCTTCTTCACCTCAGAGTTCTCCTGACACTGAAGCCAGCTCCGTTCTTACACAGTAGGGTTTTCCCTTATCCCCCTCATGAATTCAATTCCATCCGGCGGAGTTTCCGCCATAAGGTGGTGCGGTGCATACCCAGCTCACCCGCAGCAGTTGATCGATTTCCCTTGTGTTTTGCCAACACTTTAAGAATTGTCTCTTTTTCCATCTGGTTGAAAAGCCGTTCCACAGAGCCCATGGGGTTTTCCTGGTTTTGGGGTGCTCGAGAAAGGTAAGAAGGAAGATGGTTTCTGCGAATTGTGTTCCCTCGACACATCACAAAGGCGTGCTCAATAATATTTTCTAACTCTCGAACATTTCCAGGAAATTTGTAATTTTTAAGTACCTCCAGATAATTGGTAGACACCCCTTCAATGTTTCGGAAGGTTTTTTTGTTAAACTGGTTAATGAAATGTCGGATCAAAATAGGAATATCTTCTGGACGCTCTCGTAAAGGAGGGATTTCCAGTTTCACAACATTGAACCGGTAGTAAAGATCTCGGCGGAACGTTCCAACGGCTACCATGTGCTCTAAGTCGCGGTTTGATGCTGAAATTATCCGCACATCAACCCTTACCACATGAGTACCACCCAAAGGAGTAAATGCTTTTTCTTCCACCACCCGAAGAAGTTTTGCCTGGAGGGAAGGAGAAATATCTCCTACCTCGTCAAGAAAGAGTGTTCCCTGGTGGGCAAGTTGAAAGCGTCCAGGTTTATTTTGTTTGGCATCGGTGAAAGCTCCTTTTACATACCCAAAAAGTTCTGATTCTAAAAGATTTTCCGGCAAAGCAGCACAATTTACAATTATAAAAGGGTTGTTTTTTCGATAGCTCAAGTTATGAATCGCAGCGGCAAACAGTTCCTTTCCTGTACCACTTTCTCCTTGCAGGAGTACGGAGGCATCGGATCGGCTGAGGTCAGGCAAAATTTCAAAAATCTCCAATAACCGCTTATTGTTTGAATAAATTCCTTGAAATGAATAAATCTGATGATCCCCCTCCAATTCATTATACTGGGAAGGGAGATCGCGTACGGTTATTATCCCACCAGAAAAAAGATTTTGACGATCCCGTAAGATTGAAAAACGCACTTCCACAGGAACTGCAGCGTGATCAGGACGTTTAATAAAGGACCGGTAATCGACAAATGACTCTCCTTGCTCGATCATTTTTTGGACTGGGCACCCTTCGGTACAGTTTGAGAGTGCGAGTATTTCGTAACAGTGCTTCCCCAATGCTTCTTTGCGGGGTATCCCGGTAAGGGAAACTGCTTTGGGGTTAAAATAGGTAATGCGGAAAGTATCGTCTATGATTAAAACTCCTTCTCCGATATTTTCCAGGACTTTAACCTCAGAAATGTTTAAGATTTGTGAGTGATCTTTTAAAGACAATTTCATCTCGCCCACACCTTATAGTGTAATTTTGAGCAGAAAAAAAATAGCTGGAATAAATAGTAACAGTATAAATTTCATTATACTATAAATTTAGGCGGGAAACCAGAATCAGTAAACGGCGCTTGGAAAACGGTAAAAGATACCTAAGGTCTTGCTTTTGGACTTAAAAAGTGTCACGCCGAACCTGTTTCGGCATCCATTCATGGGAGGCTTGTTTCAGCATCGCTGACTGCGTCAGGCAGATAATGAACTCATCCTATCACGAGATCCCGAAACAAGTTCGGGATCTCACAGTCTGCTGAATACAATACGTGACCTGATCTGAATTGAAGGGATCGTTAACCCACCAACCGGAGGAAATAAAAACGTTTCTGGTTATCAACGACAACTAAAATTCCGGCCATTCGATGTACGGCTCTTTAATATCTACCATGGCATTGACAATAATTTCGACTAATCCGGTATAAGCAATCCCGGTTTTTTCCCAGGCATTGTAATACGCTAACAGATCTCGAATTGCTCCTTTACAGTTAGAACAGGGAGCGCACACCATTTTTTTTATGCTCGGGTCAATGATATCCTGAAAAGCATCAAGAATTTGTTTAAACTTCATCCTGGCCGAAACACTCGATCTCCAGTCTGGAAAATTGAGGGATGGCATGATAGCAAAGCCGCTTCCGCCACCGCAGCAGTAATTTTCCACTCCATGAGGTTCCATCTCACGAAACTGGGGCGCAATCTTTCTTAATATCCTTCTTTGTGGCTCAACGACCCCCATAAGCCTCACCATATTACAAGGGTCATGAAGCGTCACCGGAAAATCATTCTTACGAGGATCGAGCTTGATTTTCTCGTTGACTACAATATCTTCCAAAATAGGAATGCAGCTTTCCCGGGGAATATTCAGGTCACCAGTGAAAATGCGGTCGGCAATTACGGAAATAGCTTTGTGGGCGTGCCCGCATTCGCCCACCACAATCTTTTTGACCCCAAGATCCTTAGCAATTTGAGCGTGCTTCAATGCCACTCGTGCAAGCTGGAAATCATCATACCACAGCCCATAATTGACCGCGTCGTATCCTACAATCTCACTCGATAAGGTATAGTCAATGCCGGCAGCGTCGAAAATGATCGCGAAAGCCGAGGGATTTTCCGGCCAGGAGAGGTATTCGCCGGCATTGTGGATGAGAAGAATTTCCGCTCCTTTTTTATCAATCGGCATGGTTATTCTTCGGCCGATTTTTTCCTCAATGTCATCCTCCAAAAACTCAAGGGTGTCTGCAAAAGCCTGTTTGATCATGCCGGTGGAGGAACCTTTTTGCAGGTGTTGAACCGAACCTTTAGTATGAATTTCTTCCGGAGCTATCCCCAACTCCTGACTAAAAAGCTTTCTCAACTCATGGGTAATGAGGCCATTGTCCACTCCGATGGGGCAGGTTTGAGCACATCTTCGACAAAGCGTACAGCGATAAGCAAGCTCTGCCAGTCGCGCTACCAACTTCCAGTTGAGTTCAATGTCATTACCCGTCATTTTGAGGGAGAACGCACCTTGCTTTCTGATGTACTTATTGACAATGCGACGGAGAATTTCAGCGCGGAATGTAGGCCGGTAAATTTCCTTTTTTCCGCTCGACACGTAGATAGGGCACGCATCACTACAGGTCTGGCATTTGGCGCAGTATTCCAGGGAAAGCGATAGCGGCATAAGGAAGGTCCAGTTGTTTTCCTTGCTGAGGAGCTTACGTAATCCGTCTAAAAATTTGTTAACTAATCGTTCTTCTTCATCTCGGCTCTTAGGCCTGAGGATTTTGATGGCCATGAAGCCATCAAGGTCACATTCAAATTTTCCCCGCGCCTCTTCGGTTAGAGCTTTTAGAGGAGGTTGAGCATCAGGAGTATTATACGGAGGTGGAAGCTTCATAAACTCTTCCTGGTTGAGTTCTACCAATTGTCCAGATGCGTTACTCATATCTTTTAACGTAAGTTTATTTTTCTTCATTTATTCTACTCCCTTTGAAGCTGTCTCACTCCACTTCTTACCGGTTTGAATATGCGGAGCTGACCAGTTCTGTGTATAGTTTAATGCTTTTGCAATCTTGCCTTCAATACTACTGCCACGAAAATTTGGTTCGTCTTCAAACCGCACCTTATCCCACATAAAATATTTCATGAAAAAGTGGGTCATATGCGTGAAGGGCAGATAAATAAGAAAGAGAGAAAAAAGCGTAATGTACCAGGCAATGGTTTTACTCGGTGTTGCTGCCACACTGAAGGTGATCAGTCCGCGAATATACTCTTGAACAACTGAAAAATGAGGATCAGCAAAAAACCAGGCGATGATGCCGCTTCCCAAAACAGCAAGGATAAAAAGAATATTGAAGTAGTCAGTGGGCGCTGTATAACCTTTTAAATCGGAAGTGGTCGCGCGCATTATGAGCAGCCCAACACATCCTATTGTCCCTAATATCATCCCTGCCACTCCCACGACAACTGCCACAGACTGCAAGGCTTCAGTCACTCCACCTATTACCCCAAAAATTTTAAGCAACGACTCCCCCACGAGAAGCGCAAGCCACGCAATCACCAGGTATAGACCAAAATGGAAGGGGAAAGAAGCGTACCACATTTTCCGGTTATGGTGGTAAAGTGCCCGGATAAACAAAATCTCCTGGGCCATAAAAACAATCTGGTTAAGGTAGTGTTTCTTCCGGGGCTTCTTCCACCAGTCAATTTCCTCAAAATAAGAACCTTCCTTGTTTTCGTGAGGAACCGGGTAGAGTTCCCACCGGAGATGGATTGGCATTCTAATGTACTTTATCACTTTTACGACAATTCCCCCAACCAAGACCAACAGGGAGATATATGACAGATATGGAAGCCACGTCATGATATTTTCTCCTTCTTCATAAATTGCTATTTTAGGTTTAAACTTTATATTTTTAAAAAATTTAAAATTTTATTGAGAAAAAACCTTGATATTATTATATGTTAGATTTTTTAAAACAAATTTCTTAGCAAAAAAATGATTCTTTTCATAATTTTCCTAAAGGCTTTATTTAGAACATGCCCTTAATTAAAATTTAAAGATAAAAATCAGTTAATCAACTAATTTTTATCAGTTAATAAATTTTATCTTCCATGCGCCTTCCTTTTTTATATATAAGGATAAGGTTAGAGGAAATAAATTTTTATTCACTAAGGGAGTTAAAAAATACTTTATCTGGATTTTGATAATCGAATTTTTTGGACAAAATTACTTTGTGAGGTTGTCTTTAATGAAAGAAATTTTACCCTCTGATTTTATTTTACGAGAAAATAAAGCAACAAAAAAGTATGCCCTCCTCATTGCAACGCTGGCTTCTTTTCTCACCCCCTTTATGGGTTCTTCGGTAAATATTGCTCTCCCCGCTATCGGGAAGGAATTTTCAATGAACTCAGTCTTATTAAGCTGGATTAGCACTGCTTATCTTTTAGCAGTGGCAACACTCCTGGTGCCTTTTGGAAGGATGGCGGACATTTATGGAAGAAAGAAAATTTTCACCGTGGGCATGCTGATTTTTTTAGTTTCCTCTTGTTTAACCGCATCGTCAACATCTGCCCAGGAGCTTATTGCCTTTAGGATTTTGCATGGAATCGGAAGCGCCATGCTCTTTAGTACCAGCGTAGCCATCCTCACCTCAGTTTACCCCTCCGAGGAACGGGGGCGGGTTTTGGGGATAAATGTTGCTTCCGTTTATTTTGGACTTTCCGTTGGCCCCTTTTTCGGAGGGTTGCTCACGGAATATTTCGGTTGGAGAAGTATCTTCCTTGCCGTAATCCCCATGGTCATACTAATAATTTACCTGATCTTCACCAAACTGGAAGGTGATTGGGCGGAAGCCAAAGGAGAGAAGTTTGATTTTGTCGGCGCACTTATTTATTGTGTTTCCATTGTCGCAATTATGTACGGATTTTCCCTTTTGCCTTCGGTCCTAGGTCTCGGGGTGGTCTTAGGGGGAATTATTGGCATTGTGGCCTTCTTGCAATGGGAGATAAAGGTTGATCATCCAGTATTAGCGATTGGGATGTTGAGAAAAAATACTGTCCTTACATTTTCAAGTTTAGCCGCTTTCATCAATTATAGTGCGACGTTTGCCACGGGTTTTATTTTAAGCCTTTACCTGCAATATATAAAAGGGTTAAACCCTCATTATGCTGGCCTCGTTTTAATCTCCCAGCCTGTGGTGATGGCTTTGTTTTCTCCTTTTGCCGGGCGGCTTTCCGATCGGTTTGAGCCTCGTATCATTGCCTCAGGCGGAATGGGATTGATCACGGCGGGCCTTTTTCTTTTTATTCTTTTGGGTGACAAGACGACCTTGGGTTTTATCATCATTACGTTACTTCTGAGTGGCTTAGGCTTTGCTTTTTTTTCCTCTCCCAATACCAATGCGGTGATGGGTTCGGTGGAAAAAAAGTTTTTCGGAGTAGCATCAGGAGTACTCGCAACCATGCGGTCAACCGGCATGATGTTCAGCATGGGAATCACCATGGTGATTTTTGTGCTTTACATTGGGCGGGTCGAAATCACTCCTCAATGTTACCCCCAGTTTTTAAAAAGCGTAAAAGTGATTTTTATGATCTTTACAGTTCTTTCTTTTGGAGGGATATTTGCTTCTCTGGCCAGAGGAAAGGGGAGAAACATTGAAAAGTTTTAAGGATGACCATATGTTCAAAGAATAAAAGAATTGATTGGTTCAGTTCCCTACGCTATGCCGTACCAGGGTGAGGAGACCTATTACTGCATTGTTTATTTTAGAATGGAGAAACTCAGGAATTCCGACAAATGCTTTGCAAAGGTCACGCTTATTCGCCAGGTCGTTGCACATTGCTTTGCGCTCTGAGCGCGAAGCAGTCACTTCCAATCACCACCTCATCGCCACGCAGAGTCACGCACATAGGCTCCTGGAGCTATCCTGAATACCCGATAGCCAAACCGATACAACCCCATACTTTTACCCAAAAATTACCGGCGGCATATAGTAGTGTGAGCCTTCAATCACCTCCACCCCTGCCTTCTCCTTTACCTTTGCCAAGATAGTATCTTTATAGGGGCAATTTTTAATCAGGCAGGTTCCAATATGGATTGCGTCGATGGTTTCACCCATAGGGGCCATCCAGGTTTTAAGGTTAGCAAGACGGTTAACCGGAGCCATGCCCGGACACCCACCACAGTGGAGGATTGCTCGTAGCTTGGTATCGGGATTATTTTTATAACGCTCAAATTCCCCTTCTTTTTTGTCAAATGCCAGAAGACAACGGTGACATCCAAAACAACTCTCGTCCTTAATGTTTTTACATGCCAAAATTGCTACATTCATTTTCCTCTTTTCTTTCTCTATTCAAAAAAATTTCCTTGGACTATTTTAGTTGTTATGACAAACAACAAGTAATCTTTTCCAGTGAGGGATATTCTTGGTCGCTTTGCGACAAATGCAAGCAAGCCAGCATCTCAGCGGTTTTGAGGGCGATGGGTTGAGGATCAATCACCATAACGCCAAGCTTCTCTTTAAGCCGATCAAAAGCGCCTGGTTTCAAAAAAAGCGAGATAAGTGTACAGGCGATAACTAGAACCTGGGCTCCTTCTTCAACCTGTTTTTGGCCAATGCGAAGCAACTCGACCTCCAACTCTTCGGGAGTATAAAATTCTCCCATAGGAAGCGTTAAAGGCTTGCCAATTGCATGCATTGAGGTCAAGCGCTCATAGCAGCCTGCTTCTTTGATTGCCCGAATAAAAATTGGATTCAACTTTTCATTGACACTGATAACGCCATATCTACTGGCAAGTTGATAGACCAGATGATAGGTTGGCATACCTGCGCCCACTACTGGTATCCTGACTGTTCCCCGAACAGTCCTCAGCGCAAAGTCTCAGACGCCGTTAAGCACCAGAGCGTCGAAACCTTCTTTTTCCGCTTGCTTTGCGATGTCGGTTGCTGCTGGGATCAAAAGGTCAATATCGCCGGCTGCTCTGATTGTACTGTTCTTTACCTCGAAGATAGCGATATCGGTCCCTGGAGCAACAATCCGTTTGTATTCTGCCCGTAAAGCCCCCTTTGCTTCTTCAGGAAGTTCGCCCGGAAGAATAACTGCTAATCTCATGATGACCTCCTTGTTGGTTTTATTTTTCCTATTTTTTTGAAACTCTTTTAAAATTAGCTACCGTTTCAAAGAAGATCTTTATTTTAAACGCACTGGTAATCTTTATGGTAGTGTACTGTTTCAGACAAATCAAGGGGAAAAAGGTATTATTTAGAGACACCATATAATTGGCTCATTTGGGATCGGTTTATTACGATCCGTTGCTCTTTGGCAATTTGTACCTGTTTTTTGTACTGGGCGCAATGCTCGCTTTCTTTTGGCGCATTCTTTCCAGATGCTCAAGGATCATCTTCTGATTGATCCTGAAGGCTTCCGGTACCCTTTTCCCGCTCGCAACTGATATTTTCATTTTTGAGCTTTCATCTCTCTGATCAAAAAGAATCAGGCAACCCTGGCTCCAGCATTGGGACCGGGAGAAACATTATAGATATCCGTAATAGTGATGATCACAGCGCCTTTAGATTTCAAGGGAAGATTCAATTTTTTTCCAATGTCGTCAATCCATTTTGCCGTTTCTTCAAACCGCTTTCCTGAAGCTTCTATGGTAGCGGTTCCTTTAATTTGATAGCCTTCAAGTTTATCCCAGATGGTGATTGCTACTTGGGGATTGTCTTTCATGTTGCCAAGCGTTTTGTTGAAAAACTGATCAGAAATAAGAATGGTTTCATCATCGAGTATTTTTTTTGCGTTCACGGGAACAACGTTAGGTATGCCTTCTTTGCTCGCTGTTGCCAACACAACCGTCTCTTGCTTTTCAAATATTTCTTTTATTCGCTGAGTTAGTTTCGCCATGGAGAACTCCTTTGTACTGTTGTTTTTGTTTTTTTGCCACACTATCCTATCGTCTTCCTCAGAAAATGCCGCCGAAAAACCGGGTATCCACGCAACCACGTTATGGAGAAAACTAAAGAAGTTGGGAATAAAAGCTTTAACCAGATTAGGTCGGGGTAATTTCAGATTTGGTCACTGCTTCCGCCTTAATGCGGTCAAGGAGTTCGGAAAGCACGGGTTTGACATTTTCCCGAA
>JGI20214J51088_10001605_pt1 | contig 15397 bp, 12 predicted proteins | sample WetSurMetagenome_FD_51088 | JGI IMG/M metagenome (IMG submission 51088) | reverse complement strand
CCCCGCCCCGATGGGCAGGAGCAGCATGGGTTCGTATTCCTTGACCACAGCCAGGTAGATCAGCACGCAGCCCACCGCGATCATCAGGAGCGACCCGGGGGAAATGTTTTGAAGACCTTGCAGAAGTTGTACAAAGGAGACCGTCACGGCGCCACCTCCCCGAACTTGACGAGTACGTCGCCATAGCCCACCGATTGCCCGACGCGCACCGGAATCTCGGAAATCACTCCGTCCCGGGGCGAGCGGATGGCGTTCTTCATTTTCATGGCTTCGAGGACGACTACCGTCTGACCGTGTTTCACTTCATCCCCCACCTGGACCTCCACGGCTTGAATCACTCCCGGCATGGGAGCGGAGACCTCCGCGCGCAACGCGCCCCCGAGGTCGGGCTTGGGCGGTTGAGCCGGGGATGGGACCTGCAGGGGCCGGCCGAGGGTGTCCGGGTCGGGAGGGCGATAGGAAGCCGTCGGCCGATCCACCACCGCCTCATCCTCGGCACTCAGAGGAACCATTGACGGGCTGATGCGGGCTTCGGCCAAGTCCTCGTCCGAATTGATCTGCACTTCGAAGGCCTGGTCATCGAGAATGGCGCGAAACTGGTTGGCCGAAAGTTCCTGGATGTCAATCACATACTCTTTGCCTTTGATATCTATTCGGTATCGTCTCATGAACTCCTCCGTCCGGGCTGCCATGCCGTGTTCTGCAGGGTGCGTCCGACACTCACCCAGCGGCTGGGCCGCGTGCCCGGCTGGTACTGGCGCATGGCCGGCGCCGCTTCTTTACGTCGCACGGCCTGGTGCATGGTGACGGCAATGGTGATGGCGGCGAGGGCCTCGGCATCGAGGCCGGCGGGGTACTGAGGGCCGGATGGCTGTGCCATGTCCGGCACCGTCTGGTCAAATCGAAGCAACAGCTTAATCAGCCCTGCCATCACGGCAAGCAGCAGAAATACCAGTGCCATGCCGTATACAGTTAGTTGAATGCCAATGTTGAGTGCTCCCATGGGGACTCCCTTCTGGTTCTCTTCATGCCGCACGCCTACACGGGCATCAACCCATGCTTTTTCGGAGGGTTCTGCTTCACCTTGGTGCGCAGCACTTCCATGGCACGAATCAGTCGCGGGCGGGTTTCCCTGGGTTCGATCACCTCATCGATTTGCCCCACGTTGGCCGCGATGTAAGGGTTGAAGAACCGCTTGCGATATTCCTCCACAAACTCGCACTGGAGAGCCCCGGGATCTTCACAATGGGCCAGTTCGCGCTTGCGCAGGATACGCACCGCCCCTTCCGCCCCCATGACGGCGATCTGAGCGGAAGGCCAGGCGAAGGAGAGATCGCAGCGCATCTGTCGGGAGCTCATGGCGATATAGGCCCCACCGATGGCTTTGCGGGTAACAATGGAAATCTTGGGCACCGTGGCTTCACAATAGGCATAAATCACCTTGGCGCCGTGGCGGATGATCCCGTAGTGCTCCTGTTCCAGTCCGGGAAGATAGCCCGGGGTGTCCACAAAGGTGATGAGAGGGATATTGAAGGCGTCGCAGATGCGCACAAAGCGGGCGATTTTATCGCTGCAATCGATATCGAGCACCCCGGCCAGATAGTTCGGTTGATTGGCAACGATGCCCACCGAATAGCCGTCAAGGCGCGCGAAGCCGACGACGGCGTTGCGTGCGTAGTAAGGATGCACTTCCAGGAAGCTGCCGTGATCCACGATGGCGTCGATGGCCTCGCGTATGTCGTAAGGTTCGTTTTCATCAGCCGGTACGATGGTGTTGAGGGACTCCTCCATGCGGTCCGGAGAGTCATAGCGCGCCACCTGCGGAGGATCTTCGGCATTGTTCTGAGGCAGGTAGCTGAGCAGCAGCTTCACCAATTCAATGGCCTGATGATCGCTCTGTGCCAGGAATTGAGCCACTCCGCTCTTGCTGTTGTGGACCAGCGTGCCGCCGAGGTCGGAGAAGTTGACCTCCTCGCCTGTGACGGCTTTGATGACATCGGGCCCGGTAATGAACATGTAGCTGATGCCCTGGGCCATGATGACGAAGTCGGTCAGCGCCGGGGAATAGACCGACCCCCCCGCGCACGGCCCGAGCATTACGGAAATCTGGGGAATGACGCCGGAGGAGAGGACATTGCGGACGAACACCTCGCCATAGGCGGCGAGGCTTCGAAACCCTTCCTGGATGCGGGCTCCTCCCGAGTCGTTCAGCCCGATAATGGGGATACCGCTTTCCAGGGCCACATCCTGGATGCGGCAGATCTTGTTGGCCTGGACTTCCGAAAACGACCCGCCGACCACCGTGAAGTCCTGAGCGAAAACGGCTACGCGACGGCCGCTGATCTTACCGAAGCCCGTTACTACACCGTCTCCGGGGAATCGTTGTTTGTCCATGCCAAACTCGGAGGTGTTGTGGGTTGCCAGCGCCCCGAGTTCCTGAAAAGTCCCTTCGTCCAGAAGCAACGCCAAACGTTCCCGGGCAGTCATCTTGCCGCGTGCGTGCTGCTGCGCAATGCGCTCCGGGCCGCCGCCCGCCATGGCGCGCTCACGCATTTCGCGGAGTGTTGTCAGGTGATTTGTCATATATTCTCCTCTCATTTATGATCGACGTCCTTTGTGGACTACGCGCTCTTTGGGGAGGGAAGTTTTCTGAGTTCGACCCTCTTTCCTGGCCAAGTCCGACCATGGGCAGCAGGACCCAGAGTCCGATCCATATAACAAGACAGCCGAGGATGTCAAAGAAGATTCCTGGCCGGATCATCTTCGTGATCGGGAGCATGTCCGAGCCGTAGCCTTTGAGTTGGGGGCTTTGGGCAAAAAAATGAAAGTCGGTCCACCAAGGTGGAGATTGAAGGATCTTGAAATACCTGGAAATGATAGAGTGAGGACTGCCATAGACAGAGAGTGTTCTGATGTTCTCTCAGAGCAAAGGGAGCGGCCACACGGGAAGTAATTAAGGCTCCGTGTGGCCGATTAGATATTTAGTGTAATCCTTCCTGCCCCCTGAAGATAAAGATGTAATCTTCATCATCCAACCAGACTCGTGCTTGCTTCCGCAAAGCAATTTGTTAGATCAAAAGCTGCACCCCCGGACAACCCGCTGTCGGCGTGCAACCCGGCGCCTCTAGCAGCACATGGTTAGTACGGGGCTTAGTGAATTGGTCTCAGCGAAGTCACCCTTTATTCCGATCCTCGATGCCACCTCGATCGGTTCATTTTCCAGGAGATAACCCAACGTCCTGATCTTCTCATTAATGGGCAGGTCGGAATCCACGGCAACCCAATCGCTTCCGTCTCGATGAAAGCGAACTCCTTTCCTGGTATCCAACCCACGCGCCTCAACAAACCGGATCCCTCGGGACCTTGCAAGGTCGATAAGGGTTGGGTAATCTAATACACTTTTCTTATGCTTTCTTTCTTCCATGGCTAACACCACCCTTTCGTTTTCGTTCACAGCCCGGTTTTACAGACCCTTTGATACTATTAATCATTGGTCGGGGTCGCTGCCATGGCTGCTCTGAGGCGGCAACGGTCTGTATCCAGCCGGCGCCTTTCAGGTTCGTTTAGAGTATTGTTCGATGGGAAGTTGGTAAGAAGCTATTCATTCCGGGGAACGCTGCAATCCGGGTTGTTGGCACTTCCGTGATTCGACCCGAGTCAACCCCGTGGATCGAGGAGAGGAGCGGGCAAATGGAGGGAGAGAGTTTTTCAGCCATCACTGCTCAAAGAGGAATTAATATCAGCGGTCCTTGAGACCGTACTTCTTAATCCGGTATCTCATCTTGTGGGCCGGCATTTTGAGCAGACGCGCCGCTTCCAACACATTTCCGGCGGTTCTCTCCAGTGCTTCACGGATCAATCTCTTGATTGCCTCTTCATAATCAAGGGGTCCTTCGAGTGAAGGCCCGGAGGGTGCGGAGCATTCCGCCTCCCCGTGAACAAAAGGAAGATGGTGCCGGAGGAGGACGTTTCCGTTTTCAAGCAGAACGATTCTTTCAATGGTGTTTCTGAGTTCTCGTACGTTTCCAGGCCAGGCATATTCCATCAGCGCCTCTCTGGCCTGAGGGGAAACCCTGCTGATACCCTTACCGTACTTCCGGTTAAAAAAGCCGACAAAATACTCCGTCAAATGCATGATATCATCCATTCTCTCACGCAACGGGGGGACTTTGATGCTCACTACATTCAGCCGGAAGTAAAGGTCGCTTCGAAACCCACCCTCTTGCACCGCCTTTTCAAGGTCGGTATTGGTGGCCGCAATAATTCTTGCTGAAACCCGGTGTGATTTACTCCCTCCTACTCTGTGGAATGATCGATCGTCAAGGACTCCAAGCAGTTTTGACTGGGTGGTCAGGGACATGGACCCAATCTCATCAAGGAAAAGGGTACCGCCGGCTGCTTCCTCGAAACGCCCGATCCTGCCCTCACTCCTTGCGCCGGTGAATGCCCCGCGGTCATACCCGAAGAGCTCGCTCTCGAAAAGCTCATGAGTGATGGCAGTGCAATTGACCGTGACAAACGGACCGGGGAGCTCGGAGAAACTGAAGTGGATGGTCCGAGCCAAAACACCCTTACCCGTACCCGTTTCACCCGTGATCAGAACCGGCGTGTCAGGGCTGCCCGCCACCTTCTGGGCGGTTTCCATCACGGTCTTGATCGCGGGGCTCTTGCCGATCACGTCGAACCGGTACTTTTCCATGTTCGGCTTTTGAATACGTCGGATCTTGTCCTTCAAACGTCTTGTTTCCAGCGCGTTTTGTAAAGTGACTCTCACCTCTTGAACATCAATGGGCTTCACCAGGTAGTCATATGCGCCGAGTCGCAAGGCCTTGACGACCATTCGTGTTTCCTCTACCGCGGTGACCATAATGATTTCAATCTCCGGATCGATGCTCTTGATCTGCCCGATCAGGTCAATGCCGCTGGTGTCCGGCAGTCCGATGTCGAGCAAGACCAAATCGAATTCGTTGCTGCGCAGGCGATNGAGGGCATCCGCTCCATTCTCTGCGGTATAAACCGCATAGTCCCCTTCGAGTGCCATTCTAAGGGCGGTCAGAATACTCTTATCATCATCGACCGCAAGCAAAGTATTCTCCGGCATTTCCACTCCTGACCCGGCTGGCAATTTGAGGCAAGATTGCCTCCCTGGAATGAGGTCACAATATTGTCACCTCTATCACGAGACTTAAGTACTTGATTCCAGCTTCAAACACAACAATTCATCCGGTCGGGGCAACCTATTTTTACACTATTGTCAAGTTCGCCCCTGAAAACTTCCAGGGAGCAACACAAGAATCACCTCTCAACCCTTCTCAACCTTTTGTAATCACTTGGTAGTCTTTTATTAAAACGCTCTCTCGCCAGGGCTGGCACACCTTATGCTGAATGGAAGATCAGGGAGCATCCAGTCCTGACTCCCAAAGGCTCAACGAAGAGGGACAGAGGCAGAAACAGACTGTGAGTCCTTTTTGAAGGCTGCCATGCCATGGGCACAACCTTCGGCCATAAAGGAGTTTTAATACCATGCGAAGTCGAATAAATCCAACACCATCCAAGATTGCAAGCAGTCCATCCAAAGTAGATAGGCAAGTGATGTGTGCCCATTATGAGCGCTGTCTCGATCAAGCCGTAATGAGAAAATGGCGCGGTTTCTCATGCGGGAAATGCCAGGCTTTTAGGCCCCTGCAGCTGGGCCCTAGCGAATGGTACTTGGATTCCCTGGCATGCACGGTCTTGATCGGAATTGCAGATTTCCAGGAGAATTTTAAACAGAAGCGCCGGGGGGGAATGGTCATCCGATTGCAGAGGATGCGATCAGCGGATGCCGCTTTAGGGTTGGGAGGCTGACGCGGTATGGAGACCTTGTCGCCAAGGTGGCGGAAAGGGGTCATCTGGACGATTCTGATAGGCACGGTGGTATTGGTCTATATCTCTGCGACGGCTTACCGGAACGCACCGCCCATCCCCGGCGGTGTGGTTGATGACATGGGGGCAATGGTCTTTACCGGTGAAGAAACCCTCGCCGGTTAGGAGGTCTTTCTAAAATACCCGCTCATGGAGAACGGCGGCGTCTGGGGCCATGCCGCTTTCATGAGGGCCTTCGCGCTGCTGGCAATGGCGCTGGCGGCCCTGGCGTTGAGGCAGGTTCTGAGCGATCAAATGGGTGAACCCTGAGAAGTGGATGGGGATATCCTGCTGGGGGGCGGAACTGCCCCGCTGGCCGGGGCAGGATTCGATAAGGAGGTAGCTGGTTTGCCTGGGAAGGTGTCACAGGGTTCTTTTTGACCTACCGGATAAGGGCGAGAAGGAAGGAGGTCGCAAGGTCTATCTCGATAATCACCAATGCATTCATGTGGTGCTTGTTCCGGCAGTGTGAGAGACTGTCTGGCCAAGCCCGGGGAGGTGGATTCAGTGCCAAACTATGAAAAAAGGATTGAACACGCCTCTGCCTTGATGACGGAGCATGGGCTGGACGTTCTCCTCCTCACCAAACCCGCCAACATGTTCTACCTCACGGGTGACGGGCGTCTCTGTGCCTATCTGATGTTGACCCGCGACCGCGAAGCCGCCCTTGGGGTCCCCCGGACTGATCTATCGGATGTCTCGTTCAACGCTCGGTTTGATCATATTATCGGGTTTGAGGACGAGTTGGGGATGATCCATTCCATTGCATGGTATTTCGAACGGTTTGGGATCCGGAAGGGCACCGTGGGGTTGGAGTATGCTTTTCTCCCTGGGTCCAGGCTGGCCATGTTCACCCATCCTCATGCAAAGCCCGAGGGGGTTGAACCCAAAGACTGCACCCCGCTAATGTCGGAATTAAGACTGGTCAAAGACGAGGTGGAGATCGACTGTGTTAGGGCAGCTGCCAAGGCGGCGGAAGCAGGCATGAGGGCAGCGCGACGGGCAGTCAGACCCGGGATTACGGAAAGTCAGGTGGCTGCTGAGGCCGAATATGCCATGAGGCAAGCCGGGGCTGTGGACTTTTACCGAACCTATGTGGCCTCCGGCGCGCGAACCAATGTCGCCCACGGCTTGCCGACCCGACGTGAGCTCGAAGACGGTGATCTGGTGATGATTGACCTACACCCCGTGGTCGATGGCTACACTGCCGATATGTGCCGCATGGTGTGTGCGGGAAAGCCGACCGCGGCACAACAAGCCGCTTACGACCTCTATGTTCAGGCCCTGGATACCACAATCGGTCAAGTCAAGGCAGGTGTCGGGATGGTTGAACTGGAGCAGACCATGCACGGAGTGTTCAAAGCTGCAGGGCATGGTCAACACATCTTCGGACCGCCCATTCACGGGGTCGGCATCGAATTCGAAGAATCGCCCCTGCCGCCCGGCCACGCTTTCTTCCATGGCGAGAAAGCGCCGCAACCGCTTGTCGCCGGAGTGGTGATCGCGGTGGGCAATTGTGGCCTCTATACCGGTCCATGGGGGGTCAGGGAAGAGGATACCGTACTGGTCGGGACTGACGGGCCGACCATCTTGACCGATTGTCCCCGGAAACTGGAAAATCAGGTCTGATGGTCTTTTCCCATGACGTGGTCCCAACTTCATAAGGCAAACAGAGAGCGATTGACAGATATCGAAGGGAACAACCATGGATCTCGGGAGGAACTTTGAGTTGGGGGAGTGAGCTTTTGAGAACGCACAGGGTTGGATTTAGACATATGGGAATGGCAGCATGGCAGCCGATGTACGCCTGAAGAATGTGGGGTTGAGGGGGGTAACGGTTGCAGACAGCAAGATCAGCTATATCGATGGGAAGAAAGGGATACTGATCTATCGCGGATACCGCATCGAAGACCTGGCCGAGCAATCAAACTTCGAAGAAACCTTCTACCTCTTACTCAACGGCCATCTGCCCGGGAAGGAGCGTCTGTCCGTATTCGATCGTCAGTTGAAGCAAGCGAGGAAGCTGCCGGACTTCATCGTTGAGAGCATGAAGCGGTGGCCTCAAACGGGCTCAACCATGGATGTACTGCAGGGGTCTGTGCCCTTGCTGGCGATGGCCGATCTGGAGCTTGGTGAAGAAACACGGGCCGCGAACGAAAGAAAAGCGGTGCGAATCATCTCGGGCCTGGCTGCGGCCGTTGCAGCCTGGCACCGAATAACGCTGGGCCTGGAGCCGATAGATCCCGATTCCGAATTATCCCACGCCGGCAACTTCCTTTGGCAGTTCAACGGCCAGCTGCCCAGTGCAGAGATGACCCGAGCTCTCGAGGTCTCCATGATCCTGCAAGCGGAGCACACTTTCAATGCCTCAACCTTCGCCTGCCGTGAAGTCGCCTCGACGCGAGCGCATATCTATGCAAGTGTGGCGGCCGGTGTGGGGGCCTTGTCGGGGAGTCTGCATGGGGGCGCCAACGCCGAAGTGATGAAGATGCTGCTCGAAATGGAGGCGGCCGGACTCGGGGAGCAGAAGGTGGCGGCCTGGGTCAAAGACAGGCTGGACGAAGGCGGAAAGATCATGGGCATGGGCCATGCCGTCTACAAGACCTTCGATCCCAGGTCGAAGGTACTCAAACAGATCGCTCGGCGTCTTGCACTCGCGACGGGCCAGGAAAGCCGCTACCGATTGCTCGCAAGAATCGAGGAGGAAGCCCACAGGGAATTCGAAAGAAGAGGCAAACCGACAATCAAATCGAATATCGATTTTTACAGCGGCTTCGTCTACTCCACGATGGGAGTTCCAGTGGATGCTATGACTGCCATGTTCGCCATTTCCCTCGCGGCGGGGTGGTGTTCCCACATCATTGAAGAGAAATATGCCGAAGCTCAGCAAAAGCCTGCCCTCTATCGCCCGGAAGCTGAATATATCGGCTACTATTGTGGTCCTATCGGTTGCCAATATGAAGCCATCGAGGAGAGATAATCCTGCTCGGCAAAAAACAAGCGTTTGCAGGCTATGAGAGGTTGACGATATTCTAACGTCTCTTCTTGCACAGGCGGACGCTCTGTAACTCAGCAGGGTGTTGAAGGACTATTCGCCTGCCCCTCGCCCGATTATAGAGGCACGGACTCGAATCCTGGCGGGAACGATCGGAAGTCACTTCTCTCTGTTCGTCAACACCTTTGCGAGCGAGGCATCAGCACCTGTAGATGCTTATATTAATCATCACCTGCGGCTGAGCGATCCATCGAGGAGGCTGGCGGCACGGTTCGCCCTGGGAGGGGAGAGAGACCCGTCCCTGCGTGGCCGGAAGAGAAGCTCCTTATACTGTGGGTTTTGCTTCCCGCCGAATTGGGTGCGATACCTTGAGGTCGTTCAGTTTGGGTTGCAGGAAGATGGTTTTTGGTGACTGAAACTGAAAATCGAAGGGAACCTGAAAATGGAAGCAATTGCCTGCGAATTCGATAGTAAGACCTATTTCAGTGGGGCTGAGGTTTGCGACTCCATGAAGTGTATGGTGTGCAAGGATGGAAAATGGGCCGTCACTTGGATGGCTCCCTTTGGCCCATAAGGTGGAAATCAGACTCGAAGAACCTCTTGGCCGATTGCTTGAAAGGTATCAAGCAAGCCCTATTCATCATTCCGGCGAAAGTCGGATTCCAGGTTTTCCAGAGTTTACGGGATCTCGGGTGCAGCCGGGGTGATGCCGGGAGAAGGTTCTTCTACAGCCCTGTAAACGGAAAGGAAATGAGCTGGGGGGTTCTCCCCCCAGTCGCCTCACCCGCTCCAACACTTATCCCGGGATTAGGCTCTCCATCGAAACGGGACCTCTTCAGATGAACCACGAGAAGCGGACAGATCTCTGCCATTTCGTCATTTCCCGATTCTCGTAGAGACCGTTACGTCGGCTGGCGATAGGCCGGAGTCGGCTTCGGGGTATCAAGGTAAAAGGGGAGAGCGTGAGAGGAGAGTTAGTGCAGGAAATCTTGAAAAAACTGGGCTTTTCAGAAAGCAACTCAGGCGCCTGCACCGGCAAAGAGTGGCTCCCATGCGGGGGTGAAACTCTGGAATCCATTTCTCCCATCGATGGTCGCATCCTGGCGAAGGTAATTAAGGCCACACCTGTGGACGTTGACAGGGTGGTATCGCGAGCAGCGGAGGCATTTCCGAAGTGGCGTATGGTACCGGCGCCCAAAAGGGGAGAGATCGTGCGCCAAATCGGGAACGCTTTGCGGAGATACAAAGAGGATCTGGGCACGCTGGTGATCCTTGAAACAGGCAAAATCCGCTCAGAAAGCGAGGGGGAAGTTCAGGAGATGATCGACATCTGCGATTTTGCCGTCGGTCAGTCGCGAATGCTTTACGGACTCACCATGCCAAGTGAACGGCCTGGGCATCGGATGTTTGAACAGTGCCACCCTCTGGGACCGATAGGGGTTGTCACGGCATTCAACTTTCCCTTGGCGGTATGGTCGTGGAACGCCATGATCGCCATGGTGGCAGGAGATACGGTAATCTGGAAGCCTTCCAGCAAGGTCCCCCTGTGTTCCATCGCTGCAATGCGGGTCATCTCTCAAGTTTTGGCGGACAATGACGTGCCGGAAGGGATTCTGGCTCTGGTTATCGGAGATCGCAAAGATGTGGGCGAACGGTTAATTGCCGATTCGCGCTTACGCCTCATTTCCGCTACCGGAAGCGCAGAGATGGGCAGGCGGGTGGGGAAGGTAGTGGCGGAACGCCTGGGGAAATCCCTCCTCGAGTTGGGGGGTAATAACGCGGTCATCGTCACGCCTCATGCGGACCTTGACCTCGCCGTGCGGGCAATCCTTTTTGGAGCAGTGGGGACTGCCGGCCAGCGCTGTACCACCACGCGCAGGGTCATTGTTCATCGGGATGTTTTCAAACCTCTCACCGAAGCTCTCATCCGAGCCTACAAGCAGGTTAGGATCGGCAACCCCCTCGACCGAGACACCCTGATGGGGCCATTGATCGACCGGCATGCCGTGGCAGCGATGCAGGCAGCCCTCAGGGCGCTGACGGACCAGGGCGGAAAGATATTGTACGGCGGCGAGGTCCTTTCCGGGGGAATTTATGACACGGGAACGTATGTGAGACCGTCTCTATGCGAAGCTCGGAACGACTTCGCCATAGTGCAGCAGGAAACCTTTGCCCCTATCCTCTACCTGATCGCGTACACCACTCTTGAAGAGGCCATCGATTACCATAACGCCGTTCCGCAGGGGCTTACCTCCGCCATTTTCACCAATCACCTCAGAGAGGCCGAAATGTTCCTCAGCCACTTGGGAAGCGATTGCGGTATAGCCAATGTCAACATAGGCACTTCGGGAGCCGAGATCGGCGGAGCGTTCGGCGGTGAAAAGGATTCCGGCGGCGGCCGGGAGTCTGGCGCCGACGCTTGGAAAGCTTACATGCGGAGGCAAACCAATACGGTCAACTGGTCCGATGATCTGCCTCTGGCCCAAAGCATCCGGTTCGAACTCGGCTGATATGATTGACGCTCCCGTGACCCGTGCCTAACTTGACCTAAGAGAATGAGGCGCGCGCGAGTCTACAGGTTTTCGGGCGCTCCCGGTGACTTATGAGGGAGGAGTTCATCTCCAGAGCGGAACGGGGAGGTGTCATCATGTCTGCAGAACAAAACAAAGCCATAGTGCAAAGGTACTATGAGGAAATATTTGAAAGAGGAAGACTGGCGGATATCGATAAGATTTTCGCCGGGGGGTATGTCAACCATCAAAAATCTGATCCCGGTGGAAGCGATGAAGTGCGAGGTCCGGAAGGCTTGAAGAAGCTTGCGGTTGATTTCTTTTCGGCCTTTCCCGATCACCACACGGCCATCGACGATATTATTGCGGAGGGAAACAAAGTCGTTACTCGTTGGACCACCCGAGGTACTCATCAGGGCTATATTTTTGGTATTGCCCCTACCAGCAGGCGCATTGCCATCTCGGGAATCACGATCGATCGCATCATGGATGACAAGATCGTGGAAACGTGGACTCAGTGGGACCTGATGGGATTGTTTCAGCAGCTTGGCGCCGACTGCGAGTGGCCCATGGCTGCATAAGTTCTTCAATTATCCTTACTGTTGAGGATATTCTCGGGTTCCGGTATTCGCCGGCAAGGAGGTCCCGAGGTGAGCGCGATTGCGCAGATCAGTTGGAGGGCAGTAGAGATGGAACATAAACGAGGCGGAGAAGAACAATTCGTATGTGGAGCTTGTGGTGCAGACTTCGGTCGCGAAACAGCGGTTGCCGAATGCAGGATGTGCCACCGGGCCTATTGTGACCAATGTTTGGACGCCAAGGGCTTTTGTGTGCCTTGTGGAGAAAAGAGCTAGAATCGTTGATGGAGGCCAGTCTCTTTAAAATGAACCGGCCTTGGAAGTGCTTTGCGGGCAGGCCTAGACCTGTTTGAGCTGAATCATTGCCTCATGCGAATGCATGGCAGGAAGTGGTCCTTATTAGGGTAAGGGGTTTGCCTCGTGAGTGCGAGAGCTATTTACGCAAATTCACGACCGTTCAGTTTCTTAATCACCACAGAGGCGACCGAGGAATGCTTACAGTCAACCTCGGCATAAACAAAGTCCTCTGTGGTGAAAAGATCAAAATTTCTGCTTTCCTTCGACATTCTTCGGTTCCTCGTTCGATATTCTATATTCAATCAGATCGGTATTTTTACCCTACGGCCCACCTCTGGCTTTCTGCTCTTCTCGAATCATGACCGACCCGGTGGGGTCCAACACCGCATTTGGCGCGGGCAGGGCTTTCCAAGCCGCGAAACAATTATTAGCTATAGAATTTAAGTGCAGGTGGACTTTGATTGTTCCTGACAGGGACAAAGCAGGAGAGACGGTAATGATCTCGGGGATAGCCAGGAGATGTCGACAGATCTGGATGGACGCTGCGATGGTGACGGTTTGTGCAGTCCTTTTGCTTCTTGCCGCATGCGAAACAAAGCCTTCCCATACCCCCCCGCCGCTTCCGAAAGTCACCGTGAGCCGTCCTGCGCGGCAAAATGTAACCGATTACCTGGAACTTTCCGGAAATACCCAGGCCGTCAATAGCTTTCCAGCTTCGGGCCAGGGTCGTGGGTTACCTCGATAAAGTCCTGTTCCAGGACGGGCAGACGGTAAAGAAAGACCAGTTGCTGTTCTTGATTCAGCAGGACACATATTCCGCCAGGCTTCAGCAGGCGGAAGCAAACGTATTGGCGCAAAAAGCCCGTCTGGAGCACGGACAGGTCGAATTGGCACGCTTCACCAGCCTCCTCGGCCAGAAGGCGGCGGCTCAAACGGACGTGGAAAGCTGGCGTTACGAAAGGGATACGGCGCAGGCATCACTGCTGAGCGCACAGGCACAACGGGAACTGGCCAAACTGGATTTAAGCTATACGCGGGTTGCGGCCCCATTCGATGGGCGGATAGACCGGAGGCTGGTTGACCCCGGGAATCTCGTCGGGTCGGATAATAATACCGTGTTGGCCCAACTCACCCAGATGGATCCGCTCTACGTTTATTTCAACGTAAGCGAAACCGACCTGACCCCTCTTCTCACCGGACCCATTGCAGCCTCCGCGCAGGAAAAGAATACCGGACACCCATTCTATGTCGGCCTTGCCAATGAGGACGGATACCCCCTCGGGGGATACCTCGATTTTGCTGCAACCAGTGTGAATCCGACCACGGGAACGCTGCTGGTGCGCGGGGTGGTCCCGAATGCAGACGGCACCATGCTTCCGGGGCAGTATGCCAGAGTGAAACTGCCGCTGGGCGGGCAAAGGTCTGCCCTGCTCTTGCCCCGGGTGGCGATCAATGCCGACGAATTGGGGACGTACGTGCTGGTGGTCAACGAAAACCATCTGGTTGAGCGGCGCCAGGTGAAGGCCGGGCGTCCCCGAGGCAGTCTCACGGTCATCGAGGATGGGTTGACGGAGAACGACTGGGTGATCGTCAAGGGGGTTCTGCGGGCCATCCCGGGCCGCCAGGTGGTTCCCGAGCGGGAAACCATGGAACCAAAGCCGGCGGAGGACAATCCGCCGGGCACCGGTGATCGGGGGTAGCCCTATGATCTCGCAGTTTTTTATCGACCGGCCGGTCTTCGCCAACGTCATTGCCGTGATCACCATCGTCATCGGGTTGCTCTGTCTCTACGAGTTGCCGGTTTCGCAGTATCCTCAGATCGTGCCCCCGACCATCCAGGTGAGCACCCGGTACCCGGGAGCAAGCGCCGAAGTTGTGGCGGCGACCGTGGGAGAGCCCATCGAACAGGCGGTGAACGGGGTCGAAGGCTCGATCTACATGTCTTCCACCAGCGGCAGTGATGGATCGTATTCTTTGACCATTACCTTCGAGGTCGGGAGCAATCTGGACACCTCCTTGGCTCTGGTGCAGAACCTGGTCAATGGTGCCCAGGCCCAGTTGCCGGGAGATGCCTCGCGGCAGGGGATCACCATCAGGAAGGTCTCCCCCAATATCCTGCTGGTAGTCAGCCTCTACTCCGAGGACGATCGGTTCGAGGAAGCGTTTCTTTCCAACTACGCCCTCATCAACCTGCAGTACCCCATGGGCCGTCTCCCCGGTGTCGGCCAGGTGAGGGTTTTCGGGGCGGGCCCATACAGCATGAGGGTATGGCTGGATCCCGGCAAGCTTCAGACCTACAGCATCACCACGACCGATGTACTCAATGCCATCAGGGGGCAGAATGTGGAGGTGGCTTCGGGACAGATGGGGGCGCCCCCCGTGCCTGAAGATCAGCCCTTTCAGTTCACCGTCAAGGCGCTCGGGCGATTGTCCGATGTGGAGCAGTTTGAGGACATTATCATCAAGACGGCAACCGGCGAGGCACCCCAGATCATACGGCTGCGCGATATCGCCAGGGTGGAGCTGAGCCAGCAGAGCTTCAGCAATTTTTCCATCTTCACCGGGCACAAGTCGGCCCAGGTGGTGGTTTTCGCCCTCCCCGAGGCTAATGCCATCGAGGTCGCCAACCGGGTCTATCAGGCCATGGACGAGATGAGCCGGCAGTTTCCCGAAGGCCTGACCTACGGGATCCGCTACGACACCACGAAATTTGTCCGGGGTGCCATCTCCAGCGTGTACCTGACCCTGATCATCGCGGGCATCCTGGTGCTCATCGTGATCCTGCTCTTTCTGCAGGACTTCCGCGCCATGCTGGTTCCGGCCACTACGGTCCCGGTGACCATCATCGGGGCCTTTATCGCCATGGTGGCCCTGGGATTCACGGTCAACCTGATGACCCTCTTCGCCCTCGTCCTGGCGATCGGCATCGTGGTGGACGACGCCATCATCATCGTCGAAAACAGTGCCTACTACATCGAGCAGGGAATGTCGCCCAAGGAGGCAACCGGCAGGGCAATGCGGGAGTTGACCGGGCCGGTGCTGGGGATCACCCTGGCCCTGGTTTCGGTCTTTCTGCCGGCGGCCTTCCTGCCTGGAATCACAGGGCAGATCTT
>JGI20214J51088_10001602_pt1 | contig 15416 bp, 9 predicted proteins | sample WetSurMetagenome_FD_51088 | JGI IMG/M metagenome (IMG submission 51088) | reverse complement strand
GGCAAGGTGAAAAAATCACCTGAAATGGATCGCCGCGTGAAAGAGTACCGCCGCTACTTCGAGGGATACGGCGACATTCTCGTCCAGATGAACGTGGAAGACACCCGTAACGGGGTGGCTGAATACGTCGTCGACAAGCTGGGCGTGGAGACCGTGGAGCTCAAGTGGGGCCAGGGAGCCAAGTGCATCGGCGGAGAGATCAAAGTGAACTCTCTCGAAAGGGCCATTGAACTGAAAAAACGGGGATACATCGTGACCCCTGATCCTGAAGTCCCTGCTTTCCAGGCGGCTTTCAAGGCAGGCCCTCTCAAACAATTCGAACGCCACTCCCGCCTCGGGTTCGTGGACCAGGAAGGGTTCATGAAGGAAGTGGAGAGGGTCAGGAGCCTGGGCGCCAAGCGCGTGACTCTGAAGACCGGTGCCTATCCCATGAGGGAACTGGCCATGGCCATCCGGTGGTCGAGCGATGCGAAAATCGATCTCCTGACCATTGACGGCGCCCCGGGAGGAACCGGCATGAGCCCCTGGAGAATGATGAACGAGTGGGGAGTCCCTTCCATCTACCTCCATTCCATGGCCTATGAACTCTGCGATCGCCTGGCAAAAAGAGGGAATTGGGTTCCGGACATTGCCTTTGCAGGCGGATTTTCTTCCGAGGATCTTGTCTTCAAAGCTCTCGCCCTCGGCGCTCCCTATTGCAAGGCCGTTTGCATGGGCCGCGCCCTCATGATTCCCGGAATGGTGGGAAAGAATGCGGAAAAATGGTTGAGGGGGGAAGACAAAGGACTTCCCAGCACGGTTTCGAGATACGGCTCCACCAAGGAAGAAATCTTCATGAACTACGAGGTCCTCAAGGAAAAGTACGGCTCCGAGGTGGAGAAGCTTCCCCTGGGCGCCGTGGGCATTTACAGCGCCGTGGACAAGATCAAGGTCGGGCTCCAGCAACTCATGGCCGGAGCGAGAAGCTGGCAGGTCCGCTACATCAACAGGAAGGACTTGATGTCTCTCACCGAGGAGTGCGCCAAAGTGACCGGGATTCCCTACGTCATGGAGGCCTACAGAGAGGAGGCACTGCAAATCATTGACGCTTGATCCCCAGTCGAGGACAGGCCTCTTTTGCAGTGACCTATTTGCTCTTTTTTCGTATAATTCTGCCCGGGACAGGGAAGACCTTGCCCCGGGCGGCTTTTTTTCGCTCCCTTGAGGGGCCTGCGGCCACGAAATGATTCTTCCCGATCGGAGCACGGCATATCGATGAGCACCGCGCCGTTACCTACTGAGTTCTATGCTCGGTTCAAAGTCTTCCACGAGCTGATGGCCAAGAAGATCCGCGAGATCTTGCTGATATCGAGCCCCTACGACGCCTATGTGATGGAAGAGGACGGCCGGCTTGCTTCAAGGATCATCAACGAGTATCGAGGCCTGAATCTCAGCCAGCCTCCCAGAGTGACCCGAACCTCCTCCGCTTACGCGGCTCTCGAATACCTCAACGAGAAGAAGTTCGACATGGTCATCACCACACCCCATCTCGAGGAATTGGACGCCTATTCCCTGGGACGGGCCATCAAGAAAGTCAAACCCGACCTTCCTGTAATTCTCCTGGCTCAGAGCCTGAGGGGGCTGCCTAACCAGCCTGAGCCCACAAACGGCCAGGGGATTGACAAAGTCTTCATCTGGTCCGGCGTTCCTGATTTCCTCCTGGCCCTGGTCAAGAATGCGGAAGACAGCCTCAATGTGGATTACGATACCAAAAAAGCGAATGTGCGCGTGTTGCTGCTGGTCGAGGACTCCCCTCTTTACTATTCTTCTTTTCTTCCCCTGATCTATCAGGAAGTGGTGAAGCAGACTCAGGCGGTCCTTGAAGTGGGACTCAATGAAGAACACCGGCTCCTCACCATGCGGGCGAGACCCAAGATCCTCCTGGCCGTGAACTATGAGGAGGCCCTGGCGCTCTACGAGCGCTACCAGCCATATCTCTTCGGGGTCATGTCAGACTCCCGCCTGCCAAAGGGCCGGAAGCTGGAAGATGACGCCGGGTACTCGCTTCTTTCCCAGATTCGAAAGGACGTCCCGGACCTGCCCCTGCTCCTGATGAGTTCTGAATCCGGCAATCAGGAAAAGGCGAGCAAAATCCCGGCTGTGTTCCTTGACAAGAACTCGCCGAATCTCCTCTCAGAGATCCATCACTTTTTCATGAGTCATCTCGGATTCGGCCACTTTATTTTCCGCATGCCCGACGGTACGGAAGTGGACCGGGCATCGAATCTCCGGGAACTCGAGGAAAAAGCGGCGCGCATTCCCGAGGAATCTCTCTGGTTTCATGCGAGGCGAAACCACTTCTCGAACTGGCTCATGGCCCGTTCTGAAATCGGCCTCGCCTCCGCCTTTCGGGCCGTCCAGGCCTCCGAGTTCTCCAGCGCCGAGGAGATGCGTCAATACATTGTTTCACACCTCCACGGCTTGCGGCGGTGGCGGCAAAAAGGGGTGGTCGCTCAGTTCAACACGTCCCACTTTGACCCGGATGTGAGTGATTTCGTCAAGATCGGTCAGGGTTCCCTCGGAGGAAAGGCGAGAAGTCTCGCCTTCATGTCGGCCCTGCTGCAGGAGGATCCGGCGATTTATGAAAAGTACAAGGACATCAGCATTGAAATTCCCAAGACCCTGGTCATCAGCACCGACGCTTTCGAGTCTTTTGTCTCCAGGAATAATCTCCAGCATTTCGCCTCAGAAGAGGTTCCGGACCAGGAAATCGCGGATGCTTTTCTAAAGGCGGAGATGCCGGACTGGCTGGTTCAGGAGCTCGCGTTCTACCTGTCTCAGGTCAAGGTCCCTCTGTCCATTCGCTCTTCCAGTGCCCTCGAGGACCTCCAGTTTCAGCCTTATGCCGGGCTTTACGAGACTTACATGATTCCGAACAATCATCCTGATCCGTCGGTCCGGCTCAAGCAGCTGACCAAAGCCATCAAGCTGGTCTATGCATCGACTTATTATGAAAGCCCCAAGGCATTCGCCCGGCACACCTCCAACCGGCCCCAAGAAGAAGCCATGGCGGTCATCGTCCAGAAGCTCACCGGCGGGGAGTACGGAGACTATTATTACCCCGCCATCTCCGGTGTTGCCCAGTCTCATAACTTCTATCCCATCCCCCCCATGAAGCGTGAGGACGGGATTGCCTACATCGCTCTTGGCCTTGGGAAGACGGTGGTGGAAGGGGAAAGGGCCCTGCGCTTCTCTCCCAGACACCCCATGTCCATGCCCCAATTTTCCACAGTGGACGACATCCTGTCCAATGCCCAGCGGTATTTCTACGCCTTGAAAATCAGAAGTTACCCGGAGGACTTGTCCTTCCAACGGTATTCCAATCTTGAACGAAGAGAGGTGGATGAAGCCGAGGAGGAGTTCCCTGTCAGAGCCCTTGCAAGCACCTACATTCCCGATGAACACCGGATCCGGGACTCAGGATACTTGAAAGGCCCCAAGATCCTGACCTTTGCCCAGGTCCTCAAGTTTAACGCTTTTCCCCTCCCTTCCCTGCTGAGCGACTTCCTGGAGCTCGGGCGCAGAGCCATGGGCTGTCCTGTGGAAATCGAGTTCTCGGCCACTCTCAGCCCTGACCCGGAGCAGAAGAGCAGCTTCTTCTTCCTCCAGATGAGGCCCATGGTCGCTGACATCGAGACCTTCGACGTGAAGATCACGGCCGAGGATGTGCAGAAGGCTTTCTGTTTTTCCACCCAGGCCCTGGGTAACGGCAGGAACAACGACATCGCCGACGTCGTCTATATCAAACCCGAGGACTTCAGACCCGAGTCCACCGTTGCGATGGCCAACGAAATCGGCCGCTTCAACGCGGAGCTTGTCAAAGAAAAACGGCCTTATTTGCTGGTAGGGCCTGGACGGTGGGGCAGTGCCGACCGATGGCTCGGAATCCCGGTTCAGTGGCACGACATCTCGGGCGTAGGCGCCATCATTGAACTCAGAAGCGCCTTGCTCAAGGCGGATCCCTCCCAGGGGACCCACTTCTTTCAAAACATTACTTCCTTGGGGATTCACTACGTGACGGTCAGCGAGGGATCGGAAGATCACTTCGATTGGGAATGGATTCGGTCTTTGCACACCGTTCGGGAAACCCCATTCTTGCGACACGTGCGATTGGACCGGCCGTTCCTCTTGAAGATTGACGGCAAGACATCCCAGTGTGTGATGATTGCCGCTTGATTGCAGGACATTTCCATGTTAGGTAGGGGCTCTGTAAAGCCCGCGGCAAGGAGTCAGGCTTTCAGGGATTGGCCTCCAGCAGCAGAGAACGGCCGGGGAGAAACGAATGCAAAAAAACGCGAACTCTTTTTGTCAGATATTTGATCCATTACTCTAAACGGACGGGAGGAAAGCTATGACGGAAATCTTGAAAGTGATTAAAGCGCGCGATCCCAATGAAAAGGAATTTCATCAGGCTGTGGAAGAAGTGTTGGAGTCGGTGAAACCGGTTCTGGACCGCAACCCGCAATACCGTGAAAACGCCATTNTCGAGAGGCTGGTCGAACCCGAGCGAGTGGTCATGTTCCAGGTTCCCTGGGTGGACGACGAGGGGCAGGTGCAGGTGAACCGGGGATACAGAATCCAGATGAGCAGCGCTATCGGGCCTTACAAGGGTGGACTTCGATTTCATCCCTCCGTGAACCTGAGCATTCTCAAGTTCCTCGCCTTTGAGCAGGTCTTCAAGAATGCCCTCACCACCCTGGCCATGGGAGGAGGAAAAGGAGGCTCCGACTTCGATCCAAAAGGAAAATCCGACAATGAGGTGATGCGGTTCTGCCAGAGCTTCATGATGGGGCTTTTCCGGCACATCGGTCCGAACACGGATGTTCCGGCCGGCGACATCGGCGTGGGGGCAAGGGAAATCGGATATCTCTTCGGCATGTACCGCAAGCTCGCCAACGAATTCACCGGGGTCTTGACCGGCAAGAGCCTGGGGTGGGGGGGGAGCCTCATCCGGCCGGAAGCCACGGGGTACGGGACCGTTTACTTTGCCGCGGAAATGCTCGCTGTCCGGAACCAGACCCTGGAAGGGAAAGTGTGTCTGGTCTCCGGGGCCGGAAACGTGGCCCAGTTCACGGTGGAGAAACTGATCGAGCTGAAAGCGAAAGTGGTCACCCTGTCCGACTCCTCCGGTTACATTTACGACGAGGAAGGCATTAATCAGGACAAGTTGGCCTTTGTGAAGAGGCTCAAGAACGTCCGAAGGGGAAGGATCAAGGAGTATGTGGACAAGTATTCGCAGGCTGTTTACACGGAAGCGGATTCCACCCTGGATTTCAATCCCCTCTGGAATCATAAGGCGAACTGTGCGTTTCCGTGCGCCACGCAGAATGAAATCAATGGTAAAGACGCACAGAACCTTATGAAGAACGGCATCGCCCTGGTCGCGGAAGGTTCGAACATGCCTTCCACCCCGGAGGCGATTCACACCTTCCTGGACAAGAAGATTCTGTACGCGCCCGGCAAGGCGTCCAACGCCGGAGGGGTCGCGGTCTCAGGCCTTGAAATGGCGCAGAACAGCATGAGGCTGAGCTGGCCCAGAGAAGAAGTGGATGCCCGACTCAAGATCATCATGAAGAGCATCCACAAGGCGTGCCTGGATGCCGGCGCGGAATACGGAGTTCCCGGTAACTACATGGCCGGAGCCAACATCGCCGGGTTCGTCAAGGTCGTGAATGCCATGATCGATCAGGGTCTCGTTTAGATCGTCCGACTTTCCAGAGAAAAGAGGAGCTTCTTCTGCGGAGGCTCCTCTTTTTTTCTGCTCGAAAGACCGAACCAACAGGAACGCCGAACCCTGCGACCCTGCAGACAAGACTTCAACGAAACGCGCGGGCGCCGAGGACTTCAGTTCAGCTTGATCCACAAAAGCCTGGCCGGCCCGGGACCAGGGTTCTTCCACTGGGTGGGGACATCCCGGCTCAGGTAGATCACCTCCCCGCTCCGGACAGTGTAAGACGAGTTCTTCATTTTGAACTGTAATTTCCCCGTCAGGAGATATCCCAGTTCTTCTCCCTTGTGGACGAAGAAATGGGATGGGAGACTCTTTTTCGGCGGGATTTCGAGAAGGTAAGGTTCGCCCTTGACCTCCAAGTCCAGCGGCGTGAGGAGCTTGGCCTGAACATCTTCTTCAGCCAGCGCAGGGAGCTTCACGTGCGCCGCCTCTTTGATCGAGAATACCGGCCGGATCGTTGGCTTGGCCGGATCATGAAACAAGGAGCTCACCTCCACGGAGAGGACTTCGGCCAGCTTGAGGAGCGCAGGCAATGAGGGGTAGATGAGGTTGCTCTCGATCTGGGAGATGGTGCTCGACGTCACGCCCACGAGATCCGCCAGCTCTTTCTGAGGAAGCCCCCGCTTGGTCCGGAGATCCCTCAGCCGGGTGCCCAAGTCGATTCCGCCCCTGTTGGGCCGGTCTGTTTCGAAGGCGACGTCAAGCCCTTTGCTCCAGTAGGGGTAAGGCCGGTTCTGGGTAGCGAGATCCCGGTTTTCCGCCTTCAGAATCGTGAGCGAGCAGGTCCCCCGCCTGACGGAAACATCCATCGCCACCTGGGCGATCTGATTGATCTGAGCCCTCAGACGGGCCGTGTGAGCGCGTTTTTCAAGGATCCAATAGGCAATGGTGTTCAGTTCATAGAGGCGTGCACAGGAGTGAGCGTAGAACTGAATGATAGGGTCTTCCCCGCCCCAGAGCTCACCCATACCGGTCAGGCTTTCAAAAACGAAACGCACATCCCCTTGCAGGGTCGCATGAATCCCATAGAGGGCGTCCATCACCTGATGCTGATCACGGGGTTGGTCGACGCTCACGACCCTGCAGGCTCGTTTCTTCTTGCCCTCGTAGAACTTGAGGAACACAGGGGAACCGGCTCCCTTACCATGGGTGAAACAGTCGAGGAGGGTCAGGGCCGGGTAGTCCGCTAAGCGACCGAGCTTATCGAGAAGGTTCTTGGGCGATCGATCAAAGGTCACATAGATAATCGGTTTTCCCTGAGCCTGCGAGGTTCGGATGAAATTCAGGCAAAAGACAGAGGCAAGACTCCCGGCGGCGTCATGCCACACCACGTTGTCCCCGATAAAAAGCCCGCCCAGCAGGCGGTCCAACTCGCTCACTCCTGAAGAAACCTGCAATGTCTCTCCCATGGAAACCCCTTTCTCAGTGACGAGTGACGAGTGAATAGTGACAAGACAAAAAGATTGCAATCCTCACTCGTTACTTGTCACTGGTTACTTGTCACTCGTCACTTGTCACTTGTTACTCTCTTTTATTGAAGCACGCCCATGATTTCCCGTCTCACCTTCTCGAGAATGGAGTCCTCGTAGATCTTCTGACCGCTCGCATCCCGAACGTAAAACACACCGGTCATCTTCTCCTTGTCGCTGTTCACCTTGGCAAACCGGATATCCAGGCCGAGAGCAAAGATCTTCTTGGCCAGCTCATAGAGCAGCCCCGTGCGGATCCCGCCTCCCACCTCCAGGATGGTAAAGAAGTCCGATCCTTCATTGTCCACACGAATTCTTTCCGCCGGGTGATAGGGGGAGAGCATCTCGTCAAAGGAGATCGTCTGGGCTTTCCTGCTGATCAACTCATCGAGAGGAAGTTCGTCCTCGATCGCCTGCCGCGCGTCCTCCAACACCTTTGACCACATTTCCTCCTCCCGCAGAGGATCAAGCGGGTTCGTGACGTCATAGAGGTCAAAGGCAAAGCCGTTCTTCAAGGTGAAGATGTTCCCGGAAAGCACATTGATGTTGTGAAGGGTAAAAACCCCCACCATTTTACTGAAGAGCCCGGGCCGATCCCGGGTGCACAAAATGACATGGGTGACCGGCGCATGCTTCACCTTTTTCAGCGCCCAGGACAGCTTGTGATCCTCCATGCTCAGGGCCATCCGAAAGTGCTCGACCATGTCCTCCAGAGGGACATTCAGGAAGTATCGCGTCGACACCTGATCCATGAGTTCCGCGATCTCCGTCCCTGAAAAAGCACCGATCAAGGACCGGGACAGGGCGGTCTTGTTTTCTTCCACCGTCCTTGTGGCATCCGGCGACGCCAGGGTGCCGCTTTGAAGGATGCGCCTGACCTTGAAGAAGAGCTCGATGAGGAGCATGATCTTCCAGTCGCTGCTCGCGATAGGTCCTGTGGCGAGGCTGTCGGCCGCCGTGAGCAGAAAAAGAAGCTGGACCGTCTCATGGTCCCCCACGATCTGGGCGACTTGTACCGCCGTCTTTTCATCGTTCAGATCTCTCCGCTGAGAGACGTTGGCCAGGAGAAGGTGGTGCTGGATTAGAAAAGGAATCACCCGCAGGGCATTCTCATCGACGCCGAGCCTCTTCAGGATTCTGGCAACGATTTCCGCCCCTCTGGCGGAATGCTCCCCTCGGTACCCTTTTCCTATGTCGTGCAAGAGCCCGACCAGAAACAGCCACTCAGGATTGTTGAGCTCATCGTAAACCTGTTTGAACAGAGGCCACCGATCGCTGTACACGCCCCGCGCCATGTGGTGAATCGTCTCGATCGTTTTCAGGGAATGAAGGTCCACGGTCTCGGAGTGGTAGTAGGTAAACTGAGCCAGGTTCCTGATCTTCTTGAACTCGGGAATGAACAGGGTGATGAGCCCCAGTTCCAGAGCCAGCCTGAGAATCCTCGGGTCCGAAGGGTGATACAGCAAGTTCAGAAAGAGGTCCTTCGCTTCCGGGACATTGAGCAGGGTCTTTCCCTGTTCTTCGATCTTCTTGCTCGCCTTCCAAATGAGCCCGGACCCCAAGGACAGCCCCCTCTGATTCGCTTCATCCAGGGCTTTGAGGACCAGCAGGGGGCTGAGCTCTTCCCCCTTCAGGACAAGATGGCCCTTGACGGCTTGGAACTCGGGCGAGATGTCTTCGGGAAAAAACTCCTCCGGCTCCGGGTCGATGAGTTCCATGGCCTTCACGTGAAACTCCTCGCTTCTGTAACGGATCCGGTTCAGATGGCCGTGGAGGTCTCTCATGAATTTCTCGGGCCCCGTGTTGTACGCCCCGTTCTTGAAGCCCAAGCTCTTGGCAACCTTCGGCTGGTAAGGGAGAAGGAGCCGATCTTCCCGCCTGCCTCCGGCTAAAAGATGGAGCTGGTTTCTCACCTTGAGGAGGAAACTCTCGGATTCGTGGAGCTTGTCCAGAGCGAAATGAGAAAAAACGGAGAAGCGCTTCACATCGCGGAGCTGCTTTGATCTGAAATACAACTTCGCCGCCCAGGCCATGAAGTGGATATCCCTGAGCCCGCCCAGGCCCTCTTTGATGTCCGGTTCAGCAAAATACTCCTGGTTACCGAACTTTTCCTGTCTCTTCTGCTGATAGAGAAGAAACTGTCTGCGGATGGCCTCTTTCTCCCGTTCGATCTTCGACCAGAACGCCGCTTCAAAAAGGCGGTAGAAGTCTCTAGCCCCCAATAGAAACCGGGCATCCATCACGGAGGTGAGAAACCGGAAATCGCTCAAGGCCAGTCGGTTGCACTCCTGAAAGGTCAGGACCGAGTGACCGACTTCGAGCTTTAGATCCCACAGGGTATAAAGGACCCGGCGGATCATTTCGCTCGTTTCGCGAGAGAGCCTCCCCTGGTGAATGACCAGCAGGTCCACATCCGATCCCAAGCAGAGCTCCCTCCTCCCGTAACTGCCCAGCGCGGCCAGAGCGACGCTCCCCTCATGGATTTCTTCTGCCTTGTCGCTAAACGCAGCATCGAGGAACAAGGACCGGATGAAGCGGTCCATCAGGTCTGCGTAACGCCGTGTGGTAAGAAATCCAGAACTCTGGGTCAGCTCGTTTTTGAAGAGGGTGTTTCTGGAATCCAGAAAGCCCTGGACACGGTGATGGGAGGACTTGCGATGACTAGATGGCGTCCTCGTCTTCTTCTCCTGTTCTGATGCGGACAGCCTTCTCGACGGGAACCACGAAAATCTTGCCGTCCCCAATCTGTCCCGTGTACGCATTCTCCTTGATCGCCTTGAGCACCCTGGGGACCATGTCTGTGGAGACAACGACCTCGATCTTGATCTTGGGGAGGAAGTCCACCACATATTCCGCGCCCCGGTAGATCTCCTTGTGACCTTTTTGGCGGCCGAAGCCTTTGACTTCAGTGATGGTCATGCCGCCCACGCCGAGCTGAAGGATGGCATCCTTGACTTCATCCAGTTTGAACGGTTTGATAATGGCCTCGATTTTCTTCATTCTTCCCCTCTGCGATGATTTTCATGGAATCGTGAACGCAAGGTCCACCAGCAGCCCCGGCTCCTGATGGGCTCAAGCCGATCGGAGGCGGGAAAAGAAATAGGGCTCATGGTATTCACCCCTCCCTCGGTTGTCAATCTCTTTCGCCTCAACAAGCAAGCTCTCCCCTGATGATTTCCCTGCTACTAAACTACCCTCGTCTATAAGACGAGGGGTTTAAGAGCGGTCGATTGAAATCGACTGCATCTTGAGACGGACTGCGGGGGCCGTCATGCCGGACTCGATCCGGCATCCAGGATTCCCAAATGTCCTGTACACTGGATTCCGGCTGGAGTATCGCAATTGGTTAAGCCAATTGTCTCCTCCCCCTTGATGGGGGAGGACGGAGGTGGGGGTGGATACATGCGTTTCCTTTGCCCCCTCCCCTAACCCCTCCCGCCAAGGGAGGGGAATTATGAGAAGGCCGATCCCTTCCGTGCCGCCACTCAGAGAATTCAGGCGCTGGCGGGTGACAATTTCGTATATGCGATACATTATTCCTACAATTTTGTCACGCATTATTTGCCGCCCGAATTCCCTCCCCATTGCAAGGCCCTGTTATATTGGGAAAACAAGTCGCGAGCGCCCATGGCACACTCCTTGCCATGAGCAAGAAGGAATAGCGAAAGGAGAGGACTCATGAATACAGGAGACACGGCATTCGTACTCGTTTCGTCAGCTCTGGTCATGCTCATGACTCCTGGGCTGGCTCTTTTNTATGGGGGGATGGTGAGAGGCAAGAACGTTCTCGGCACCATCATGCAGAGTTACATCATCCTGGCCCTCGTCACCCTGGAATGGGTGCTGTGGGGGTACTCTTTATCTTTCGGCCGGGACCACGGCGGCATCATAGGCGGTTTTGACTGGTTCGGTCTCAGTGGGGTCGGTCTGGAGCCCCACGAAACCTACGGCCCGACCATCCCCCATCTGGCATTCATGATTTTTCAATGCATGTTCGCCGTCATCACCCCTGCGCTGATTACCGGCGCCTTTGCAGAAAGAATGAGATTCATATCTTTCTTGCTTTTTACCGGTCTTTGGGCAACCTTTGTGTACAATCCCCTGGCCCACTGGGTCTGGGGTTCCGGAGGATGGATGGCCAGGATGGGAGCCCTCGACTTTGCGGGCGGCACGGTCGTCCACATCAGCTCCGGGGTCTCCGCGCTTGCGGCTGCGCTGCTCGTAGGGAAAAGGCTCGGCTATGGGAGTACGGCCTACATCCCCCACAATCTGCCCATGACCATCACCGGGGCGGCACTGCTGTGGTTCGGATGGTTCGGTTTTAATGCAGGCAGCGCCCTTGCTGCAAACGGTCTTGCAGCGAGCGCCTTCGTGGTGACCCACATCGCCTCAGCGGCGGCCGCCTTGTCGTGGCTTCTCGTGGAATGGGTCCACAGGGGCAAGCCCACCACCCTGGGCGCGGCCAGCGGCGCCGTCGCCGGACTGGTCGCCATCACCCCCGGCTCCGGGTTTGTCGGGCCTCTGTCCTCCATCGTCATCGGGGGGCTTGCGGGCGGCATTTGCTACGGAGGCGTCATGTTGAAGGGCAAATTGCGGTACGACGATTCTCTGGATGTGGTCGGCATTCACGGCTTCGGCGGCACGTGGGGAGCCCTGGCCACGGGCCTCTTTGCCAGCAAAGCCGTGAATCCTGCCGGATCGGACGGCCTCTTCTTTGGGAATCCGGGCCAGCTGGGCATTCAGTTCCTGTCGGTGGCGGCGACCATCGTGTTTGCCTTTGTCATGACCCTGATCATTCTCAAAGCCGTGGATATGATGGCCGGCATCCGTGTGAGTGACGACGAAGAAGAAAGGGGCATGGACATGAGCATGCACGATGAAAAGGGTTACAGTTTTTAAAGGCAGACCTTGAGGGACAGAGGGGCAAAGGCACAAAGCAGAAAAAACATTCTATCCCATCCTTTTGTCCCTTTCTTTGTGCCTATGTGCCTTTGCAACTTTGTGCCTGCATCGTGGCGCAAAAACGGAACAAACGTTTTCGCCTGAAGGCGAGGATTTTCCTCCCATTTCCGCAGCGGGACAAGAAGCAACGATGAATCGTGATCCTCAAGAAAAGGAGTTCATACTATGAAAAAGGTTGAAGCCATCATCAAGCCCTTCAAGTTGGATGACGTGAAAGAAGGCCTCTCTGCCCTTGGAGTCAGGGGATTGACGGTCACGGAAGTCAAAGGCTTCGGCCGTCAACGGGGCCATCGAGAGGTTTACCGGGGGGCGGAATATCAGGTCGATTTTGTTTCAAAGATCAAGATCGAAATCGTGATGGAAGACGAACTGGTTTCCGATGCGGTCCGCGTCATCCAGGAAAAAGCAAAGACCGGACAGATCGGGGACGGCAAGATTTTCATCCTTTCTGTGGAAAACGCCATCCGCATAAGAACCGGCGAGACAGGCAAGGACGCCATTTAGCGAAGTCCATGACCTCCCCCTCTGACGAACTGNAANACGCAAGGAGCGANNTGATCTCCCTCTTCTCCGCCGGAGAGGTTTCAGAGACCTTCCAGGAGAACTANTCGGAGATCGTGGACTACTATTTCCGCAGGAGTGTTCAAGAAAGCGGCACGGGTCAAAGGCTTTTCAGAGACAAAAAGCCTTTTGCCCTGGTCGCTGTGGGCGGATACGGTCGCAGGGATCTTTGCATTCACTCCGACATCGATGTTCTGATTCTTTTTGACTCCAAGGTGCCCTCTGTTGCCAAGAAGATGGCAGAGGATGTCTTTTACCCTCTCTGGAATTTAGGTTTTGACCTGGGACACGGGATCCGAAGCATCAAGGACTGTCTCGGCCTTGCGGGTGAAAACCTCGAAGCCCTCACCTCCCTGATGGATGCCCGCTTCCTTTGTGGNGAGTCCCCCCTTTACCTCTCTCTCATGGAGAGGGTCGAGAAGAGAATTCTTCCCAAGAAAGGATTGGCCTTGGGCCGATGGCTTGAGGAACAGAATCAGATGCGCATGAACGTGTTCGGGGATGCAAGCTCCCTGCTCGAACCCAACCTCAAAGAGGGAATCGGCGGCTTGAGAGACTACCATCATCTTCTCTGGCTTGCCAAGGCCCTTTTCCACGTCCGAACGCCGAAGGACCTCGANTACTCGGGAATGCTTTCCCACAANGAATATGCGGACCTGGAAAGCCACCTCAGATTCATCCATCTTGTCCGGAATCACCTTCACCGGGAGTCTGCGAGAAAGAATGACCGTCTCACTTTTGATCATCAGGAAAGGATCGCCAAGACCCTGGCATTCAAAGACCAGGACGGTCTTCTGGCGGTTGAACAGTTCCTGAGCCAGCTCCACGCGTCCATGGCTTCGATCAAGTCCCTGCACCGCTCCTTTGTGTTCACCCACTTCCCCGGCTCCCGGAGGAACGGGACCGGCTCAGTCAGCCCGGGAAGCACCAACGCCCCGTTCCACATGGATCAAGGGGAACTCCATTTCCCTTCGGCCACAAGTATTCTCTCCGACCCCCTTCTGCTGCTGGATATCTTCGTGGAAGGGGTCAAGGCCGGAAGACCCCTTTCCCTGGAATCCAAAAGGCTGGTCCGTGAATTCCTGTACATGGTGGATGATTCCTTCACGGCCTCCGAAAGAGCGGCCCGTGGTTTTCTCCGCATTCTGAACGCGCCCAATGCCTTTGACGCGCTCGATCAGATGCTGGAGACCGGCTTTCTCTGCGCTTTCGTCCCCGAGTTCGAACCGGTCCTGGACCGGGTTCAGTTCGATCACTACCATCTCTTTCCCGTGGGCAGACACTTGCTGCAAACGGTCCGGAACCTGAAGACCCTTCCACAGGAAAGGGATATCCTTTTGACAGACATCTTTCTTGACCTGCCTGACCCGGAGCCTCTTTTCGTGGCCGCGCTCTTTCATGACATAGGAAAAACCGGAAAGGACCATGCGGCCAAGGGGGCCGTTCTGATCAGAAAGATTCTGAAACGCCTCGGCTATGACCCGAAGAAAACGGAGGATGTTTGCTTCCTGGTTCACCATCATCTGCTCCTGGCGGAGACCGCGACCCGCAGGGATCTCAACGACGAGAAGATCGTGGTTCAGTGTGCCGGAGAGGTGGGGACCATTGAACGGCTGAAGATGCTCTACCTTCTGTCGTGGGCCGACGGGAGAGCCACAGGACCCAGAGCCTGGAACGATTGGATCGCCAACCTGGTGCTTGAACTTTTTTTCAAGGTCCTTCACATCCTGGAAAGGGGAGAGCTGGCCACTCCGGACGCTTCAAAAAGGATGCGGCAGTCCATGCAGCAGGTCCGGAGACAGATCGGCGACCGGCTTTCCCCGGCAGACAAGGAAACGTTCTTTGATATCATGCCTCCAAACTACCTGATCGAGACAAACCCGCGGTCCATTGGCCGGCACATCGCTCTTTATGAAATCCTCAGGGAGGCAAAAGCGAAGGGGCTTGAGAGCGCGTTCTGCCTTGAACCCCGAGCAGAGCCTTCCAGCGGAACCTGCGAAGTCACGTTTCTGGCCCGGGATAGAGCCGGTCTCTTCTCCGACGTGGCCGGCGTCATGGCTCTGAACAACATCAACATCCTCTCCGCCCGCATCTACACGTGGCGCGATGGAACGGCGGTGGACATTTTTACGATGACGCCTCCCCTGGATCCCATCCGCACAGAGGAAATCTGGGAGAGAATCAAGAGAGATCTGGCTCAAACCTTTCAAGGCAGGCTTTCCCTCTCAGAGCGCCTTCAACAGAAGGCCAAACCCACCATTCTTTCACGCAAAAGAATCCTCACCCGTCAAACCCATGTCAGCGTGGACAACCAGTCCTCCGACTTCTTCACCCTCATCGAGGTCTTCACCGATGATCGCATCGGCCTGCTCTACCGGATCACCCACACCCTCTTCACCCTGGGGATCGACATCCGGATTGCCAAAATCGCCACCAAAGCCGACCAGGTCGCCGATGTGTTTTACGTGCTGGATCTGGAAGGACAGAAAGTGCTGGAAGAAGCCAAGGTGGAAGAGATCAGGGAGATGCTGCTCCAGGAGCTGTCCGGACCTTGATCATTGAACATTGAACATTGAGCATTGAACGGATAACGGTCAACGGTGAACGGTGAACGGATATCGACGACTCTCAGTGGATCCAGGGCAGGCGATCCA
>JGI20214J51088_10001601_pt1 | contig 15419 bp, 9 predicted proteins | sample WetSurMetagenome_FD_51088 | JGI IMG/M metagenome (IMG submission 51088) | reverse complement strand
ATACTGGCCCGGAACTATTTCACATTACCAGGCACCCTGGGTCTGGAAAGATCCATCTAAAGCCCCGACTCCTGTATGGCCCGGAACGATGGACGGAAAATACTACAGCAGGCTGCAACTCGAAGAGCTTTATAAACCATGGATTGAAGTTTTAGATAAAGGTGTTGGTGTACATTGCGGAGAATGCGGCTGCTGGAGGAATACTCCACATGAAGTATTCCTGGCATGGTTTGGTGATGTAATTGATATTCTTACAAAAGGAGGTATAGGTTATGCGCTCTGGAACTTCAGGGGTGACTTTGGTATTCTTGATTCAAAACGTGCAGATGTAAAATATACAGACTGGTACGGTCATAAACTCGACAGTAAACTTCTCGATCTACTGAAAAGATACTAAGTAGCTCAGGGCACAGGGCTCGGGGCTCGGGGCTCAGAACACAGGGCAAAAGGCATGTGGCGCAGGGCCCGGGGCTCAGTGTCCAGAGCTCAGAGCAACTGCTTACACTGAAGTCTGGACTGGAAAAGAAGAGCTAATAACCTAATCTGAAGCTTAAGTGAAGGAAGAGAGGCTATACCAGAAGGTAAATGCCGATTCCATACTCCCTCTGCCCTATGCACTGAGCACTGAGCCCTGTGCCCTATGCCTTTTTACAGGTAAGGACACCTTTAAAATAGCCGATTGATTCTGCAATACCAGGAAGGGGATCTGTCATGTCTTTTTCAAATTCCAGGCTGCATTTACCACTGTATTTTATCTTACGGAGAGTTGCAATGACCCTGGGGATGTCGATAATTCCCCTGCCGGATTCAACAGTTTTTCCATCCTTTGTTGGTTTATCAACATCTTTGATATGAATATCAAAAATCCGTTTGCTATATCTTTCGATATCAACCGACGGATCCTGTCCATCTCGTGTAGTATGCCCTATATCAATACAAATTCCAATTCTAGGATCAAGGTCCTTAACATGATCCCATATATCTGTAGCATTAGGGTATAGAGGGTTGTCCGGTCCATGATTATGAATTGCCAGTCTGAAGTCATATGTTTTTATTTTCTTCTCTACATATGGAAGAAGATTATAATCAGGAGCACCGACAATCATTTTAACTCCTGCCATTTTTGCATATTCAAAGGCCTGGTCTACAGCATCTTGCGTTTTCATATATACAACACCAACCGTATAAACATTTATCCCAGCCGTTTTAAACTTCGCTAAAACTGAATTAATCTGCTCCTGGGTACTGTTCAGCGGCATATGAAAGTCTTTAAGAGAGATGTTAACAATCCCTATCCTGTTCATCATTTCAATAGTTTTTTCAACGGAGAATTCCTTGAAGGTATAACCAGCCATACCCAGGCTGAAAGTTTCTTTTGTGTTATCCAAAAGGGAAGAAACTCCTGATGAAGCGTAAACTGACGATACACCGGCTGCAAGTATACCTGTACCGGCTAACTTAAAAAACTGACGACGTGACTTCATAATCTTATTTTAATATTTGTAAGAACCTGTTATATAATCAAAATTGTCTGTAAACACAAAATCTGTTAATTCTGTTTTTTAATTGTCATATTATTATCAATCAGCCTGCTATTGTAAGTCTGAATTATTGCTTTCAGTTTTTCTTCCATTTGTAATTCCAACTCCATATTACTTTTTATAAGATTCTTTTCGAGAAATAGGTCATTTTTATAATCAAAGAGCCCTGCAGGCTTATTATCAATCATTTCAAAGATATGATCTTTCATATAAAGATGATAATTGCTCCCGGCAGTATTGAAGGCAAAAGATTCAGATGAGTCATCTAAAAGATTGTTACCGAAAGCAATAAACTCTTCATCATAATTTAAATAGCTTAAAATAGTCGGCATAATATCTATCTGTTGAGCAATTCTTTTCTTTACACCTTTCAGATCACTGCCTGGTTTATAGAATATTATCGGGATACAGTAGGCCCCAAAATTATTCTGGAACTCTTTATGTATAGATTCATTAGTATGATCAGCTGTTATCACAAAGAGAGTATTGTTAAACCAGCTGGTTGCAGATATTTCATCGAATAATTCACGCAATGCATAATCTGTATACCCAACTACTTCAACAATTGGAGCAGGACCTTTTTTAAATTTACCGGCATATTTTTCAGGAACTTTGAATGGATGATGTGATGAAACTGAAAATATGGAAGCCAGAAAAGGTTGTTTGAAGCCATTCAGTTTTCCGGCAAAAAATTTAAAGAAAGGTTCATCCCATACTCCCCATATTCCATCGAAGTCAGCCTTTTCAGGATATTGATCCAGGCCTAAATAGTCATCAAATCCGGCAACTTTTGCAAACGAATCAAATCCCATTGATCCATTTGGTGCCCCATGGAAAAAAGCCGAATAGTATCCTTTTCTCTTAAGTAATTCAGGAAGTCCGTTTATCCTGTTATTTGCATAATGTGAAATTGTATATGGAGTTTCGAGCGAGGGCACAGATGCGAGTATTGAAGGCATCGCATCTATTGATTTTTTACCGTTTGCTATTGATACATCAAATGTAAGACTGACTTTAATCAGGGAATCGATAAACGGAGTATAACCTTCATATTTCCCACTTTCCAGGCTGGGGTTCAGAGCTCCGATATATTCCCTGGCAAAGCTCTCGAGGATGATAATAACCACATTATAGTTAGTGAAAGTCTTATTTTTTGAAGGAATATAATGGGGATTATAAAGTTTTCCAAGTTTTTCATCATCAAAGAACTTATACTTGACCAGCGCCTTTTTGTCAAATGTCCTGAAAAAACTGAACGGAGTATTCAGAACTATAGCAACATCCCGTGGTGTATCTACGTAACGTGCAGCATTACTGATGGTTATGGGACGGGTTGAATGTTTATATCCACCCCTGGCAGCACCTATAACAAGTGCAATTATCAGAGGAATCATCAGAATATTTATCGAATAATAGATAACTTTATTTCCGGGTTTGGGTTTTTGAGCTTTAACTTTATTATATAAGAAGGCCATCAGAAACCATAATAAAAGGGTAAACAAAGTTGCCGGCCAGTAATCAAAAAGGAACCTGAAAAACAGTTTCACCAGATTTGTTTCATGCTCAAATGTTTTGAAAACGTCAGCAGTTGCCCTCTTATCAACAAACCTGTAATAAACAAAGTCCATTCCGTTCATGGCAATAGCTATTCCGTTGGTAATGAAGTATAAATATTTCAGAACGATCTGGTATCCCTCCTTATAGCGTATATCCAGCGGTACAATGTGTAACAGGATAAGAAGAATGTTGATATAGACGATGGCAGATATATCGAATACAAGGCCCCCTCTTAAAATCGTGATAAACTGACTAAAGCTGATTCCCGGGAACATTTTATAGTTAAAGATGAAAAATCCTATCCTGCAAAATGAAAAAAGGAGCACAATCAGCAAAATCCGATATGCAAGAACCACAAAAATATTTTTAGAGACTAACCAGTTTCTCATATACTCATCTATCAGTCATGACATTTATTGTATCCTAATCTGCCTATTCAGTAAGGACAATGAAAAGATAAAACTATAAAAACTACTTATCAGTTACAAGTTTGAAATTTTTTATCCAGAAAGATAGAGCTGGTAGAGCATTTGATTGACCATACTCAAAACCTAAATTAAAGGGCATAGCTCCATTACCATCTTTAGAGTTTCTTACAGGGAGTTTTGAAATTGGCATAACCAAGCTGTAATAGAGAGTACCTTCATTATCATATCTCAGCGATCCTCTGAAATTATCTGAATTGCCGGATGGAAAAAGCCTTACCTCTTCACTTGTAAAACCCAGCAGTTCTATTTTATTAGCAAGAGAAAGAAGAGTTGCAGTATTTACATCTTTACTCATATTATACTCGCCCATATCCGAATTTTTGCGGACTTTTGAATTTTGAGAGCCGATTGGAAATCTTATTCCCAGTTTTTTTACTTCTTTGCCATCCATATTGATCCAGATTGTTAGTCCGTATTCCAGTATACGGGTCTGAGTTGGCGGATCCACAATCTTCATGTCGATGTAAACATTAGCATTGTCATTAGAAAGAAAATAGTAAAGGTTTCCCTTTTTAAAATTTGAATAGCTAGTTGTAGGTATATCATTCCCATCATTTCCAACTTTATGCCAGCTGCTTAAAAAAAGCTTTCCCTTTTGGCCGCTAAGACTAATGCAGGATAGAAATGCAATTAATATTGTAAGTGTTTTCATATTAAAAACTAAACGCCAGGTCCGATGTAAATCACATCCAAATGAACCTGGCGTTGTAAAATATTAGTAATTAGCTTACTTATTCTCCTGATCTTTTAACAGCTCTTTGATATCAGAGTTATTAAATTCGTTCATGAATTGATTGGCTCTTCTTTTTGCTCCCAGACCAATAAGCAGGAACAGAACAGTAATAGCTATCAGGACATACATTACTATTTTCGTGGTTTCCGGTTTTGCTTTAAGTGCCTCAACAAGCGCATTATACAGCAGCCACAATACAAAGATATTGACACCCAGGCTAACTATTAACCCAAGGTAAAGATTAAAATGACCTAGAAATCCAAGAAATGCGCTGATGGGCATAACAACCATGATAGCAGCAGTTACTCTTACATTTGCCTCGAAATCTGTATTTCCTTTACAAATTGAAGATATAACAAGTACTATTATTGCGCCAATAAATAATCCTATTATGGCTCCAATAATCGCCCATACAAAAAGCATTATACCAACTGCACCACCAAACAGCCCCCCGCCTACAGCACCTATCCGGAGAATGCTCCAAAGGAATGATAAGGCACCCGCAATGGCACCATATATTACAGCCTTAATCAAAGGGTCAGTCATACCTCCCGAGGTAGGCATAGTGGAGAAGTAAGATTTCGGATTTACCAGGACATCTTTTGATTCCTTAATAAATGAATTAACATCAAAGGTTCCGTTACTCATAGTTAAATTGATTAATAAGGTTACTAATTAACGATCAGGAATAAAAATTTAAGATTCTAAGGTAAAAAAAATATATATCAATTGCTATAAACTGACATAAATTTTATAGTCCCATTTATTCAAGATAAGTGTAACCATACAGGCCAGAACGGTAATTGGAAAGAAACTCCTTGCCTTCTTCAAGAGTAATAATACCTGCTTTTACAGAGGTTGTAACCCATGATTCAACAGTTCTAACCATTTTTTTTGAATTGTATTGAACATAGTCAAGTACCTCAGCAACTGTCTCTCCATCAATTACCTGGTCTATCTTGTAACCCTCACTGTTAACCGAAACATGGACAGCATTTGTATCACCAAACAGATTATGAAGGTCACCCAGTATTTCCTGGTATGCACCCACCAGAAATACACCCAGATAATATGGTTCTTTCCCTTTTAAGGAATGAACCGGAAGATGGTGAGATGAATTACGTGTTGATATAAAGTTATCGATCTTACCATCCGAATCACAGGTCATATCCTGAATTGTAGCAGTGCATAAAGGTTCTTCATTAAGCCTGTGAATTGGCATTATCGGGAATATCTGATCGATAGCCCACGCATCAGGCAGTGATTGGAAAAGTGAGAAATTACAGAAATATTTGTCAGAAAGGATTCTTGAGATCTGGCGTAATTCCTCAGGAACATGCTTAGTTATATTCGCCATCTGATATACCTTTCTTGCTATTGACCAGAAAAGCCTTTCGATCTGGGCCCTTGTTTTCAGATCCACAAGTCCAAAGCTAAACCGGTCAAGTGCTTCTTCCCTGATCTGCTGAGCATCATGCCATGTTTCGACCATCCTTGTCTGATTAAAGTTGTCCCATAGGAGAAAAAGCTCTTTCACAAGCTCATGGTCATGTTCTGTAATCAGTTCTTCAGCATCCCATGATGGAAGAGTTGTTGTCTCAAGCACTTCAAATATCAGTACTGAATGATGAGCTGTAAGTGACCGTCCGGATTCGGTAATTATATTCGGATGCGGAATATTGTTTTTATTACTGGCATCAACAAATGTGCTTATTGAGTCATTTACATACTCCTGAATAGTATAATTAACACTGCTTTCGCTGTTCGACGAACCTGTTCCATCATAGTCAACACCTAGTCCCCCGCCTATATCAACGAATTCCACATTGAAACCCAGCATTCGAAGCTGAACATAGAACTGGGAAGCTTCACGCAACGCTATTTTAATCCGGCGAATTTTAGTAACCTGGCTCCCTATGTGAAAATGGATTAGCTTTACACAATCTCTCATTTTGTTTTTCTCAATGAAATCAATTGCTTCAAGCAACTCACTCGATGTAAGACCAAATTTGCTGATATCGCCTCCTGAATCCTCCCATTTTCCGCTACCAACACTTGCAAGTTTGATCCGGATGCCAAGATTTGGCTTAACCTTCAGCCGTTTTGCTATTGTAGTAATAAGCTTAAGTTCATTAAGCTTTTCAACAACAAGAAAGATACGCTTGCCCATTTTCTGTGCAAGAAGCGCAAGCTCTATATAGTCTTCGTCCTTATAGCCGTTACAAATAATAAGTGATTCGGGATCGGTATTTATTGCAATTACTGCATGGAGTTCAGGTTTTGAACCCGCTTCCAGTCCGATGTTGAATTTTTTTCCATGACTTACTATCTCCTCAACAACCGGTCTCATCTGATTGACTTTGATCGGATAGATAATAAAATTCTGGGCTTTATACCCATACTCTTCAGAGGCTGATTTAAAACACTTTGAAATACTTATTATCCTGTCATCCAGGATATCAGGAAACCTGACAAGCACAGGTGTTGAAACATCTGTAAGAATAAGTTCATCCAGGAGGTCTTTAAGATCAACAGATGCTGCATTTTTTTGAGGAGTAACGGTTACATTACCTTTTTGATTAATTGAAAAGTAATCAACCCCCCAACCGTTTATGTTGTATAATTCTGCTGAATCTTCAACTCGCCATTTTCTCATGTTCAGATATATTGCTTAAAAATAATCGCCACAAATGTCAGAAAAAAATGTGTTTTTTACAATGTTTTTAAAATATCATGAATTCAGGATACAAAAACAGGTCAATGTAATCTCATCGATCACAGTTCGCAGCTTGCCTGTTCAGCTTTACAAAACAGGTTTTGTCTCTAAAATCACCTTATCCATTACTTTGTACACAGGGAATGGATAATAGCCGGTCCCCCATTGCGGCACAAGATAGCGGTCAAGAAAATTCCATGTCACCATTCCGTCATTCGACTGTGGTTCAAGTAAATAGGCTGCAATATTGGCATGTAGCTGGGATATTCTTACGACATAGGTCCCGGCTGAAAAATTTAATGTGTCGATCATGAATTTACCGCTGATTGTATTTGTATAATGGCCCTGGTTTAATCTCGTCGTTCCTTTCAATCCGCTGATTTCAAACCGGTCAACCTTAATTCTTGAATCATCTGTCAATTTCTCCAGTCTGATTCCGTGCATCTTAAGCAAATCAANAATCTCAGGATCANTTACAGTTAACAGGTATGCATATGGTAACCTGGTGCTTTTTACAGGGAAATAATCNATATAATAAGGTATTGTAACATTTCTCTGCCTGTTGCTCTTCTTATAATTTTTTCTTCCGTTTCCATCANTAAAAAGATCAGCTTCAAANGTTTTTACCGTTACTTTTTCAGGAGAAGGCCTGACTGAATATTCTATAGCAAATGAGTCAGGTACGGACGAATTATTACCACGGGCAACAGTTATACTATCAGTATCATGCAACAGGTTTTTAATTTCCGATTTATGATCGGAGGAATAATCAATCAGGGAAGAGATCAAATGGTAGCAACCGAGTACACGTGACCTGAAATCGGCATAGACATAGTTTTCATTAAGTATCCCCAGTCTGTTCCGTATCCCGAAATAGTTAACCATATATCGCGGCTCTGATGCATCAAGCACCCATCCTCTGTCGGGATCCATCATATCATAGAACTCACCATAAAAACAGTTTTCAACTTTATATTTACTGAATAATGTCTTCGACAACTCGGGCATCATCTTATCGGCCATATATGATATTAATGACTTGTTACCATTGGGATTTACCATCCATGTAAATGTCACTGGTTCTACATGATATGAACCATTAGTTGTATGACAATCCATAAATACTGACGGATCCCAACGGTTAAAAACATTAGTCAATACTCCCCGTACTTCAGGAGACTCAGCTTTCATGGCATCACGGTTAAGATCAAGGAACTGACCATTATATCTCACACCTACTCCGTTAACTGGTCCATTCTGGTCTGTCCTGTTAAGTGGACTTATCTTCTCATTGCCATCAGGATTGAACAGAGGACAGATAAGAATAACAACGTCCCCAAGAAGTTCTGAATTTTTATCCTTAAGAAGATCCCTGGCAAACATCAATGTCGCCTCTTTTCCCTCGACCTCGCCTGCATGAATATTTGCCTGTATATAAACGACAATTCTTTTATCATTTTTAAGGTCTTGCGGAGATTTTGGAAGAGGATTTCCGATAATAAGAAGAGGTATTTTCCTTCCCTCAGTTGAAGTAGCAATATTCTCAACCCTTATATAATGAGATCCCCTTACAAGTCCATCTATGAAGATCATTACATCTTTATAGGTTGAGGTGGATTTGAAATCAGATTTTTCGGCTATAGTCTGAAGGTTTACCTGACTGAAGGCATTTGGCACGGCAAAAAGAATTGTAAAACTGATAATTAGCGACTTTCTAAACATGATTTATTTGTTTCTTATGAGACGATCCCATTAACAGGACCTGGTTAATCATTGATTTGAGTGTTAAAATTCCGTTATAAATGTAGAAATATTTTAAACAGGGATAGTCAAGAGGCATTTTTAATGAATAAATCCATTAAATATCAGATTATTATAAAATAATTTAGATTATTTCAAATTAATTACCTATCTTGCGCCATTAATTTAAAAACAGTATAAAATGAACAAAGGAACAGTGAAATTTTTTAACGTATCAAAAGGATTCGGATTCATTAAAGATGCAGATTCGGATAATGAATATTTTGTACATGTGTCTGGTCTGAAAGATCAGATCAAAGAGAATGATGAAGTTACATTTGAACTTCAGGAAGGTAAAAAAGGAATTAATGCAGTAGACGTCAGACTTGCTTAGTTAACCATACAAAGATTTATTATTCAATCCCGGTCGGTCGACCGGGATTTTTTATTTTAACAACTGCAAAGAATGCAAAGGGGGAAAGTCCCTGGTTCTGGACAAAAAGACTCTAAAACAACGAGACGCCAGGAAAAATCCCTATTGTCTCTTCTTTTCTTCTTTTTTAGCTTTTTTTGCCAGGCGTTTTTCCTTCAGACTTTTCGTCGGCTCTTTTTTGTTCTTTGTCTGTTCTTTCGCTTTTTCGTGTGACATGGCTATTTATTTAAAGTTAATAAAAAAGTATCCCAAATATAGGAAAAAACACTCAAAACTATTTGTGCTTAAAAATTTAAACAATACTGATTATTTAAATTAGCATTGCCGCATCCCTGTCCAGGTACCAACTCAGAATTCCATAAACAGGAACAACAGAAGAGGCAGGAAAGTTTTGAGCCATTCCGGATTTTTTAATAATTTTTTCAATAATTTCCGCCTTCTTTTTACCGGTAACCAGAAAAGCCACAGAGTCTGCATTATTTATAACCTTCCCTGTGATAGTTATCCTTTTATTCAGAGTCACCGGATGAACTGTCACCTCACATATTTTATCAGAAGAAAATAACTCCTTATGTCCGGGAAAGATGGAAGCTGTATGTCCGTCTTCACCCAGCCCGAGTATTATCAGATCAAATAAAGGCATCCCATCCCGTGAATTCAAAAAATCAGCCAGTTCCTCCGAATAACGTGAAGCCTCTTCCCCTGGATTGTCTTCTCCTCTGATCCTGTGAATATTTGACGCAGGAATATCAATTTTTTCAAACAATCTTCTATGGGTCATGCCATAATTACTTTCCTTGTCATCAGGAGGCACGCATCTCTCGTCACCCCAGAAAAAATGTACATATTCCCATGGGATTGATTTTGAAAAATGATCACCAAGCAGAGAGAATAGCAGCTCCGGTGTAGTTCCACCGGATAGTGCAACCGAGATTCGCTTATTAAATTTTGCCGATTCAGTTACCTTGCCGGCAAATTCCTCAGCAAATTTTTCTGCCAATTCATATGGAGTAGAAAATATATTTAATAATTTATCCAATTGAATATTAATTATTTATTTTTTTAACCACGGATTTCACGGAGGTTCACAGAGAATCATTTCACCCCTTCTCCCATTCACTCCTTCTCACCTTCTTTCTTCTACAATTCACAATACAACTCGTCATCTGCCATATTCTTACATGGGTATCTCCATGTAAGCTCATCTCCATCTATAAGATCATTGGCATGCTCAGGACCCCATGTTCCTGCGGGATAACCAAACACTTTGATTGCCGGGTTATTTGCCCATGCTTTTTGAATTGGTTCCAGAAATTTCCAGGCGGTTTCAACTTCATCATCTCTTGAAAACAGGGTGGAATCACCTAACATCACATCATGCAATAATCTTTCGTATGCGGAGGGGACTCTTATGTTTGCCAGGTCTTTATAATGAAAATCCATATTTACATTTTTGACATTAAAGCCTGCCCCTGGTTCTTTCATATCAAATTTAAGCAACATTCCCTCATCGGGCTGAATTCGTATTATCAGCTGATTGGCTGGCAATTTGCCTGATTCCCTTTGAAAAAGGTGATGAGGTGTCTGTTTAAAATGTATGACAATTTCTGTAACACGGGTTGGCAGTCGTTTACCTGTCCGGATATAAAACGGGACACCCCCCCATCTCCAGTTGTTTATATAGAATTTTATTGCAACATAAGTTTCAGTGCGGGAATCGACAGCAACACCCTTTTCGTGCCTGTATCCTGTAACACATTCGCCACGAATGAGAGATCCCGTATACTGTCCTCTTATTACCTGCAATGGCACATTCTCCTCCTTTATAGGCTGCAATGATTGGAAAACTTTTAATACTTCATTCCTGATTGCATCAGGATCGAGAGAAGAAGGAGGCTCCATTGCGGTTAATCCGACCATCTGAAGGAGGTGGTTCTGAACCATATCCCGAAGAGCTCCGGATTTGTCATAATATCCGCCTCTCTCTTCTACTCCGATGCTTTCAGCAGATGTTATTTCAATCCTGTGTATATAGTTTCTATTCCAGAGAGGTTCAAACATTCCATTGGCGAACCTTGTAACCAACAGATTCTGAACTGTTTCCTTACCAAGATAATGATCTATTCGAAAAATCTGGTCCTCCCCTATCAGTTCATGCAATGTCTTATTTAACTTTTTGCCAGATTCAAGATCATATCCGAAAGGTTTTTCAATAATTATCCTTCTGAAGCAATTCACCTGATCACAAAGTCCTGCTTTTGCCAGGTTAACAGCAATTGACTCATATATGCTGGGAGGTGTGGCCATATAAAAAATATAATTTCCTCCAATTTTATACTTATCATCTATTCCCTGCAAAAAAGTTTTTAGTTCTAAATAACCATCATAAGAAGAATTATCCATTGAAAGATAGTACAGGTCCTCTGTAAAAACAGAAATCATATTGTTTTCAGGTACCTTTTCCTCAGAAAATTTAACTATTGCTTCAGCCATCTTTTTTCTGAACTCATCGGTTGAAATTATTGTTCTTCCGACTCCTATAATTGCATATTTCCCTGGTAAAAGGTTCTGTGACTTCAATGAAAATATTGCCGGAATAAGTTTTCGTGATGCAAGGTCGCCCGATGCTCCGAAAATTACTATTATTAGGTTTTTGGGGCTTTCCATAATTGTAATACGTTTTCTGATATTCTTTATGCCTTCTTTAAGGAATTACAATGTAACAATAAAATATACATATTGTTCCACCGAAGAGCTAATAATGACATCGTATAGCAATATGAGTGATAATTAGAAAGTTTACAACTTTCTGATATTTTTATTAATATTTATTAATATTTTTATTGATATTTGCGATAATTAGTAAGAATATGTAGTATATTTGTCAACAAATATGAACTGAATATGTATAATTATAAATCAACCATATCAATACGCTTAATTATTAGGTTAATTGGCACTCAATGAGAATGGTATTTGGTATCGGATAAAGATAACCGTTCTCTGGAAAAGCAGAGAACGGTTTTTTTATAAAAACAGGCAAAAAGAAACATAAGGTAAATATTATGAAAAGAGAACGGCCAATACAGCAGGGATTGTACAGGCAGGAGTTTGAGCATGAGAATTGCGGAATTGGATTTGTGGCACACCTGAAAGGGAAAAAATCTCATTCTATAATCAAACAGGGGCTCGATATCCTGAAAAATATGACACACAGGGGAGCAGAGGGAGCCGACAGTAAAACAGGTGATGGTGCAGGTGTAATGATACAGGTACCCAGAGATTTCTATCTTATCCAGGGTTATTCAATTCCTCCGGAGGGACAATTTGGGACTGGTCTTATTTTCTTTCCCCAGGACAGCTCAGATGCTTCAATATGCCAGGAGATTCTGCTTGGTATTATAAAGGAAGAAGGAGTCAACCTTATAGGTTTCCGTGATGTTCCGCGGAATAACTCTGTAATAGGTGAGATATCACGTGCAGCCGAACCTGAAATTCTTCAAATTCTGCTTGGGGCAGATATACCACAGGAAGATCTCGAACGCAAACTATATATTATCAGGAAGCGTACAGAAAATGAAATACGTAAATCAGAACTGAAACAGAAAAGCTTTTTTTATATTCCGAGTCTGTCCACAAAAGTACTTATATATAAAGGGATGCTTACTTCCAATCAGCTTGAGGAGTACTTTCTCGACCTTAATGATGAGCGCTTGCAGAGTGCAATTGCCTTGGTTCATTCACGGTTTAGTACAAACACATTTCCAAGCTGGGATCTTGCCCAGCCATTCAGGATGCTTGGACATAACGGAGAGATAAACACAATCAAAGGAAACCGCTTCTGGATGGAAGCCAGGGAGTCAATCCTTAAATCAGATAAGCTTGGTGATCTTTCAAGATTATATCCGATTATTGAACCCGATAAGAGTGATTCGGCATCTCTTGATAATGTGCTTGAATTCCTCATAATGAGCGGTAAATCATTTCCATATGCGATGTCGGTTCTTATTCCGGAATCAATAAATGACAAGAATCCCATTTCTCCTGAATTAAAGGCTTTTTATAAATATCATTCAACCTATCTGGAGCCCTGGGACGGTCCTGCATCGCTTATTTTTTCTGATGGACGGTACATCGGAGGAATGCTCGACAGGAATGGACTAAGACCATCGAGGTACGTGATAACAACAAATGATCTTATAGTATTGGGATCGGAAACAGGGGTGCAGACATTTGCCCCGGAAGAGGTAAGAGAAAAAGGCCGGTTGAAAGCAGGAAAGATGATTCTTGTTGATACTAAAACAGGCAAGATTTTTTACGATAAAGAGCTTAAAGCCACACTGGCCAGCGAGTTTCCCTATGGTCAATGGATACAACAGAACATGGTTAAGCTCGAAAAAATTGAGACTGGTCACCAGGAGACCCCTGATATGGGTGATCAGTATGATAAATACAAAACAGCCTTCAATTACTCACTCGAGGATACTGACAGGATTATCAGAGAGATGGCTGCAACAGGAAAGGAGCCCATCGGTTCAATGGGCAACGATGTGCCGCTTGCTGTGCTGTCCAGAAAGCCATACAGATTATTTAATTATTTCAAACAACTGTTTGCCCAGGTAACAAACCCTCCTATAGATTCTATCAGAGAGGAATTGGTTATGACTTTATCGGGGTATCTCGGATCATTGCAGCAAAACCTGCTTGAAACTTCCCCCGATCATGTTAAAATGGTGAGATTCAGAAATCCTGTCATATCCAACACCTACTTTCAGGTTGTTAAAAATTTAAGATATAAAGGATTTTCTGCCGCCAACCTGTCGTTGCATTTTGATCCGGCAAAAGGCGCTGAAGGCTTACAAACTGCAGTTGATCAATTATGTATCGATGCAGAGAGAGCTGTGGATGAAGGGAAAAATTATATTATAATTTCCGACCGGGGTATTGATAAGGACAAAGCACCTATTCCCTCTTTGATGGCTGTTTCAGCTGTGCATCATCATCTTATCAAAACAAGAAAAAGGATGCAGATCGATATTGTAGTAGAATCTGCCGAACCGCGTGAAGTCATGCACTTTGCTCTTCTTTTTGGATATGGAGCCAGCATCATCAATCCATATATGAGTTTTGCCATTATTGACAGATTAGTAAAAGAAAGGGCTATACAACTCGATTATCAGAAGGCAGAAGAGAATTATGTCAATTCTATTAATAAAGGAATACTTAAGATTATGTCGAAGATGGGAATAAGTACTCTCAGGAGTTACCGTTCAGCCCAGATATTCGAAGCTGTAGGTATTCATCAGGATGTAATTAACAAGTACTTTGCAGGTACAGTTTCAAGGATTGGTGGTATCGGCATGAGTGAGATTGCTGAAGAGGTTCTTATTCCACACAGAAAAGCATTTAATGAAGATCCCCTTCCTGATGTACTGACCGAAGGAGTATATTCTTACAGGAAATATGGTGAACACCATGCCTGGAATCCGGAGACTATAGCACTTCTTCAGTGGAGTACAAGAACAGGTGATTACAGCAAATTCAAAGAATATAGCAGTCTTGTTAACGCAGATACTGCAAGCCCTGGTTTCATAAGAGGATTGTTAAGAATCAAGAGTAATCCTATTCCCATAGATGAGGTTGAACCTGTAGAAAAGATTATGAGGAGATTCGTTACCGGGGCAATGTCATATGGTTCAATAAGTCGCGAAGCGCATGAGACACTCGCTATCGCTATGAACCGTATCGGAGGCCGAAGTAACACCGGGGAAGGTGGAGAAGATCCTGTCAGGTTCAAACTTCTCGAAAACGGCGACAATGTAAGAAGCGCTATAAAACAGATTGCAAGCGGACGTTTCGGTGTTACAACAGAATACCTTGTCAATGCTGATGAGATACAGATAAAAATTGCCCAGGGGGCAAAACCCGGAGAGGGAGGACAGCTGCCCGGTCATAAGGTTGATAAGATCATTGCCAAAACAAGATCCTCCATACCTGGCATCACACTTATTTCTCCACCTCCGCATCATGATATCTATTCTATTGAAGATCTATCTCAGCTTATTTTCGACCTTAAGAATGTTAATCCGAAGGCAAAGATAAGCGTGAAACTTGTGTCTGAGAGCGGAGTCGGTACGATTGCTGCCGGCGTAACCAAGGCTGGGGCCGATTTAATTACTATCAGTGGCTATGAAGGCGGTACAGGTGCCAG
>JGI20214J51088_10001600_pt1 | contig 15419 bp, 14 predicted proteins | sample WetSurMetagenome_FD_51088 | JGI IMG/M metagenome (IMG submission 51088) | reverse complement strand
TTGAAACCATAATTGGGTTATCCTTTAGTGTTTAATATAAATTCTTCTTACTACTCGTTGTCCATAATACTAAGTTTAAACTAATAATTATAATGCAAAATAAATTCTTAAACATTTCAAGTTAACAATTTTCCACAAAGGACAGTTGCAGTAAGCGAGGCAAGCAACAAAGTCAGGTTAAACTTATGCAGGGTTTATTATAATTTTCAATTACGAATGTTCATGATTTTAATTCTCATCACTACTGTGTTGGCAGGCGGTTTTTTCTATATGAATTCTTGATTGCTATTTTACCATCCTTAAAAGTAAATAAATCGCATCCTGTAACTTCAATCTTTGTCCCATCTTCTTTGGTTCCAGTAAAAATCCATTCGGTGAAACCTCTGTCCCCTGATATAAAATGTTTTGGATTGTCCCAACGGGCATCAGGAAAAGTTTCAAATACATTTTCAAATGCTTCCTTAACTTGTTGCTGCCCTGCAAAGTTTTCTCCGTCAAAATCCGGACCCGCTGAAGCCTCAAACACACAATCATCAGTCATATGAGACATTATAGCCTTAATATCATGTGCATTAAAAGCATCAGCAAATGATTGGAGGAATTCTTCAGTTATTTCTTTATTTGATTGAACCATAAGTAAAGTTGGCAATAATAAAAGAAATATCAAAGCTCTTTTTTTCATATAAGCTCCGTTTTGAAAAGGAAGAATACAGTTAGTTCTTTATCATCGCGGCCGTATTAATTAATTTATCCAGAACCTTGAGATCAACATCGTCCAGCTTATTAATATACAGGCATCCAACACCGGTTTTGTGTTTGCCCAGTTTTTTCAGTTCAGCGGAATGCTTTTTAATATCCAGCACAAGGTGTAATGAAATGTTCGCCTTCCGCGGAGAAAACCCGATCTTAAACCATTCAACTTCTCTTCCCGTAGCAGGACTTTTATATATTTTATTTCCAAAACCGATCATTGAGTTACCCCACATTTTGGGTTTTTCTTTTGAAGCTTTCTGCATCATCTTAAGTATCGTCAAGCTGTCTTTGCGCATCACTTCATTCTTAACTGAGTTAATAAAGTCCTCAACACTTGAGTCAGTTTGTTTTGTTTTTATTTCTGCGAGTTTGCCCATCGTGAAATTATTTTTGTTTGTGATGATTTGTTTTTGCTTTTTCTATATCGTCCCTGCTTGCAGCAGGCAAGCCATACGGGACTTCATTTCGCCATCGCATTTTTATCTAGAAATATCTTGTCCCTAAAGGGACAATGATTAAGTATTCTAAATGGAATATTGTAAAGATGATTTATAAGTATTTGTCCCATAGGGACAATATATCTATAGCCAATTATAAAGTCCAAAAAATCAAGTCCCGCTAGGGATGACATAGATTCTGGTTTCATTTCAATCTAACCAATTTACCTTTTCGTTTTATAATGTTTTTGTAATCCCATTGGATATTTAAGGACTTTTTTAACCAGCGGGCCAGATCTTTTTTATTTATTTGTTCGACGGAAGTGTAAAGTATTGAAGCGTCTTTAAATTTTCCAGTACCGGTTTTCAAATATTCTTCGTTAAAACTTGCACCACTCCAAAACATCAGGCGGATACCATCTTTCAATTTACTGTATCCAACGATCGGGTTGCCATCCAAAAACCAAACAGGATGAGCATGCCAGATTTTATTTTCTGCTTCGGGCAGACCGCGGTCAATTTCTTCGGCAAGAATATTGCAGATCTTTTTGTCTTCAGGAGTTTGTCTGTTGTTATATGCTTTTATTTCTTTGTTCATAGATATACTTGATTATTTATCACGTAATTACTTTTCCTGTCGAGACAAACTTCAAACTTTCAGTACACTACGGAAACCTCTGGCAGCATAATATGATTCAGCTCCGTTGTGATACGTAAAAACTTTGTCATACCGGCGATCACAAAAAATAGCTCCGCCAAGCTTCCTGATTTCAGCAGGCGTCTTCACCCAGCTCGATGTTTTCAAATCATGTTCGCCAAGTTTCTGAAGCTCACAGTATTGTTCTTCCGTTAGCAATTCAATTCCCATTGCCGTTGCCATATTAACGGCGCTGTCTTTGGGTTTATTTTCTTTTCTTGCTGCAAGAGCCTCAGCATCGTAGCAAAGACTTCTTCGTCCGTTCGGACTTTCTGCTGAACAATCATAGAAAATATATTCGCCAGTTTTTTTATCAAAGCCAACGACATCCGGTTCACCGCCGGTTCTTTCCATTTCATTGAGTGACCAGAGTTTATCGGTATTTTTTTTCAGCTTCGCCTCTACCTTACTCCATTCAATATCCTTATGACGATTCTTGTTTTTCTGAAAACGTGCCTTCAATGTTTTGAGCAGTTCCTCAGACTGTTTTTGGGACAAGATTTTTTTTGACATAATTTTCTACCGTTGTTTTTATGTTAAAAAATAATTAGTTCGTTTTTATTAATGTTTTGATATATCGTCCCATACGGGACTCAATTGTATAATTTCATTTTTGTTCTAGAAATATTCTGTCCCTAATGGAACAAAACATCTCTGGCAATTTGAATTCTTATCAAAACAATATCCTCCATGGATGACAAATGTTGTGATCGGTTAAAACCACATCTTCCTTTTGAAATAAAACATCATAAATATCACAACACCGATCATCACTCCCCAGACAGCAAAGTACGCCCACGGCCAATTCATCTCCGGCATATTAGGAAAATTCATTCCGTAAATACCAACGATGAAAGTGAGGGGAATAAAAATGGTTGCGATGACAGTCAATACTTTCATCACTTCGTTCATCTTGTAGCTCATCAATGAAAGATGCGTTTCCATCAATCCATTTGAAATTTCCCTTTGCAGGTCAATTGTTTCCGTAATCTGGATTGTGTGGTCAAGAAGATCACGAAGGTAAGGAATTACTTTCCTGTTGATAAGAGGCGATTCCTCACGAATCAAACGTGAAAAGATTTCTCTCAAAGGCCAGAGCGATCTGCGTGTAAGCAGGAGTTTATTTTTCAGGTTATATATTTTTTCAATCTGAGATCTATCGGCACTATTGATTACTTCGTCATCAAGCAATTCAATTTTTTCTTCAATCTGTTCCAACAGAAGAAAATATTGATCGACAACTACGTCCATCAAAGCATAAAAAAGATAATCAGAATCCTGCTTTCGCACTCTGCCGTAGTTGTTTGTAATTCTATCTTTTATCGGATTAAAAATGCTGTCGGATTTTTCAAGAAAACTGAACACAAAAGTTTTCCCGAGAATAAAACTTACCTGTTCGGTAACAATCTGGTTTTCTGAGTTATTGTTGGTGAGCATCTTCATCGCGACGAAAATATAATTATCTGTTATTTCAATTTTGGGTCGTGTTTCAGTGTTAAGTATATCTTCAAGCACCAGCGGATGTATATTAAACTTCTCACCAATTTGTTTTATAAGTTCTATGTCATGCAATCCGCATACGTTTACCCAGGTTACCTGTGGAGTATCAGTGTAAGGATCGATCTCTTCAATCGAATTTATTTCACAAGTTTCAAATTTATTTTCATCGTATTCAGTCAAACTAATTTTTACCTTTTCAATTTTCTTATCGCCAATATGAATTATTGAGCCCGGAGGCAGACCAACTTTGGAAGTTGTTTTCTTTTTCAGGTTTGGAGTCAACTGCTTTATGATATTTACGGGCACGTCCAGTATATTCTGAGGTATGTCTGAAATTTTTTTCATTGCAATTCTTGAATTGTTGAATTTATCGATCGATTAAAAATATAAAATTTTCTGCTGGCAAACATTTTTTGCTTTGCTATCTTTCAAGTTAATGAATAGAATATTTTTTTACCTTATCATCTTATTGGTTTTCCAATTGATTACTTCCTGTGAATTTTTTGAGGGCGCATCGCATATCGATGCTGAAAATGAAAATATTGAGTACATAGGAAGATTTGATTTCTCAAATCCCAAAAGTGTAAAATTTGACTGGTCCGGAATTCAGATAAGAACCCGCTTTGAGGGAACTTCCTGTTCAATGAAACTAAAAGATGGAAACAACGACTACAATATTTTCATTGATGGAAGACTTCATAAAATTATAAGGACAACTACCGACACTATTTATGTTCTTGCAAATGGGTTATCAAATAAAGTTCATTCATTATTAATTACAAAACGAACAGAAGCACTTTTCGGTGCTGCAACATTTGAGGGATTTATACTTGATGGTGGAAAAGAACTTGTGAATGCAGACGATGAAAGCATTCGCAAAATCGAATTTGTAGGCGATTCATACTTTACCGGATTCGGCATTGAAGGCGATTCACCCGATTGTGTCTTTAGCCGCGAAACTGAAAACAGTTACCTGTCTTTTGGTCCTCAGCTTGCCAGGAAGTTAAATGCTGATTATTCAATTGTTGCAATCTCCGGAGTTGGAGTTACAAAAAATTATGGAGATTCGTTACGAACTTCCGAATATCCTCTCCCATTTTATTATGATCGAACGTGTATGAATGATACTTTGTTATGGGATTTTTCTCAATGGCAGCCGGACGCAGTTGTGGTTCGTCTCGGAAGAAATGATTACTGGCAGAAACCTCATCCTAAAAGAGAAATGTTTAGAAGCGCATATCTGAAATTTATTAAAGAAATAAGAACGCACTATCCTAAAGCTCAGATATTTACTCTGTGTTTTCCTTTCAGAAAAGATCCTCATTGCGATTATATCAATAGTGTTGTGAATGAATTGAGAGATAAAAACGGTGACAGAAAAATTCACTCTATTAAGGTTGATATAAAGTTTAATGCAGAAAGAGATTTTGGATGCGAGAAACACCCGAACAGGTTCGGGCACAAAAAGATTGCAAATTTCATTGAACCGATAATAAGAAAAGAAATGGGATGGGAACCAATCTTAAAAAGAATATTCCCATCAAATCCATTTGCAAAGAAGTAAAATTTAGTTTTTAACTTCTTCTTTATTTACAAACAAAGTTTGAGTTGGATATGCGAAACCAATTTTTCTCTTTTCAAACTCTGAATATATTTTAAGGTTTATGCTCTGCTGGGTATCCATATACTTCACATAGTCAGACCCAAAAACATAATAAACAAATTCAAAGTTAAGGCTGAAGTCTCCGTAAGATGCAAAATGTCCGCGGTCAAAACGAACATCGCTGTGTGATTCTATTATCTCTCTTACAACTTTAGGAATTTCTTCAAGCTGTGCCGCTGTTGTCTGATATACAACACCAAGTTTGAAAACAACACGTCTTTCCTGCATCTTTTTAAAATTATGAATTCTTGAATTCGTAAGATCAGTGTTCGAAAAAACTAATTGTTCGCCGGTTAAAGCACGGATGCGTGTGGTTTTAATTCCTGTGTATTCAACAGTTCCGACTTTATCCTGGACGGTTATGAAATCACCAACCTCAAACGGGCGATCAAAAAATATTACAAAATAACTGAACAGATCCCCGAGTATCGTCTGCGCTGCAAGAGCTATAGCAATTCCTCCGATGCCAAGTCCGGCAACAACAGCAGAAATATCAAAACCAAGATTATCCATAATGAAAACAAGACCAATAACCCAAACAAAGATGTTTATTAAAACAGTCATCCCGCGAAGCTGTCTTGCTTTTTCTTCTCCTCTTTCCTGTTTTTTAATAAAGTAAGTAAGTGTGATCAAAATTGATGATGCAATAAATCTTACGATAAAAAATGTTGTAATGAAAAGTGATGCTATCTCAATAATTTTCGAAACACGTGGAATAATTGTCAGACTTGTAACAGCAGAATAAAAGACGCCGAAGAATAATAATGGTATTATTGATTTCTCTATGCTTTTTATCAGTAGGTTGTCAAGATTCGTGTCGGTTTTTTCAGCCCACTTTTTTAAACGATATAAAACGATCTTTTGTAAAATCTTTACAAGCATTACACCTATAATTAATATTCCGAGTGCAATTAAATATGATTCAATAGTATTGCCCCAGTAAGTTTGGTTTAAGAATTCTCGCATTGCTTTAGCTCCTTTCGCAATAAGTCATAGTTACATAAAAAATTCTTTTTTATTTCCAATTTAATATTTTTTTAAGGTTTGATTTTTGCTCAATTGTTTTACTCAGTTCAATTGCTGATTTTTCAAAGCAGAATATTCAGTCAAATTATAGCAAGTATGCCGGATCAAACTGAAAAAATAAACGAAATTACTTATTCGAACGATTTTCACGCTGAAGATATTTTCCGCGCTTCTGAAGAATTTAAAGACGATGCACACTTTTCTTCCCACAATCAATATAAAAATGTATATGAGTTTTCGATAGCAGATAAAGAAAGATTCTGGAGTGGTGAAGCAAGAGAATTGTTCTGGTTTGATTTGTGGAAAGATACAAAAATTGGTAAAGCCCAAAACTCAAAATGGTTTGTCGGAGGAAAAACAAATTTAAGTTATAACTGTCTTGATAAACATTTAAAAACTGAAAGAAGGAACAAAGCGGCCATTATCTGGGAAAGTGAATCAGGAGAGAGCAAAATATTTACCTATCAATTACTGTTTTCACAGGTTTGCAAGTTCGCCAATCTGCTGAAGAATATCGGAGTTCGTCAAGGAGATCAGGTTATCATTTATATGGGAATCATTCCCGAAGCGGTTATTGCAATGCTGGCCTGTTCGCGGATTGGTGCTGTCCATTCTGTTGTTAATTGCGAACTAAGCAGCAATGCACTCTCCGAAAGAATAAATTATCTCGCCTGCAAATATCTGGTGACACAGGATTTTGCATTAAAAAAAGGAAACCAGATAAATCTGAAAGCCAAAGTTGATAACGCGATAAAAAATTCACCAACTATTGAAAAAATTATTCTGTACAAAAGATCGAGAGAAGAATTAAAGCCCAATGAAAAAGAAATTATCTGGCAGAGTGAAATAAATAAAGTTTCTGATGACTGTGAAGCTGTTCCAGTTCAGGCACAGCACCCACTTTTCAGTTTGTTTACAAACGGGCCAAATGGTAATCTGGTAAACATACTACACATGACTGGTGGGTATATGGTTCAATCTTTTCTTACAGCAAAATGGATATTTGATTTGAAAGGAAATGACATTATGTGGTCTGTGTCAGATATAAGCTGGATAACCGGCCACACATACAGCATATATGGTCCATTGCTGAACGGTATAACAACTTTTTTATATGAAGGGGTTCCTATTTATCCTGAACCTGATACATACTGGCATTTGGTCTCGAAGTACCGAATAAATATTCTTCATATTAATCCGACAACAGTCCGTGCTTTGTTAAAACTTGGCAGTGACTGGGTCTTTAAACATGATATTTCCAGCTTACGATTGCTTGGTATTAAAGGTGAGCCGATTAAAAAAGATACCTGGTTATGGCTTTATGAAAAGATTGGAAAACGTGAATGCCCGATTGTGACCTCATGGCAGCAAACAGAAACAGGTACCGCAATAATTTCAACACTTCCCGGAGCGTCTGATTTTAAACCCGGTTACACAAGTTGCCCTTTCCCCGGAGTTGAAATAGATATTGTTGATATCGAAGGAAACTCGGTTAATGATGGTGAAGGTGGATATCTAATCATAAAGGATAGCTGGCCCTCAATGTTTAATAGTAGTAAAGATGAAAAAGACAAAACAATTTTAAGTTGTTGGAAACAATTTGAAGGAAACTACTTTACAGGCGATGCTGCAATCAGAGAAGAAGGTGGTTTTATAAAAATACTCGGCAGAGTTGATGATGTAATTAAAACTGCGGGAAACAGAGTCGGCGGATCTGAAATAGAAAAAGTACTTTTATCTCATCCCTTCGTAAATGAAGCGGCTGTTGTAAAACGACCGGATGAAATAATTGAAAATGCAATAGTAGCATTTGTTTCGCTGAATAAAGCAGACGCCACTCCTCTTCTGAAAGAAGAGTTAAGGAATTTTGTTGCAGATAAAATCGGATCAATAGCAAAGCCAGATGAACTGAAGTTTCTTCCCACGATACCCAAATTACAAAATGGAAAATTTGATCGGGGCTTATTAAGAAAAATGGCTCAGGAAGGCCTTAAAGAATTGACCGGAGAAGAAGCTCTTCATCACAATATTTTGGAAAAACTTCGGGCGGATTACCAAACTTCAATTGGGGAAAACAACTCTTAACCAAATCAAGCAAATATTTTTTAATAAACAGGCGAGTATAATTTGTTTAATAAAAATATTATTCCAATCTTGAAACGTACTTAAACAACACTTTATAAATTTAAATTACTATGGAGGTTATTTTGAAACACCTATTAGGTATTTCACTGGCCGTATTTTTCCTTTTGATTTCAACCACATCAGCACAACAATGGTCTGACGAACAAAAAGCAGTTTGGGCCGGAGTTGAGACTTATTGGACTGCCGGTTTGTCTGACAATCCAAAGGATTTTATGAATTATTTTGATGATTCATATTATGGCTGGTCTTATGATAATGAAGCCCCTGGAACAAAAGCCGATGTTCAAAAATCATTAGATTATTGGACAAAAAAAGGGAAGATGGTCTATTACCTAATTACCCCAGCTCGTATTTGGGTAAGTGGTAACTTTGCTTATGTTCACTACTATTACACTCAGGTTAGAGAAGGAAATGATGGTAAACCAAGCACTGAAAAGGGACGCTGGACGGATATTGTTATGAAGAAGGGAGATAAGTGGGTTCTGGTTGGCGACCATGGTGGCGAGACTGACGACGATTAAGGTAAAAAATTTTTTGGGCGAGTTTAACTCGCCCACTAATAATCAGGTTGAAATAGTCATCAACCTATCAACCCACCAACATTTCTGTTTTTTTACTTTACAACATTTATTATATACAGGCCGAAACATAAATCATATAAAATCTAAGGAGATAATTGATGCAAAAACGACTCACAACATTTCTTTTTCTTTTGACATCGACAATTTTGTTTTCACAAACAACTCACGATGTCACAGTTCAAAACTTTTCATTCAGTCCGCAAACACTGACGATCACCACCGGTGATGTAGTCAGATGGACTAATATTTCAGGGACACATAATGTCCGCGCAAATGATGATAGTTTTTACTTTGGACCAGCAGCACCGGCACCCTGGGAATTCACACATACTTTTACAACCACAGGGGATTTCCCATATTACTGTGAGCCCCATCTTTCAATGGGAATGACAGGAACTATTATAGTTCAAAATCCTGTTGGTGTTCAAGACGATGATATCGTTGCTGATCATTTTGAGTTGGAACAAAACTTCCCAAACCCTTTTAATCCGAGTACGAGAATTAGTTATTCGGTACCAAATGCTTCTTTCATTAGTTTGAAAGTTTACGATATTCTTGGAAATGAAGTTGCCACATTGGTTAATGAAGAAAAACCTGCAGGTAAATACCAATTGGAATTCGATGCTTCAGAATTAACAGGCGGTGTATACTTCTATCAGCTAACCTCAAATTCTTTTGTCGATACTAAAAAAATGATTCTGCTGAAGTGATGAAATAGCAACAACAGTTAGTTAAAAACACAAGCACCAACCGGCAATTGCCGGATTCGGGGCATTTTATTAGTTAACAATATCTAATAAATTTTATTTTGTAAAATATTTTAATGCCAGGCAGGTTATGTCGTCCGATTGTTCAACGCCATTTGTGAACGCTTGAACATCTTGAAAAACATGTGTTACCAGATCATCAGTACTAAATGAATGTTTTCCTTCGAGTACTTTTTCGAGTCTGGCTTCCTTGTACTCCTCATTGTCTTTATTGAATGCTTCAGTAACACCATCTGTGTAGAAGAAAAGACTTTCCCCCGGTTTCAGCATAATTACATGTGATTCGTATTGGGCAATCTTCATAGCGCCGAGCAGCATTCCTCCGATATCTGAAAGCGGTTTAACCTTACCATCTGTAGAAATTAAATATGGTGAGTTATGCCCACCATTAGAATATTCGAATGCACCACTGCGAGTATCAAGCACTCCATAAAAAACAGTAACGAACATATTTGAAGGACTTTCATCAACCAAGATATTATTTACTTCGGATAAAATATTATCTGCCGGCTGCCCTTTATAAGCGGTTGCTTTCAACAATGTTTTACAAACTGCCATCAGCAGTGCAGCGGCAATTCCTTTTCCCGAAACATCACCGATTACAACCCCCAATCTGTATTTGTCTATCAGGAAAAAATCGTAGAGATCGCCGCCAACATCTTTGGCTGGGATCATTTTAGCAAATATATCGAACTCTTTTCTGTCGGGGAAAGCGGGAAATGTTCTTGGTAAAATAGATGTCTGAATTACTGTTGCAATATCGAGTTCCTTCTGGAAAGCAATTAATTTATTGTGACTTGCAAGCGCCTGCTTATACTGTTCAATTTCCTTTAAAGATTTATCTATTGTTATTTCAAGATCTTTTAAATCTATTGGCTTTGTAATAAAATCATAAGCACCTCTGTTCATTGCGGTTCTGATGTTTTCCATATCACCATAAGCTGAAACGATAACTGATTTTAATAATTTGTTGTTAAGCTCATTAATTTTAGAAAGAAGAGTCAAGCCATCCATAACCGGCATATTAATATCCGTAAGGATCAGATCTATGGTTCCGTCATTTGCAATTTTTTCCAGAGCTTCCGCTCCATTCTGTGCAAAGTGAAATTCATATTCCTTAGCTTTAATCTTGCCTCTGAATTTTTGCAGAATGAGTGATTCCAAATCCGGTTCGTCATCAACAACTAAAATTTTTGCAAAGTTCATTTTGCCTTCCATTAAATTTAACCCGATTAAATTAATCTTTCTTTAAGCAGATCGAACTGGAGCGGTTTAATAAAGTAATCATCTGCTCCAAGAGTCTTCGCCATATTTAAATTATGTTCATCTCCATAAGCTGTAATCATAATAACTTTTAACTCCGGATATTTTGTTTTGATTTTTCTAAGAAGTTCGATCCCACTCATTTCAGGCATATTGATATCTGTTAAAATTAAGTAATCAGCTTTGTTCTCAAATGATTCTATTAATTCTAAAGCAGAGAGTCCATTTAGTGCATATAGTATTTGAACCTCTCCAGCTTTTATTTCTTTCCTGAATTTTTGCTGAAATAAGAACTGAACATCACGTTCGTCATCGACAACAAGTAACTTCATTTTGCCTCATTTAGTTTTGGTAGTGTAATTATAAACTCTGTGTATTTACCTTCTTCGCTTGCAAATTTAATATCTCCACCATGAATTTTGGTAACAATATCATAGCTTATCGATAAGCCCAAACCGGTTCCTTCACCAGTTGGTTTTGTTGTAAAGAAGGGATTAAAAATATTTGCTGTTACTGATTCAGGTATTCCATTTCCGTTATCTTTTATTCGGATTTCCACCTTATCCTTTAAGTTTTTTGTAGAAACTTTAAGCACAGGAGTAAAATCATTTCCATTCATTCTCTTTTTTTCATTTGCAGCGTAGCACGCATTGTTTACTAAATTTAAGAATACACGACTGATATCCTGAGGGACAACATTTATTTTTTCTATCGAATTGTCGTATTCTTTTTCAATCGTAATGTTAAAATCTTTATCCTGTGCTCTTAGCCCGTGATAAGCAAGAGTAACATATTGATCAAGCAGATCATTTATGTCGGTCAGACTCTTTTCGCCCGAAGTTCCTCGTGAATGCAAAAGCATGCCTTTTACTATTGAGTCTGCACGTTTGCCGTGTTGACTTATCTTATCAAGGTTTTGTTTTAAGTTGTTAACTATTTCCTTCACACCTTCACTCCGGTTGCCGTTGCTATTCAATTCAGTTTGCATTTCATCGAGTAATTCGGTGCTGATCTCAGAAAAATTATTAATAAAGTTTAATGGATTTTTTATTTCGTGTGCAATGCCTGCCGTAAGCGCACCAAGAGAAGCCATTTTTTCAGCATGAAGAAGTTGTGATTGAGTATTCTTCAATTCGTGATATGCTTTTTCAATTTCTTTTGCCTGCTCAAGTTCCTTTTCTTTTGCAAGGTTTCTTTCCCTTTCAACTAAACGTCTTCGCTGGAATCTATCTATCCCAAAGATTAACCCTACAAACAGGAATGCATATCCAATGTATGCAAGAGTGGTTTGCCACCAGGGTGGATTAATAATTATTCTTAGAGACTTTCCTTCTTCATTCCAGATCCCATCTCCGTTTGAGCCCTTAACTATAAAGGTATATTTACCCGGGGAAAGATTAGTGTACGACGCAAAATTTCTGTCAGTGGAGATCCAATGATTATCGAAACCTTCCAGTTTATAGATGATTTTATTTTTTTCAGGTCTTGAATAATGAATGGAAGCAAACTCAAAGGATAAATTATTCTGTGTATAAGAAAGATCCAGTTCGTCTAGTTTCATAATACTTTTTTGAATCTTTATAGAAGCTGAATCTGATTTGATAGATATGTCTGAAACTTTTATATCTTCAATAACTATGTCTGGTTTTGTTTCATTAATTTTTCCGGGATAGAAATATGTAATGCCATCAACACCACCTAAAAATAATTCACCATCTTTACTTATCCAGGACGCTTTGCCAGTAGTTAAACCCTGAAGACCATCTCGCGTATCAAAATTGACAAAGTTCCATTTATCCTTCGAAATATTTTTATTCAGCTTGGACAACCCGGCAGAAGTATTTATCCAAAGATTTCCTTCAAGATCTTCAATAATGGAATTTATTTGATTGGAGGGTAGTCCATCTTTTTGATCGTACTTATCCATTTTTTCTGATTCGGGATCAAATCTTAATAAACTATTTGCTGTTGCTATCCAAACTATTCCTTTACTGTCTTCATAAATGTAAACGATATAATTATTGGGGGAATAAATATTTTTCGAGTCAAAATTGTACTGCTTAAAATTTCCTGTTTTAATATCATACTTAAAAAATCCACTAATTGTAGAGCCTAACCAAAGAACATTGTTGATCCTCTTACTAAATTCAATACAAGTTCCTACTTCCATAGGCAGATATTTCTTTGAATTAATTTCTTTTTCATTCAGTTCATTAATGGCGTTATAATCAGATTCAAATAAATTTAAAACCTGAATTCCATACCAATTAGAATCTGGAGGGGCTATTGCATTCCAGGTTCCGTAAGAATGCCCAACATCCGTTGCATAAGTAATTTTATAATCACCTTTTTTCAATTTCAAACATCCAAGCGCAATACGATTTTTAAATGCTCCACCGTCATTAAATGTCTTGAATAAATCATTCATTGACCAAATTGTTTTTCCATCTCCGGTCAAAAGCGAACCTGCATCTGTAACACCTTGACCCACATTCATTTCTCCTTCACCAACACAAATTATCAAAACCTTTTGATCGTGACTCAAGGAGAATGTTTTTTCTAAATTTGATGCTTCCCCAACTTTTAATATGGAAGATATTGGATCACCGGCTTCTGATATCTTATGTATTTTTTGTTTCAGATCTTCACTCATCATTTTATTCATAATCGTGGGCAAAAGTGTATATTGATTTTGGGCAGGATTATATTTCTCGAATCCTTGTCTTGATGCCATCCAGATATTACTCAACAAATCTATTTTTATTGAGTTTATATAATAAATTGAAGTTTTATTTTTATTAGGTGATTCAATAGCACTCAACAAATTATTTCTATCAATTTTGTGAAGACCAAGATTATTATATGCGAACCATTTATTCCCTGCATTATCAATAGCAAGACCCTGAATATTTATCTTCTCATCTGAATTATTAAATTTGCCAGGGTTGAAATTCAGTTTAGTAGACTTTTGATTTTCGAGATTGTATGTAAACAACCCCATCTCAGATGTACCAACCACTATTTCTTTACTCTGATGTAAACCCGCAATTATGGTTGAGAAATTTGCATTAGAATTTGCAATATCGTTGGTCAAAAACTTATAAAAATTGAACGGCTCTCTAAGCGGGTCAAATTTTGTGACACCTTTTCCCCAAATGCCAATCCAAATAACTCCGTATCTGTCTTTATAAATATTCGAAATAATATTACGGCCAAAGTTGTTCAATTCATAAATATTGTAATCAAATTTCTGAATGTTTTTTGTCTTCGGCTCAATTCTATAAAGCCCTTGCGAATATACCCCCGCCCATAAGTATCCTTCATTATCCTGAGCTATTCCTGTAACGTTATCGTAGCTGGTGGGATTCTTGATTAAACGGGTAAAATCGTAATCATCGAGAGTGTAAAACGACGGTGAATATTTTATTAATTGATTTCTGCCGCCAAGCCAAATATTTCCGGAGGCGTCTTCATAAATAACCTGAATTTCATTCGGACTAAAATTTGTAGTTAGGTAATATGGTTGAAATACATTCTGTTTCTCATTGTATATCTTAATCCCGTTTCCATAATCAGCAACTAAAATATTTCCATTTTTCAGTTCAGTTATACTATAGATATTTCCCCATTGAGCATTGTTATTAGAAACTTCAAGACGCACCTGTTCAAATTTATTTTTTGATTCACTAAATTTTTGGATTCCATGATTTGTGGATCCGAACCATAAATTTCCTTTTGAATCTAATAGGGCCGAATAAAAGATTGAAATGTTAGTAACACCTGCGGTTTCTATCTGATAACTTAGAAACGTTTCATTTCTAGGATCGTATTTTGCAATACCGTTATTAGAAACCCCTACCCAGATAAATCCGTCTGCATCCTCTGCAATCGCATAACAATCATTAGTAGGTATTGTAGTAGAATCATTTGGATCGTTTTTAAATACTTTTATATTATTTCCATCATACCTGTTAAGTCCATCTGCAGTTGAAATCCAGAAGAAACCATTGCTATCCTGAAAGATATAATTGACCGTAGAATTAGAAAGTCCTTCGGGGATTGAGATATTTTCAAAGAGGTAATTTCTTTGGGCATAGTTAAAAGATGACATACCCGGAAAGAACACTATAAAGTAAAGAGTAGTTACAAAAAAGATTTTTAAGAATTTAATTTTCATAAATGTGTTTCAAAATTTAGGCGTTCAAAATAATTATAAATTGCGTGCCTTCACCATCCTTAGTTTCCACTTTTAATTCACCGCCGTGAACTTTTGTGACAATATCATAGCTAAGTGATAATCCCAATCCGGTTCCTTCACCCGAAGGTTTGGTTGTAAAGAATGGCTGAAATATTTTATCCAAAATATCTGTTGGTATTCCATTTCCATTGTCACAAATTCTTATTTCAACCTTTCCACTTATTTTTTTTGTGGAGACTTTAAGTGTTGGCGAAAAATCATTAGCACCATTTTTCTTCTTGTCAAATGCAGCATAGCAGGCATTGTTGATAATATTCAAAAATACTCTGCTGATATCCTGCGGAACAACATTTATTTTTTCTAAAGTTTTATCGTAGTCTTTTTCAATT
>JGI20214J51088_10001598_pt1 | contig 15427 bp, 15 predicted proteins | sample WetSurMetagenome_FD_51088 | JGI IMG/M metagenome (IMG submission 51088) | reverse complement strand
GCGGCATGACCCTCGGCGCCGACCCCATCGTCTCGGCGGTGGCGGCCCTGAGCCACTCCGAGGGGCCGGCCCTGGACGCCTTCATCGTGCGCAAGGAACCCAAGGGCCACGGCACCATGCAGTGGATCGAGGGCCCCGTGAAGCCAGGCCAGAAGGTCATCATGGTCGACGACGTGGTGACCACGGGCGGCTCCACGCTCAAGGCCATCGAGAAGGCCCAGGAGTTCGGCCTCGAAGTGGTGGCTGTGATCGCCCTGCTCGACCGCGAGGAGGGCGGCACCGAGGCCCTCCAGGCCAAGTTCCCCTTCTACCCGGTCACCCGGCGCACCGAGATCTTCGGGGAGTAGACGCCTGGTCCGCACGGGAGGCGTCCGCGCCTCCGTCAGCACCAGGAGCAGACCATGAGAGAGCGGCCGCCCGGAGCGGCCGCTCTCTCGCTTCATCCTCTGGCCAGCCGGGGAGTTACCGGCTCGCGCGCTGGGACTCCTTGGGCGTCATGTTCTGCAAGAGCCCGTTCAGGTAGTTGCCGTCGGTGCCCATGGGCAGGACGGCGATCTGGACCTTGGACGCGAGCTCGCGGTTGATGAGAAACGACGCGTAGGAGGGGTTGCTGGCGCAGAGCTGGGCGCTCGCCTTGTCCTTGTCGAGGGCCACCAGGTCGATCTCCCGCTGCTTCTGGACTTCGAGGTCCTTGAGGCTCTTCTGCTCCTCGAGCCGGGCTTTGGCCAGGCTGCGCTCGCGGTCCGCCTCCACCTCCGCCAGGAGCCGCTTCTTGGCCGCCTCGGCACGGGCGTTCCGCTCCGTGATCTGGGCGTCCGTCTCGGCCTTGGCCAGGAGGCTGGCCCGGCGCTTCTCTTCGGTCTTGGCGTTGATCTCGGCCACCCTGGCCTCGATGTCCGCGTTCTTGATGGTCACCTGCCCCTCCGCCTCGGCCTTCTGCTCCTCGGCCTTGGCGTTGGCCACGTCCACGACGCCCCTCTCCTTGATGGACTCGAGCTCGCGGTCCTTCAGGGCGATCTGCTCCAGGGCCTCCGTGAACTTCTGGGGGAAGACGATATCGGAGAGGATGACCTCTTTGATGGTGATGGCTCGGTCGCCCAGACGGCTGGTCAGGGCCCCCTTGAGCTCCTGCATGAAGCGCCCGCGGTCGCTCCTGAAGACGGCGTCCACCGAGGGGTAGCCGTTGGCTACTCGGTTGGCGGCCTCTTTGGCCCGGGCCTTCATGACGAGCTCGCCGTACTTCTCGGCCGTGGGGAACTGTTTGAGGAACTCCTTGGGGTCCTCCACCTGCCAGCGGACCGTCAGGTTGAAGCCCAGGGGCACGCCGTCCCCGAGCCGCACGTCCGCCAGGGAGGACTGGAACACCTGGTCCGTCTTGAGGGTCTCGGCTGCCTTGCCCTTCGAGCCGGACCCGCACGCCACCATCGTCGCGCCCATCACCACCGCCAGGAACAATCCTTTGATCGATCTCATGGCTCGCCTTTCATCGCGCCTTCCTCGGCGCTTGTTGCCGTTCCCACAGTGACGATCTCCGAACTTCTCTCGGCGCTCGGCCGACCCTCCCACGGACGTCGTGGCGCGAAGGCACCCCTCCATCGGGAGCCCTTCCCGGCTCCCGAGAGGGCGCGGCGTTCCCTGCGTCGGGCGGTGGAGGGGCTTGGCCTGCGGAGTTCCCGGCTCTCCACCTTCTCGACGAACGCCCCGTTGACCTCTTCGCGCTGACATCCCCTCAACCTCCTCAGGCCCGTCTGATGTGGTGTGTCCCTTCTCCTGCGCATCCCGATCTGCTGCGCTGACGAGCCTCCATGCATCTCCCGTGCCGGGCGTTGCGGAGGCCCCGGCGCTTTCAGAGCGGCGCCGCGGCGGTCTCGTGGGACTCAATAGAGACGGGACTGTCGCGGGGAAAGGGGACAGGGATCCGGAGAAGGTAGACGACGCGAGGTGAGGAAGGGAAGCGCTCCCTGCGGGGGGAAAGATTTCCTTGGGCTGTCCGTTCGGGCAGGTGGGGCGTGAGCAGGAAGCGGGGAGCAAGAGAGGCGGCGTCCGGCTCGCGCGCACCGAAGCGAAGCGGGAACGGCGCCCGTAGGGATCAGTCTGGGGGCGCCCCCTCGCCGGGCTTCTCGGACTCTTCCCGGCGCTTCTCTTCGAGCACGTGGCGGTTGCCGGGCTCCAGCATGGAGTGGAGGTCCAGGAAGGCCTGCCCGAGGCGTTCCGAGTGCCCCCGTTTCTTGCGCCAGTAGATCCACCCCCGCTCTTCGGCCTTGAGCAGGCCGCGGTCGGCCAGCCAGAGGAGGACCGAGAGGGAAGCGATGATCAGGAAGGCGAGGAGGATCTTCACGGGAATCGGCCCGACCGGCGATTCATGCGCCCATCACGCCCACTTCTTTGCCCGGCCCGGTGATGCCCAGGAGCTGGGCGGCCGACCGGCTCGAGGCGGCGATCTCGAGAAGGCCCGAGGAACCCATGAGCGCGAAGAGGGGCACCTCCTGGCCGTACCCTCCGGTGACCACGGGGATCTCCTGGCCGCCCACGAGCACCTTGAACCGCTGGCGGTTCGCCCTCTGACCCAGGTCCTGCAGGGTCGCGGCGCGTATGTTGGTGATGCAGTTTCCGAAGCGGTCCACCGCGCAGACCTCTCCCTTGATCAGGCTCTCGCCGACGATACGGTCCTGCGGCACCTGCAGGCGCACGTAGTCCTCGATCTCGTCCCCGAACCGCGAGCTGTCGATCCCCTTGCTCAGCCAGCCGGCGATGGGGGCGAACACGTCCCGGCCGTGGAAGGTGTCGCTCAGCGGCCTCCGGAAGTAGTGGTCGGCCGTGACGTGGATCACCTTCTCGACCACCTCGTTGGCGTAGACGTAGGAGAAGATCCCGTTGTCGGGACCGACGAAGTAGCGGTCGTTGGTGACGACCAGGATGGGGCGCCTCGGGCCGCCCACCCCCGGGTCCACCACGCAGAGGTGGATGGTCCAGTTCGGGTAGTCCCTGTAGCAGCGGTAGAGGGTGAAGGCGCCGGAGAGGATGTCGTGGGGAGGGACGGCGTGCGTGAGGTCCACGATCTTGAAGGCGGGCTGGACCTGCCAGAGCACGCTCTTGAGGCTCCCCACCCAGGGGTCGTCGGTTCCGAAATCGGTGAGCAGCGTGACGATGGGGGCCTGTTCGCCAGCCACGGTTCACCTCACGAGTGGTCTGTCTTCCTCGCCTTGAACCACAGGAACAGGGTGTACCCCACGAGCAGGGCACCGATGGCGAGGTAGCCCGCCCGCGCGTAGCCCGTGGTGTCGGGGGTCTTGAAGGTCACTTCCTGGAGCAGCGCCAGGGCCGCGGTCATGGGGACACCTCCTGGGCGAGGCGCCGCTCCTCGGCCCGGCCCACGGCCCAGCGGGTGAGCGTGAGCGCCCCGGCGAGGGCGAACACCGCCGCCATGGACACGAAGAAGGTCTGGCGCATGGCGGGCTCGAGGACCACCTTCTTGGGGTGGACGATGGAACCCCACCACGTGATGGCCATGTGCACGATGGGCACGTCGAAGAAGGCGATGATGGCGACCACCGCGGCGATCCGCGCCGTGCGCACCTCGTGGCGCGAGAAGAGCCTCAGGAGGAAGTAGGCGCTGTACATGAGCCAGAGGATGAGCGCCGAGGTGAGGCGCGGCTCCCAGACCCACCACTTGCCCCACGCCGAGCGGCCCCAGATGGGTCCCGTGATGAGGACGATGGTGATGAAGAGGAAGGCCACCTCGGCGGTGGCGTGGGCCAGTACGTCGTAGCTCGGATCGTCCTTCCAGAGGTAGAGGACGCTGAAGACGAAGGCCAGGAACATGAGGACGTACCCCGAGATGGCCGAGGGCACGTGGTAGTAGAAGATCTTCTGGACCGCCCCCATCTGCATCTCCACGGGGGCGTAGAAGAAGACCATGTAGAGCGCCGCCCCGTTGAGGGCCACCGCGAGGGCCCACAGGGCGCGCGTCCAGTTGCGGAGGTTCATCCTCACTCCTCCACGGCGTATTCGAAGAGGAAGACCGATGCCGTGACGAAAAGCGTATCAAACAGGGCCACGAGCCGCAACCACTGGCTCCCGAGCACGGGGCGCCCCGCGAGGGCGTCCTGGGTGAGGGTGGCGGCGGCGATCACGAGGGGGATGAGCACGGGGAAGAGGAGGATCGGGTAGATGACCTGGCCGCCGTGCACGTGGGCGATGAGCGCCGAGAAGAGGGTCCCCAGCGCGGCGTAGCCCACCGTTACGGCGAGCCAGCAGAGCGCGAGGGGGACGAGCACCGCGCCGGTCCGGAAGTCCAGCAGCAGGAAGGCGAAGACCAGGAGCAGGGCCTCCAACAGGAGCAGGAACGCGAGGTTCACGAGGAACTTGCCCAGGTAGATGGCGCTGCGGTCCACGGGGCTGAGGAGGAGGGCCTGCAGTGTCCCGCCCTCCATCTCCTTCCGGAAGGAGGCCCCCATGAACAGGCTCCCCGCGAAGAGGATGATGAGCCAGAGGAGGCCCGAGCCCGTGGTGTTGAGATCCACCTGGGTGGGGTCCAGGGCGAAAGCGAAGAGCACCAGCGAGAGGAAGGCGAAGAGGAGCGAGGAGGCGATGTTCTCCTTCCTCCGGATCTCCTCACGGAAGTCTTTGGCGAAGACGAGCAGGACGACTCGCAGGTACCTCACGTGCGGTCCTCCCCGCCGGTGGCCTCGAAGTACCTGGCGCGGGCCTCCTCCAGCGTGAGCCCCGCCGCGTCCGCGGACCAGGCGATACGGCCCCGGTGGAGGATCGCCACCCGATCGGCGATGGGGAGGCAGTCCTCGAGCTCGTGCGTGATGAGGAGGAGCGCCCGGTGCTCCGCCTTGAGACCCGCAAGCAGGCGGGTGAGCGTGCGGCTCCCCGCGGGGTCCAGGCCCGAGTAGGGCTCGTCCAGGATGAGCAGGCTCGGGTCGGTGAGCAGGACGCGGGCCATGCTGAGCCTCTGGAGCATGCCCCGGGAGAAGGTGGCCACGGGCTTGCGCCGCGCCGACGAGAGCCCCACCTGCTCCAGGAGCCTCGTGATCCTGGCCTCGAGGTCGCCCATGCCGTAGAGCTTCCCGAAGAACCGCAGGTTCTCCTCGGGCGTCAGGTGGGCGTAGAGGAAGCTCTGGTGGCTCAGGTAGCCGACCTGGCTCAGGAACTCGGAGCGGTTCTCGGCGCCCAGGGGCGCCCCCCGGAACTTGAGGACGTCCTTGGCCTGGCGGAGGCCGCCGCCGCCGGGGCGGGTGAGCGTGGTGAGCACCTTGGTGAGCGTCGTCTTGCCCGCACCGTTGGGGCCGAGGAGCAGCACGAGCTCGCCGGGGTGGAGGTCCAGGGACACCCCGTCCAGCACGGTGACGTAGCCGAACCGTTTCTTGAGGTCCTGGACCGATAGGGTGGGCGCCGCATCTGCCATAGGGGTGTTTTATACCACGCCTGGGGGCCTTTCCGGGACTGCCCACGCCCCCTCTCCCCGGCGGCGGCCGCCCCGAAACGGGCTTATACTCTATGTCGAGGGGTGGGCATGCTGGGGCCAGGCGTTTCCCGTGACGCTCGGGAATGGCGGCGTTTCTTCAGGTCCACGCTGCGAAGGTGGCGCGGAAGGACGTTGCTCCGCGCCATGGACCGAAACTCCTTCGACGAGTACAGCGACGAATCCAGGGCCGTCCAGGAGAGCCTCGCCCAGTTCGCGGACCGCCGAGCGTACCCCGACGCCTTCCTCCTCGAGGTTGGCCCCAGTCTGATGCGCCTCGTCGGCCACATGTACACCTTCGGGGACGACATCACGGCGTTCCTGGTCGCCCAAGCCCTGGGAGACCTCCAGGAGGACCGCGGGCTCGACGAGGCCGCCGCGCGCTCGCTGCAGTTCGCCGGGCGGTGCGCCCGGGTCATGAGGTTCTACGGGGAGGCCAGGTACGTCCTCGACCGGGCGCGCAGGTGCGCCCTCCGCACCGACCCCGAGCACCCGATCCTCATCGAGACCCACAACCTCCTGGGCCTCGTCTGCCACTTCACCGAACGCCTGGACGAGGCCGAGGGTCACTACCTGCGCAGTCTCGAGCTCCTGGACCGGTGGCCCGCCGTGACGGTGCGCCACCACACCTGGCAGAGCAAGTCGAGGCTGAGAGGCATGCGCCTCACCAACCTCCTGGACCTCCACCTCGTGAGGGCCCGCGGGCTCTCCGGCGAGGCCAAAGCCCGGGAGATCGAGACGGCGCGCCACCTCCAGCGCCAGATCCGGCAGGGCGCCCCGAGCGAACCCGCCGTCATGGGCCTCCACGACGCGAACGAGGGCGAGATCCTCTTCGTGGAGGGACGTCTGGCGGAAGCCAAGGCGCTCCTCCACCGGTGCATGCGGCGGTGCGACGCCGACTCGCCCATGGCCAGCCACCTCCTCCCTCCCACCAACCGGCTCCTCGCGCAGATCGCCGAGGTGGAAGGGGACGAGGTCGAGGCTTACGCCCACAGCAGGGAGGGCCTCCAGCTCAGCCTGCGCTACGCCAACTCCATGGAGGAGGGCCTCCTCGTCGAGACCACTCTGGAGATCATGGGCCGCTTCATGAGACCCAGGGTGGCGGGGGCCGGCGTGAGCGCCGTGGGCCCGAACGAGCGCCGGGTCATCCAGAACCTCGTCCTCCTCCTCGAGAGCAAGGACTGGTACACGGGGAACAACCACTCGCGAGCCGTGTCGAGGCTCTGCCGGACCCTGGGGTACCACCTGCAGGCGGAGGCCGAAGCCGCGGGCCATCCGCCGGCGCTCCCCGCGGACAAGATCGACGTGGAGTCCCTCGAGATGGCCGGGCTCCTCCACGACATCGGGAAGCTCCGCATCCCCTGGTCCCTCCTGAACAAGCGCAACCCGCTCGTCCCCTTCGAGCAGGCCATCCTCCAGTCGCACGTGGACGAGGGCGTGCACATCCTCCGGCACCTGGGTTTCGAGGAGCTCGCCCGGCTGGTGGAGGAACACCACGAGAAGCTCGACGGGTCCGGGTACCCCGAGCGCCGGCGGCAGCTGAGCCTCATGGGCGCCGTCATCGCCGTCAGCGACGCCTTCGAGGCCATGATCACGCCCAACCGCCGTTACGCCCAGCCCAAGAAGCTGGCCGCCACCCTGGCCGAGCTCCACGCCCTCTCGGGTGTCCACTACGACCCCCGCGTCGTGGCCGCCCTCGAGCGCCAGATGGCCGGCCGCCGGAACTGAACCCCCTCCTCTGGCCGCCGCTCCTGCCGACGCCCGAGTGTGGTTTCCGCGAAGCCTTCACCGCGCGAATCGCCCCAAGCTCGTGAACTCCAAGAACTTCTCGCGCTTCCAGCCCCGAGCCTCGGCCCTCGCTAACCTCTTGCTTTTCAACCACTTTTCCGCTATAGTTTTGGGTCTGCCACCCGCGCGGAGAGATGTCCGAGTGGCCGAAGGAGCACGCTTGGAAAGCGTGTGAACTCGAAAGGGTTCCCGGGGTTCGAATCCCCGTCTCTCCGCCAATATTATCAACTACTTACGAGGCCTCACTCAAGCACTTTTGCACAGGCGTTCTTCCCCTTAAAATGCAACTTCTGCAACTATTGCAGCGCCTGAACTTAGCGGAACGTCTTTTCGGCGGCCCGACCTACCTCGCCGTGAAAGCTCCGTCCCCACAGGGTTTCGTCATTTTCAATCAGCGCAGATGTACACGCTGTCAAGGCGTGTGTTATCGAAAGCAAAACCGAGGCTCCGGTCCCGGCTTCTCGGCTAATAGCTGCAAGCAGTTAAGAGGTGGCACGCAGCCGCGTCCCGATGTAATCGTGCTCACCCGGTGCAACAAAACCGCACCTTCGAAATGAGCAGAATGGTCGCAATCGCTCCGAGCGGACGACGACTGCCCTCTCCCGTGGTACTGGCACCCCGACGTGGCGCGGACCCTGGTGTCCGCGTAAACTCTCTTGGGCAACGCAAGCTCCGGTGACCTGCCCGTTTCGGGAGATCGGACACCATGTTGAGCCGAACGCCATGACGCTTCTCGTCGACATTCTTCTCCCAGCCGCAGTCTTTCTGAGCATGGCTGTCGTCGGTCTCGGACTGAGGCTGGAAGACTTCCGACGCCTAATGTCGCTGCGTCTCGGGGTCACGCTCGGCTTGGGTGCTCCCGTCATCCTTCTACCCCTTCTCGCCGTAGGTCTCTCGAGGTGGCTCGCCCTTCCCCCAGCCATTGCTGGAGGGCTCTTAATCCTGTCGGCCGCTCCCCCCGCTGCGATCTCCAACCTATATGTAGCCATGGCCAGGGCGAACGTTGCGCTGTGCGTCACACTCACAGCGGTGTCCACCGTGCTGTGCGTCCTCACCATGCCCCTCGTGCTGTCCACGGGCTTTCGGTACCTCTCGCTAGCCGGGCCAGCCGTGGCCGTGCCGGTTTTGACGACCATGGGCCAGCTGATCTTCATGCTTCTCCTCCCAGCGAGCCTCGGGATGGCGGTCCGGTCATGGCGGCCGGGATTCGCTGCAAAGCACGGAGGATGGCTACGGCTCTGCAGCTTGGTGGCGATTCTCGTGCCTCTGTTCATGGTGGTGGGGGCCCAATGGCAGATGTTCTTCCAGATGATGGGCGCGGTCGTTCTTTCAGCCCTACTGTTTACGCTCGTGGCCGCAGCAGTGGGTTACGGGGTGGGAATCCTCTCCGGGCCCTCTTTGCTGGACCGATTCTCGACCGCCATGAACTTCTCCACCCGTAGCTTCGGCGTGGCGGCAGTGGTGGGAGCAACCTTCATGGGCAGGACCGACTTCTTGGCGTTCATCGCGGTGTTTTTCTTGACCCACGCGGTCCTCGCTATCGCCGCCATCATTCTCCTTAGGACCTGTGGACCGTCTGGTCCGTCCCTTCTCGCCTAGGCCGCGCAACACATCTCTCTTTCCCATTTGCCGGGCGCTGCACTCCCGCAGGACTGCGGAAGGCTAGTTGTGGTCCTGGGGAAGGAAATTCACTGGGTCTTGGAGGGCCTCGTGATGCCGAGTTTGATCATGCGGGAGCGGAGGGTGGAGTTCTTGAGGCCGAGCTGCGCCGCCGCTCCGCCTGGGCCGTTAATCTTCCATCCACTCTGTTCGAGGGTGGCCACGATGTGGTTTCTCTCCACGTCGTCGAGCCGGTGAGGCGGACCGAGGGGGCCTGCCCCCGAGGCGGCGCCCCCGATGACAGCCTCCAGCCGCAGGTCCTTGCCCAGCGATAGGATCAGCGCCCGCACGATCACGTTTTCCAACTCCCTGATGTTGCCGGGCCAGTCGTACGCCATCAGTCGCTGCATGTCGGCCTCGGCGATTCTCTCAACTTGGCGCCGCAGTTCCGGCTGGCGGCGGTTGATCAGGGCCCACATAAGGAGCGGGATATCCTCCTTGCGCTCCCTGAGGGGCGGGAGCGTGATGGGGAAGACGCTCAGACGGTAGAAGAGGTCTCGGCGGAAGCGGCCTTCGGCCACCTCTTTCAAAAGGTCGCGGTTGGTCGCCGAGATGATCCGGACGTCCACCTTTCGGTCCCGCTCCGACCCAATCCGCTGGACCATCCCATCCTCCAAGACGCGCAGCAGCCTCGATTGGAGTTCCAGGGGCATGTCGCCGATCTCGTCCAGGAAAAGCGTCCCCCCGTTGGCGATTTCGAACCGCCCCAGGTGCTGGGAAACGGCGCCCGTGAACGCGCCCTTCTCGTGGCCGAACAGTTCGCTTTCGAGGAGGCCCGCTGGGATGGCGGCGCAGTTCACCTTCACGAGGGGCCGGTCCTTCCTCGGGCTCAGCGAGTGGAGGGCGTTGGCGAGGATCTCCTTGCCGGTGCCGGTCTCGCCTAGCAGGAGGACCGGGCTGTCGGTGGGGGCCACGCCGGATACGAGATCCAGGGCCTTGTGCAGGCCTGGGCTGCGCCCCACGATGTCATCAAAACCCGCCGTGCCCCTCGTCTCTTCGCGCAGGTAGACGTTCTCAGCCTCGAGCCGGTCCTTGAGCTGGCGGATTTCTTCCAGTTTTCGATTCAGGTCCTCTTCGGCGCGCTTGCGGTGGAGGGCGTTGGCCAGGATTTGTCCCACGATCCGGACGCGCTGAATCACCCCCTCCGGCCATTCGACGGAGCGGGTGAAACTGCCCGAAGCAATGGCGGCAGAGAAGCGACCGCCCACGGAGATGGGAATGGTGAGGTTGGCCCTGAACCCCGCCGCGATGCAGTAGTCTCGTTCCTCCTTCGCCTCCTGGGGGAGGCATCCGGGGAGGTCGGGCAATGCCACGGCCTGTCCGGCTCGAATCTGTTCGAAGTACCAGGGCAGTTCGATTTCCATGGGCTGGTCCCGAGATACTACGGGCAACCCGTCTCGACTCCACGAAGCGACGGGCCTCAGCCGGGGGGGATTGAAGGACAACTCCATGAAGGTGCTGCGGTCCGTCCCGAGCAGGTCCACCAGGCTCGCCAGCGCCCGCTCGATCTGGCCCTCGACTTCGTCGGCTGGGAGGTCCGTGAAGCGCGTGGAGAGCTCCACGAGGAAGGCTTCAAATTCTTCCGCACCGGAATTGTCCATGCAGGGAGTGTAGCCCGGCATGGGTAGCTCCGTCCACGAAAAGGAGACGACATGCCGTTGTGGGCACGATATGTCGTTGCATAACTGCCGCGGCGTCGGTCGTCAAGGTGAGCTAACTCCTCTGCCATAACACGTTGTCCGCGCGTTCGTGCAGCGCAGCAGTCCGGCACCCCGTTTGCATTGTTCTCCAGCATGCAGCTCCGAATCGTGGTTTCGTTGGAGGGTTCGAAAACGGTCGTCAAGGTGGACGGGCGGCTTGACGCCGAGGGCGTGCCGGAACTCGAGAAGGTGACCAGGGACAAGAACGCCGTCCTGTGCCTCGACCTGTCGGGCCTACGCCTAGCCGACGGCGAGGGCATTGCGGCCCTCCTCCGCCTTCAACAAGCGGGGGCCATGATCCAGGGCGCGTCACCTTACCTCAAACTCCTTCTCGAGGAAGCGCTCCCAGTATCGAAGGCAGCTAGCCGGCCCTGAGCCACGAGATGACCATATCCCTCGCAGGACCGATGGAAATAAATCTGTTGACGGTGAACGAACGGGCAGAAAAAAACAGACGATGCCAAAGGAGGCACATATGACGCGAAGACAACTCACTAGCGTGGCGCTGGCCCTGATGCTGGCCCTGGGCGTCCTTGGGACCGCCCAGGCAGCGGACCCAGCGCCGGCCAAAGCGGCCAAGAGACCCAACATCGTCATCATCTGGGGCGACGATATCGGCCAGACCGACATCAGCGCCTATTCGCTGGGATTGATGGGCTTTCATACGCCCAGCATTGACCGCATCGCCAAGGAAGGTGTGATCTTCACGGACTATTACGGCGAGCAGAGCTGCACGGCGGGGCGCTCCTCGTTCATCACCGGGCAATGCGGCTTGCGCACCGGCAACACCAAGGTCGGTCTCCCCGGCGCGGCACAGGGTCTGCAATTCCGCGACGTGACGATGGCCCAGTTGCTGAAGGCACAGGGCTACGCCACTGGCCAGTTTGGCAAAAACCATCTGGGCGACCGCAACGAGCACCTACCGACGGTCCACGGCTTCGAAGAGTTCTTCGGCGCGCTCTACCATTTGAACGCCTCCGAAGAACCCGAACTGCCGGACTTCCCGAAGGCCCCGGAATACCCGAACTTCCTCGCCAACTACGGCCCGAGAAATGTGCTGGACTGCAAGGCCACCGATGTGGACGACGCGACGGTTGATCCGCGTTTCGGCAAGGTTGGCAAGCAGACCATCAAGGACGACGGCCCGCTGACCAAGAAGCGGATGGAGACGTTTGACGACGAGATCGCGAACCGCGCGGTCCAATTCATGAAGCGCGAGAACGCGGCCGGCAAGCCGGTCTTCGTGTGGGTGAACTTCACCCACATGCACTTCCGCACGCATGTGAAACCTGCGAGTATCGGTCAGGCCGGCGCGTTCCAAAGCACCTACCACGATGTGATGATTGACCACGACAAGAACGTGGGCGAGGTGCTCAAGGCCATTGATGACCTGGGCATTGGCGACAACACCATCGTCATGTACTCCACCGACAACGGCCCGCACATGAACTCCTGGCCAGATGCCGCCATGACGCCGTTTCGCAGCGAGAAAAACTCGAACTGGGAAGGCGCCTTCCGCGTTCCCGCAATGGTCAAATGGCCCGGTCACATAAAGCCCGGCACGGTTGAGAATGGCATCGTGTCGCACCTCGATTGGATTCCCACGCTGCTTGCGGCGGCGGGTGTTTCCGATGTGAAAGAGCAGCTCCTCAAGGGCATGAAAGTCGGCGACACCACCTTCAAGGTGCATCTCGACGGCTACAACCTGCTGCCGCTGCTGACCGGCCAGACCACGGTGAGTCCGCGCAAGGAGTTCTTCTACTTCAACGACGACAGCGATCTGGTCGGGCTGCGCTACGACAACTGGAAGGTCGTCTTCATGGAGCAGCAGGCTAAGGGCACCATGGCCATTTGGGCCACGCCGTTTGTTACCCTGCGCGTGCCGAAGCTCTTCAATCTGCGCACCGACCCCTATGAACGTGCGGACATCACGTCCAACACCTATTACGACTGGCTGCTCGACCATGTGTTCGTGTTCGTGCCGGCACAGGCCATCGTCGGCCAGTTCCTCGGCACTTTCAAGGAATTCCCGCCGAGCCAGAAGGCCGGCAGCTTCAGCCTGGACAATGTCATGGACAAGCTGAAGGAAGGCGCGAACGGGGGGAGCAGGTAATTCTTCGCTGGCGCAAACCCTGAATTAACTCACCGGGCCGCACCCATTCCACCCGGGTGCGGCCCAAAAGTTTACCGGAGGAACGCAGCCATGAAAGCCACGTCATCCATGAAGTCGCTCTCCCGTCGCCATTTCTTGACTATCCTCCTGGCAGTGGGTGCGACGGTCCTGGCGGGAACGCTGTTGGGGGCCCCAGATGGGAAGAAGACCTTCACCATCCTGCACACCAACGACATGCACGCGAGTTTCATCGGCATGGGCCCGGCCGCGGACTATACACCCTTCACGCTCAACGATGACGCGACCCGGGGCGGGTACGCGCGCCTGGCCACCTTGATCACGAAGAGCAAGGACGCGCACAAGGCCGAAGGCCCGGTGCTGGTGCTGGACGCGGGCGACTACAGCATGGGAACCGCATTCAGCGCCGCGACGCGCGAGACCGGCGGAGAGCTGAGGCTCATGGGTGTGATGGGCTATGACGCCACCACCTTCGGCAACCACGATTTCGACCTCGGGCCCGAGGGCCTAAGCCAGTCCATCGGCGTCGCCGCCAAAGCGGGACGAATCCCTGTGGTGCTCGCCTCGAATGCCAATTTCGCCGGGAACGACCCGACGCTGGCCAGCCTCCAGCGCCTCAGCAAGGAGGGGGTGATTCGCCGGTACGTCGTCATCGAGCGCGGCGGCATACGCTTCGGCATCTTCGGGGTGCTCGGCAAGGAGGCCCAGTTCTACACCGGCGGCGCGGGTGCGGTGAAGTTCACCGACGCCATCGAGACCGCCAAGGAGATGGTGAAGGTCCTGCGCGAAACGGAGAAGGTGGACGTGGTCATCGCTCTCAGCCACGGCGGACTGCAGCTAGGCGCGGACGGACGCTATTCGGACGGCGATGACATCCGCCTGGCCAACCTGCACGGCATCGACGTGGTGGTCGGAGGCCACAGCCACACGGAGCTGCGAGACGCGATTCTCGTCAACGGCCGCGTACCCGTGGTCCAGGCCGGCAAGGAGAGCAGGAACCTCGGCGAGTTGGTCGTCACCCTGGACGGCGGCAAGCTTGCGGTCAAGTCCCACCAGCTGTATCCGGTCGACGACACCGTCATGGGCGACCGGGCGATCGCCGCTGAGATCGAAACACTCAAGAAGGAGGTCACCGCGGCCGTGTTCGCCTCGCGCGGATACGGGGTCGATCAACCGCTCGCGATTGCGCCCCGGGACCTGCCTAACACATTCACCGATATCCCCGCCGGCACGCCCCTGGCCAACCTCGTCACCGACGCCTTCAGAAAAGCCACCCAAGCGGATATTGGGTTCACCGCGAACGGCATGATGCGCGCGGGCTTTACGAAGGGAAAGACAGGCGTTCAGACCGTCTATGACGTATTCGCCGTGGCGCCTCTCGGCGCTGGCGCCGTGGATATGACGGCCGGCAATGCGCTTGTGACCGGCTACTTTACCGGCGTGGAACTGAAGAGCCTGCTGGAGTTTCTGCTCGTGGATAGCCCGGCCCACCCCGGTGAGTATTTCCCCCGCGCCTCCGGCATGAGGTTTCGCTACGACCCGTCACGCCCGAAGTTCGACGTCGTGACGGGCATAGAGATGGGGGACCTGGACCGGGGTTACAGCGCCATCGATATCACCGGGAAGGACCAGCACCTGTATAGCCTCACGTGCCCCCTCTATCTCGGCCAGATCATTATGGCCATCCCGAAGTACACCAAGGGCAAGCTGGCGCTCGTCCCCAAGAACAAGGAGGGCCAGCCCCTCAAGTCGAAGGTCGAGGCCCTTGACGACCCACGCGACGACACGCCTGACCTGCTGCCGCCTCCGGGCATGGTGGACAAGGCCAGTATCGCAAAAGGAACGGGGAAAGAAGCCGGTCTCGAGATCAAAGAATGGCAAGCGATCATGGATTACCTCAGTAGCCTGCCGATCAAGAGCAAGGGCGAACTGCCTGTGATCCCGCTCGATGCACGTGCCGCTGAGGTCCGGGCGATAAAGGCGGCGAGCATGAAATGACCTGCCAGCAACCATATTCAAGCTCCAGCGACCCGCCTCCGGATGGCGGGGGCGAGGCTGCCGGGACACCTGAGGGTGATCCAAGAAACGCCTTGGCCGGCGATAGCGACAGCCTTGCGAAGTTCGGTACGGCGCTCGCGCTCGACCGGACGACCCTGGCCTGGATTCGCACCGCATTAACCTTTGCAACCTTCGGCTTCGGAGTGGTTGCGTTCTTCTGGGGCATGGTACATGCGACACCGGGAGAGCAAGCGGTGCGGCTGCATCAGGCGGCTATCCGCATGGGCGCCGCGCTGATACTGATCGGGATCACCGCGACGATGCTGGCGGCTGGCTCCCACTGGATGGCACTTCGGAAGATACGTCGGGGAGAACAGATCTCTTTCACCAAATGGCCATTGGCCGTCGCCCTCGCCGTACTCGTGGGCGTTCTGGGACTCTACGCGCTTTGGGCCGCCTTCACGCCGTGAGGGACGGCGGGCAAACGGTATGCGTGATTGCGAAGAGGCCAGAGGCCAACCATGCGCCCTCGTTGCGTACCGCGAGACTGCTTCGTCGCGTGGCTCATGGCAAATGCAGTGGATTGGTGGGAGGCCAGGGCCTCCGGCATGGCAGAGACATGAACTTAGCCCCTGATAGGAGAACCCGCCGATGAAGTTCAGCGACTCCAAACCCGGTGAC
>JGI20214J51088_10001596_pt1 | contig 15430 bp, 14 predicted proteins | sample WetSurMetagenome_FD_51088 | JGI IMG/M metagenome (IMG submission 51088) | reverse complement strand
CGAAAAACCCGTGGCGTATTTATAAAGAGTTGATGCACAGGAATTTAATTGTTGGTCTTGCAGGAGCTGTATTAATATATATTATTTTTGTAGTAACTTTTTATTCGATAGCAGGGAAAAAAAATAATAATGGAGATGTTGTCGAAGCTCCGAGATTAATCGTTATGCAGGACCTTCCGGAAAATCAATTTCAACAAAACGTACAGGATCCGAATAAACCACCGGAAGAAGAAAAGGTAGAAGGTGATGACGGAACAAACACAAATAAAATTCCGCCTTTAACAACGAAAAAAATCAATAAACCTCCGAGGGTAATCGGACTTCCAAAACAGAAAATTGACACAAATACTACGGCTGATAATGAACTTGACTCGTTAAGAAAAATTAATAAGAACATAACTTCTAACGGAAAACATCCGGGAGATTCCACAAAAATTTCAGTCGGAAATTATCCGATTCCGGATTCTATTATGAAAGGATTAAAAGATAACGAAGTTGGATTAATCGGACGCTTTCCTCCTAACTGGAAACAAATCGATTCACGCGAGGTGGATATAAATAAAAAAGAATTTACAGGTGTAATACTTGTAGATACTTCCGTTAAGAAAAAAGAAGAAGCACTTAATATGAGTGTACAAATCGATAAGAATAATGAATACTGGAAACAGTATAGCTTCAAAAATGTACTTGCAGAAGATTCTTTAAAAAATATTATTTATTCGATTGACCCAAAACAGGAAGGCGACCAGACTTATTACAGGTTCTATATTTCCGGAATGGCTTATAATATCTATATAGCGGCTTTTATAAATAACGAGCATTTCGAAAAACACAAAGCCGAAATCGAACAGGTCGTACGTACAATCAGAATCAAAAAACCGGAAACCCCTCCGGGAAAATGATAAATAGATGATTTTGAAAATATTTATGAATATTTTCAATCTTTCATTTCAATTGAGTATAAATAATGCTTTCCTTAGGAAACTTATTTAATATTACAAATGTCATCATTTGATACTTTTTTTAAATATTAATTTTGTTAATTTTCCGAAATTGAGAAATACTTGATTTAAATACTGAATAGTTTTATTTGAAAATATTTCATAAATTTAAATACTATAATAATCACTTTTCATTTGGAATTTTTTATTATATATGTGCTTTTTATTGTTTCTTCCGTTGCTTACGCTATTTATAAAAAAATAAAAGCAAAAAAAGTTTTTAATAAATATAATGATTTTCCCCTTTTAATCTCAAACTATTCGGATAATTCAGGAAAGATTATTTGTCTTCCAAAATATTTAAATTTAAATAAAGAATATTTTAAAAAGGCTCTTGTGTGTAAATGGTTAAAGAAAAATGGAAGTAATATTATTCCAAATGAACCCGTTGTGCAATTATCGATAGGAAAGAATATATTTAATGGAACTATAAATTATCACGGTAAATTATTTATCTCAAGAAAGATTAATGAAATACTGACTGGGGGTGAGGAAATATGTAGATTGTTTTTAGATGACGAAAAATACAAGATGTATTTTAAAGAGAGTATTGATCTGAAATGCAAACGAAAATATAATATAAATAAATATAGTTGTGTTTTAGAGATGCCTTTTATTGATGGTAAAAAAGTTTCTTCCGTTAAAATAACAAAATGGTATAAAAAATCAGGAGATTATGTCTGTGAGAAAGAAATAATTGGATCTCATATTATTAATGATTGTATTGAAGGTATTGATCATGCATTAAAAACTGGAATTATTCAAATATTTAAATCTGAAAATGAGTATTTAAAAGAAGGAGAATTAGTTTATAAAATTAATGCCGAAAACCCTCCTAATAAATCTGTTCATATTTCTGATTTTAATCTAACACCAGAATTTGAGTCTCCGATAACCGAATCTGAAAATGAAACTGAATCTAATAATAATCTTCAAATATCAAAAGAACCGTTAATACAGGAAGAATCAAATGAATTAATTCCCGAAATAACATCTTTAAATTCTGATATTATCACTACTTATAAGGCCAAAATTCCATTAACTGAGCCCGAGAATAAAACTGCTTCAGAAAATATAACCTCTCAAATATCTGATGAAATAACAGAAAGTAAAATTATTACTGATAATAAAATTGAAAGCGAAATAGATAAAATAATTTCAAATGATTTTATAGATGTATCGAATTATGATACACAGATAAGGAAAGATGAAAACGAAAATAAAAATAAAGATGGATTGATAAACGCAAATGATAATTTAATTGATATTTCACAAATTATAGATGAGAGACCGGAGAAAGAAATCTTAGGAATTATTGAAACTGATTTATTTAATATTAAGGAATATAATAATCAAACACCTGAAATAAGTGAAGAAAAAAATGATGATGTTTATCCAAAGAATAACCATGAATTACAGAGTTTCTGGCTAAAGCTTCCCAGAAAGTATCAAAATACATTTACTGGTTCTATAAAATTATCCGATACGTTAATAGATGATATTTATCTCAAAATTATTAATATATATAACGAATTATTTAAAAAGAACGGAACTGATATATTTAGAGCTTTAAAATTGACCAATAAACACATATTAACATTAGAAATGATTAGAGATGAAGAAATTAAACAAGCATGTGATAATTACTATCATAATATGGATTATTATATTGATGTAAATTATTACACAGAAATGCAATTTTACAAGAAAATTATAAATATATTCGATAATACGTATAGAATCGCACAAAATGTTTTAGAGTATAAATATGAATTTTCAATAAATATTGAAGATAACTTTTTTATTTTAAATGATCTGGGTTTAGAAAGACAAAGGGAAGAGTTAAAGAATGAATTAATAAATTTATTAAAATTAATCCCTAAACCGGACGAAGAAACAGAAATAGAAATTAATAAAATAAATACAACACGTTGGAAAATATACTTCAATCAAATTAAGGAAAAGAAACACTGCGGATTTAATGATAATGATATTATAAATAGTATTCAAAATTTAATAAATCTAAACAAGAAGAATTATAACTTAAAAAATATTTATTATGAATCAGCGAAATTAATATTTGATATCAATATTACAAAAGGTGCCTTTTACTATGCGGCATATAAGTCTCTAGCAAGAAATGCGAATGTTGCTATCAGACCTATTCCGCATTCACTTAAAAAGGTGTTATTGAAACATGGGAATGGTTTATTTATCGAATATGAATCTATACTTGCAAGTATTTATAACTTAAATACAAAAAGAGATAGTAAAAAATTATATAACGATGTTCAAAGACTATTTGTTAAGGAAAGAAAAACAATTGATATTGATAAAACAAAAGTACTTGTTGCAGAAGAAGAACATATTAGAATAAAAAATAAATTGGATAAAATATTAAGTGCTGAAGAACAAAACATAATTAATGAAGAAAAAGTATGTAATTATAAACTTGTACATAGTAATATAATAGAAACAACAGGTACTAATTTAATTGATGATATACACAAGAATCTTATACAAAATATTATTAAAAGAGGAAATTCAATATCGGAAAAAGACTTAATGGAATATGCTTATAAGTATAAACTTCCCCATAATCTTCTGGTTAACACCATTAACGAATATTTTTATGAGAGGTTTGACGATAATCTTATTTACGAAGAAAATTCAGTTTTTATATTAAATACAGAGTATGTTAACGAAATCACAAAAATAATAAATAATGATTAAATATAAATCGAGGGAATCCTCCGCTATTCTTAACTCGCTTACTGCGGGAGTAGTACCTAATATTGGAATTCAGTACATTTTAGTTGGAAGAGAAAAGGAAATAGAGGCAATTTTAAATTGTTTTATAGATATAAATCAAGGTAATAGTATTGTGAAATTCTGGATTGGAGATTATGGAAGTGGTAAAAGTTTTATGCTTAATCTTTTAAAAAACCTTGCTTTAAAGGATAAATATGTTGTGGCTTCAGCTGATCTTACTCCTGAAAGGAGACTTTATTCGAATGATGGAAGAGCATTGGCTACATACTCGAAATTAATAGATAGCCTTAGTATTCAAACAAAACCAGAAGGAAACGCTCTACCTGTTATAATAGAAAAGTGGATAGAAACAATTATAATGAAAATTGCAGAAGAAAAGAATATTCCCCCGAATGATTTAAGGAAAAACGAAAATATTAATATTGTTCAAACCGGAATAATAAAAACATTAAATGAAATTACTGATGTTGGGGGTTTTGATTTCGGTCTTGTCATAACGAAATATTTTGAAGGATATATTAATAGTGATGATTTTTTAAAGAAATCATCGCTAAGATGGTTAAGAGGGGAATATACTACAAAAACAGAAGCAAGGTCAAGTTTAGGTGTAAGAGAAATAGTTAATGATTCAAATTATTATGATATGTTGAAAAATTTCTGTAAATTTTTTAAGCAGATTGGATATAAGGGATTTGTTATAAATTTAGATGAAGCAATAAATTTGTATAAAATTACAAATTCTCTAATGCGGGAAAAAAACTATGAAAAAATACTTAGTATGTATAATGATTGTTATCAGAACAGAGGTAATAATATTTTCATAAATATAGCCGGCACAAATGAATTTCTTTCAAATGAAACCAGGGGATTATTTAGTTATCCTGCTTTAAAATCACGATTAATATTAAACAAATTTGAGACGCAAGAAATAAGGGATTTCTCTCAGCCTGTAATAAGAATGCTTCCGCTAACTCATAGTGAATTGTTTGTTTTATTAAAAAATATTAAAGCTGTTTTTGATTTTAATTATTCTATAAGTATTAAAATAAGTGAAAAAGAAATCAAGCAATTTATGGAAGAACTTTTTAATAAGCCAGGAGCGGGAGATTTTCTTACTCCGAGGGAAGTAATAAAAGAATTCTTAGATATATTAAATATATTAAAACAAAATCCTACACTTGATAAAAAGTCACTTTTTGATAAGATTGAGGTTAAAAAAAGAATTGATGATAATATATTAACATCTGAAATAGAAATAATATGAGCTCATTTGATTTATTACCCTTGCCAATTAAAAAAATCATCTATGATTTAGGATGGCAGCAGTTAACTAAAATTCAGGCAGCCGCTATTGAAAATATCATAAAAACAGATTTTAATTATATTTTATGTTCAAAGACGGCATCCGGAAAAACTGAAGCAGTTTTCCTCCCTATATTATCAAAGTTAGAAAGAAAAACAAAAGGTATAAAGGTTTTATATATATCCCCATTAATTGCGCTGATAAATGATCAATTTGAGAGATTAGATAGATTGTGCGAATATTTAGATATAAAAGTAACGAAATGGCATGGTGAAGCCAGTATATCTCAAAAGAAAAAATTAATTGTAAATCCGGAAGGATTATTATTAATTACACCTGAATCCCTTGAATCTATATTTGTTAATAAACCTCATTTATTATTAAAGTTGTTTTCAGATCTTGAATTTATTGTAGTAGATGAAATTCATAATTTTCTAAATTCTAAAAGGGGTGTACAATTAAGATCCTTAATTTTTCGTCTACAAGAAAAAATAGGACGAAAAATAAGATTTTTTGGACTTTCAGCTACTTTAGGGGAATATGATAATGTTAAAAATTTTACCGGTGATTATGCAAATACAAAAGTATTACTTGATAAATCTCAAAAAGAGGTAGATGTAAAATTTAAATATTTTTATTCTAATAACTTTGATATTCCGATTGACTTAATAACCGATTTGTATTCGGAAATAAGCAATAAAAAATCATTAGTATTTCCAAATAGTAGAGCAAAAGTAGAAGAAATCTCAATCAAGTTAAAAAGAATATCTTCAAGTGAAAATGGGCTTCAGAATTACTTTGCACATCATTCATCGGTGAGTAAAGAACTCAGATTATTTGCAGAAAAATACGCAAAAGAAAATTATAATAAATTCTTTTCTATTATTTGTACAAATACTCTTGAATTAGGCATAGATATTGGTTCAGTAGATTTGATTTGTCAGGTAAATTCAACTTTTTCGGTTTCTTCATTAGCGCAAAGATTTGGGAGAAGCGGAAGAAGAGAAGATTTGAAATCGCATCTTCTACTTTATGCGACAAATGAATGGATGTTGCTTCAAGCGATAGCTTGTTTTGAATTATATAAAGAATCAACTATTGAACCATTAGAACATATCAATTATCCTATAGATTTGGTGTTACATCAAACATTATCTATTTTGAAAGAAACAAATGGAATTAGCAAGGAAAATTTAGTAAAAAGATTGACTAATAATTTTGCATTTAAGTCAATTGATATAACAGATATTAATGTACTTGTTGATTATTTGATAAGTAAGGACTATATAGAAAAAGTAGAAACAGAATTAATTTTAGGACTTAAATCAGAAAGATTTTTTTCTAAGGGTGATTTTTTTGCCGTTTTCGAAACGGAAAAATCTTTTCGGGTATATCATAAAGAAAAATTTATAGGTGAGTTGCAAGAAGTTACTGAGTTTATGATAGGTGAAAATTTCTATTTATCCGCACAAATTTGGAAGATAAAAGAGATTGATTTCAGATTAAAAAAAGTATTAGTCATACCGGCACAAGAGGGGAAAGAGCCAGTTTTTTATTCGTCACTGTCCAATATCCAAGAATTAATTAGAAAGAAGATGTTGTCAATATTATTTTCTAGTAATGAATATGATTATCTTGATGAAAACTCTTTAAATGAGTTACAAAGTCTAAGAAACTATTTCTCTTTATTTAAATTCCAAAATCTCGAAACCGAAAGACCCGTAGCTTTTATAGAAAACAGATGTCATTTTTATACATTTACTAGTTCGAAAATAAACTTAACTTTACAACTATTAGCTGCGATTTTGGATATTAAAACAAATTTAATAGAATATAAAAGTTGTGTTATATTTGGAAATAATATCAAAGAATTACAAAATATATTTAAAAATTTTATAAACGTAATTGAAAATATTAATAAGTTTTTTAATGAGTTTATTGAAAAAAATCCGAATTACTTAAATTATCTTGGGAAATGGGAAAATCTTTTGCCAAATGAACTTAAAAAGAAAGTATGGTTAAATAATTACTTAGATATTGATGGGACAAAAGAGTTTCTAAAAAATGTTAAAATTATTAATTCATAATATTTATTTTCTCAAATATTTCATAAATATGATTGTATATATGAGATTTAAAAAATTAAATTATTAAAACAATTTATCCTGTTATTTCCGCTTCGGAGAAGAAGAAGGCTACTTCGATTTTTCCGTTTTCGATTGAATCCGAGCCGTGGACTGCGTTTTCCTGTACGCTGTTAGCGTAGAGTTTTCTTACCGTTCCTTCGTCTGCTTTGGAAGGGTCGGTTGCCCCGATTAATTTTCTGTAATCTGCAATTGCGTTTTCTTTTTGAAGTGCGATTGTTATCACGGGACCTGATGTCATAAATTCAACGAGGTCTTTATAAAAAGGACGCTCTTTATGAACCGCATAAAATGCTTTCGCCTGTGACTGCGTAAGGTGCCGCATTTTCATACCGAGAATATTAAATCCAGCATCTAAAATTTTTTGAATAATGTGACCCTGTACTTTTTTCTTCACAGCGTCCGGCTTAATAATACAAAGTGTTCTTTCCATATTTTATTTTTTCTGAATTATGATTAGTTATTTGTAATTTGATGTTAGTAATTTGAAAATTATTCTTCGATTTTACTCGGAGCGGAGAACGTTCCTACGCCCAATGAATCTTTTGGCATTGCGTGGTTACCCGGACATTTTTTCAGGTTTCGCTTTTTTATTGCAAGTTCCCTGATAGTAGGGCATCCATCGGATGCAAGTAAACCGGTAACTTCGCAAATGCTTACTTCTTCTACCCCGCTTGGCATTTTAAAATATTCCACAGGAAAATCGAAATCATCGTCCGAATATAGTTTTTTCATAAAGCTACCCCAGATGGGTGCGGCGGCTCTGCCTCCCTGTCCGTATGCTCCCCCGAATTTAACACGTGCATCATCGAAGCCGAGCCATACTCCTGCGACAAACTGCGGAGTAAATCCTACGAACCATGCATCGGTGTAATTTTGTGATGTACCTGTTTTTCCCGCGGCGGGTCTGTGGAAAAATTGTCTTACCGATGTTGCAGTACCTTCATCGACTACACCTTCCATCATATCGGTCATTATATATGCTACTTCTTCGCTCAATACTTCGCGTGTATCGGGAACGACCTGTTCTATAATATTTCCGTTTCTATCTTCGATTTTTGTAATTGCAATCGGCTCCACCCACATTCCTTCATTTGCAAATGTACCGAATGCATTTGTCATTTCAAGAGGTGTCACTTCCCCAACTCCAAGTGCGAGTGATAAAAAATTAGGTAGTTCGGAGTTAATTCCCATCTTATGTGCAAGGTCAATCACTTTATCTATCGGTGCAATTTCCATTGCAGTACGAACTGCTACCACGTTTATGGATTTTTCTATTGCATATCGCATAGTCATCATCCCACCGGTTCCACCACCTTTTGGCGACCACATCCTGCCCCCGATATTTACACTTATAGGGTCGTTAGATATTTCGTACCCGGGAGAGTAACCGTTGTTCACAGCGACAGTATAGACAAACGGTTTGAATGATGAGCCGGGTTGCCTTCTTACCTGTGTGACGTGGTTTAGTCCGTATTTTGTTCTTGTAATTGGATTTGCTCCGATCATTGCTTTAATCTCNCCTGTCTTCGGATTCATCACACAGAATCCAACCTGTATGGAGGTAGTAAGAATTTTCACCGAATCTATGATTGTTTTATTACCTTTCATCGAATCATAAACTTTTTTCTTTTCGTTATCGTTCACAGCTTTTTTATAAGCGTCAGATTGTTTAATAAATTTATCGAGATTGCTTTCAAGAATATCTTTATTGCTATTGTTCCATTTCCAGTATCCGTTGAATGATTTCTGGTAAGATTTCAATTGCTCTTTTACGGCATCTTCGGCGTGTCTCTGAAATCTTGTATCGAGTGTTGTGTAAACTTTTAGACCGTCTCTGTATAAATCAAAACCGTATTTTTCCGCTTTTTGCTGTAATATCTGCCTGACATATTCGGTGAATTCAGGTGCTTTGGATTCCGAATTAATTTCTTCCGTTCTTAAAGTTACTTTTATGGGTATGTTTGACTGTGCATCACATATTTCTTTGGTTATGTATTTTGCTTCGTACATCGAACGAAGAACAAGATTTCTCCTGGTCTTACAGGCTTCGGGATTATCCACCGGGTCATAATTGGAAGGTGATTTTAAAAGTGCAACAAGAATTGCACATTCATCGAGAGATAAATCTTTTGAAGTCTTGTTAAAATATGTCGAAGCCGCGGCTTCAATTCCGTATGCACCTTTCCCAAAATACACAGTGTTCAGGTAATAAGTAATTATTTCCTGTTTAGTGTAAGTTTTTTCTATTTGCACTGCCGTCATAGCTTCTTTCAATTTTCTGCTGATTGTCAGTTCTTTTCTATTCAAATAAAGAATTCCGGCAAGCTGTTGAGTAATTGTAGACGCACCTTCACGTTTTAGTTTACCTCTAACGATATTTTTAATAAATGCCTGTGCTATTCTTTGTATATCCACACCCCAATGGTCGAAGAATTTTCTGTCTTCAGTTGCAACAAGTGCATTAATCATATCCTTGGGGATATTCTCGAATGTTGTTTTTGTACGGTTTTTCAGGTAGAACTTATCTATTAATTCACCATTATCGGAATATATTTTTGTAGCTTCTTCGAGCTTCGGATTTTCGAGTTCGGCGAGAGAAGGTAATGACTGTGAGAGGTAAACAAGGTAACCGCTAAAAACTAAAAATAATAAAAGAAAAATAAATAAAATAGAGCCGATTGAAAAATTTTCTCTCTTATTTTTCTTCAGATTTTTACGACGGAAATTTTTGTCGTTGAAATAATTATTTATTTCCGTTTCTTTATTTTTTTTACTCTTGAGCAAATTCCTGTTTTATTTCTCTTTCTGTTAAAGCAATGACCTGTTTTTTATTAATATTGTAGAATTTCTTTAATTTAAATTCACCGTTTTTAAATTCACCATAGCTGAATATTTTTATCCAGTCACCTAAATTTACATAGGTTCCTTTACCTTCATTATGGGTAAAAGCAAAATGCCTGTGTCCCATTAATATAAAGTCATATCCCTCTTTAAGTTTTTTTACTGCAAAATCAAGAAGTCCATCACGGGGCGAAAAATTTTTTCTTTTTGTATATTTTCTCGAAGATACCGAACTCTTTTTTGCAAGCCAGATTCCAATATCCGGATGCAGGAGAGAGTATAGAAATTGCGATACTTTATTTCTTAATATAGCTTTTAAAATTTTATAACCCGTATCTTTATAAACTAATCCGTCACCGTGATGGATGTAAAACTTTTTTTCTTCTATTTCTCTTGCAATAGGATGATGAATTATTTCGATTCCGAATTCATCTTTAAAATAATTCCCATACCAAAAGTCATGGTTGCCGGATAAATAAGTAATTTTTACGCCTTCATTAACCAGCTCATCGATTTTGGCAAAAAACCTATAGAAACCTTTCGGAACAACGTGCTTGTATTCAATCCAGCAGTCGAAAAGGTCTCCAACTATAAATAATTCCTTAGCGTTATTTTTTATTTCATCGAGGAATTTTATTAATATAGTTTCCTGTTCTTTTAAACCAATATTTGATTTTACACCAAGATGAATATCGGATATAAAATAATATATATCCCTCATTAAAATTATTTAATTTTAATCTTAACGCTGAATTTTTGATTTCCTATTTTACAGATACCGGTTTCGGAATTGCAATATCCAAATTTTACCGTACCCGATATTGTAACCGTAGAACCGCTTTCTTCACTACTGCTTACGGTAAAACCGTATTTTACTAGTTTCGATTCATTGTAATCTCCACCCGGATAACCTTGTAATCCTGTTCCTGTAACACCGGTTAAGTTAATTTCTACCTGGGGATCGGTCGGAATTTTTACGTCTGATGCGGTTTTGAATTTAATAGTTAAAACTCCGCTTTCACCCGGTTTATACGTCTTTTTGTTTGTCTTTACCGAGATTTTCGGAAGCGATTGAGCTTCGGCATTACATAAAGCTAAAAACGAAAGTGCAAATACAAAAATTACACTAATTAAAAATGATTTTTTCAACATAATAATAATAAATTTAAATTTTTAATTATCTTACTAATATAGTTATTTTAAGTTATTTAAATAATTCCAAAAATCAATAAAAGTTTTTTTTTGTGCAATTACAGTGTACAATATTTTTACAACGGATTAATGTTTTTGTTCCTTTTTATTAAAGAAATTATAGTCTGTTTTTAATGATTTTATTCATTAGAGATTAATAAGTATATTTACAAAAAAAGAAAAAAGCTTTATAATTATATTAATTCTGAAATTAATATTTTTAAGTAAATTTTAAAATTTTGTAAAAATGAATATAATAAATTTATATAATGGATTATCAAAAGAATTGGTTTGGGAGTATGTAGATAAGGGCTCAATTAAAAAGGCATCTATTGTTGAGCAAATATTGGGGGAAACCGAGAGGAAAAAATGGGTCTGGGGAATTGGTCTAGGAATGGATAAAAAGAATTATTGTTTAGATTTTTATATTTCGAGTGAATTTGATAAGATATTTTTTGAAAAGAATTTAAAATATTATGGGGTATTATTTCGTAGGAGATATATTAAAACAAGAGGATTTAATGATTTGAGTATTTTGAATGTATCATCTACTTTAAAAGGTGGAGATGCAGTTAAACATTATAAATTAAAAGGATATGGTTCGTTAGGTGGTTTTTTATCGGATAAAACATCAAATTTTAGGCTTGCGATATCAAATAATCATGTTTTTGCGTACTATAATTCTGGAAAAAAAAATGATTCTTTATTAAGGGACACTGATAACTCAAAGTTCGGTGGATTACACAAATATGTGAGTTTAAAAAAACCACCTTTGTTAAACTATGCAGATGTAGCTGGGGGTTGGGTTTTTGATGATCAAAAATTAAAATGGGGATGGAAGAAACCTAATAGCACGGCAAAAGTTGTAATTGGGCAAGAAGTATACAAAATTGGAGCAACAACAGGTTATACGGAAGGTATCGTTCAAAATCCATCTACGAACATAAATGTTAATTATAGAAATTTAGGGAATCTTTTTTTTGCTGATAGTATTGCAATATTAGGAAAAGCGGGACGACCATTTTCGCTAGCCGGTGACTCTGGAAGTTTTGTCTTTACAAAGTCTCACAAGCTAATTGGTATCTTATTTGCAGGTGATAACATTTATAGTTTTGTAAATAAAATTTCAAATGTTGAAAATAATTTAGGAGTTTATCTATAATGAAAACAAAAAAAATAATTGATAGTGCTACAATTGATTTCCTTGGAAAATTAGGGGTCATTGGCATTTCTGAAGAAAAAAAGAATCTTATTTTTTATGTTGATTTAAACAGACTTTTGTATGATAAAATACCAGTAAAATACAAGGGTCTTAATGTATTTATAAAAGGAATAAATGAAATAAAAGCATTATGAATTTAGTATATAATTTCATAAACTAATATAGATATTATCTTAATATCTCTTTATCATAAAATCTTTATAATGTCCGTTGCTGAATTCTTCCCGGGATTCTATCATAGCGTATGCATTGTGATTGTGTATGCTTTCGAAGTTTTCCGCTTCGACTAAATACCAGATGATATTTTTCTCTTTTTTAAGTTTCAGTACAATATTTCTGACTAAATCCTCTACGAATACCGGATTTTCATACGCTCTTTCGGTTACGAATTTCTCATCTTCCCTCTTTAATAGTGTATATAGTTCCGAACTTGCACTTTTTTCTACGATTGCTATTATATCTTCAATCCATACCATATCAGTAAATCTTACAGCAACGGTTACTTCACTTCTCTGGTTATGCGCTCCATATTCTGATAAATTTTTTGAACAGGGACAGAGAGTTGTTACCGGGACTATAACGGTCATAATAAAATCTTTTTTATCTTTATCCATTAAAGCGTGGAATTTTACCCTGTAATCTATCAAAGAAGATTTTTTGGAAACCGGTGCTTTTTTTTCTCTAAAATAGGAAAATTCCATTTCGATGTGTGCGGCTGTTGCGTGAAGTTTTTTCTGCATCTCTTCGAGGATGTTATAAATCGAATCGATGTGAATTTCTCTTTGCTTATTCTGCAATATCTCCACGAACCTGCTCATATGTGTTCCCTTAAAATGCATCGGTAAATCTACCGTCATTGCAATTGTAGCAATTGTATGCTGGACTTCTTTTTCTTTATCTTTTAGAGCTATCGGGTATTTTAAATTTTTCACGCCGACTCTGTTAATCGGTATTTCTCTTACATCGATTTGGTTTTGAGTATCCGGTAAATCAATTCTCTTTTGATTTTTTTTCATAATAATATCCGTACTAATATTATTTTTGTTTTAATTTATTAATCCTGCTCGATAATACATTTATACGGTTTACTATCGCAATCAATATAAATGCTGAACAGGTTGGTTTTATTATCTAAAACAAAATTCCAAATAAAAAGTTTATCCGTATCGGGAATGTTCGCGTACTTTATTTCATCCGGATTTACGAATTTAAATTTACCTTCATTAGAATCTTCAGGTAAAGTGTTTATTCTGTTTAAATATTCAAAACAAAAAATCATAATATCACCCACATTCGGGTAGGCTTTTTCCGTAACGATTCCGAGTAATTTCCAATCGTTTGGGTGGGATTTAATAGTGCATTCTTCGAATGCTTCCCTTACGGCGCAGGCAACGGGAGATTCTACTTCTTCAATATTCAACTTTCCGCCCGGAGGTGAAAGAAAGCCTTTATTAGGCTCTTTCACTCTTTCAAGCAGTAAGTAATCGCCGTTAGAATTTTTAATATATAACAGGGTTGCAAATTTCACTTTTTGGAAAAGTTATTTTTTCGGGAGGGAAAATAATCGTATTTGATTTCAAATAAAAATTATTTTGCTTCCCTGTGCAATACGTGCTTTCTCGTAACCTTGCAATATTTCTTTATTTCAAGCCGTTCTTTAGTGTTATTTCTGTTCTTTTGTGATGTATAGACAGACTTACCTTTGTTGGGTCCTTCCACACTAACGAGTTTTATGTTTATCCTCGCACCTTCTTTTTTTGCCATAATTTACTTTGTAAATTTAGTTAATCTTTAATATACCAAATTTAAAATAAAAATTTTATGTATTTTTTAATATCTCTAATTCCTATTACATATTTTATTTTAATAAATTGTAAATTTATATTTATTTTATTGTTAAATATATGACTTGTTTTTATCATTTGTCACGAGTTTAATAATAATATGATTGCTTTTATCTTTACTTTTTGATAATTTATCGGGGAATAGTACGGAATACTAAACCTATCAAAACAATCTAAAAAATATTTTAAATGTAACGATTAATTTAATAAATGACTGACGTACGTTAATTTATTAATAAATCGATTTATTAAATTATTTGAAAATAGATAAATGGGACAAGAAGGTAAAAAACAGATTCAGAAATTTATAGACTTAGGGCTTACCGAAAGAGAAGCTAAAGTGTATATTAAACTTCTTACAAGAAAAGGTTTTACCACACTCGAATTACAGGATTCTGTTGATATACCGCGTACTAAAATGTACGAAGTGTTGCAAAAAATGGTTGCAAGGGGAATTATTACCCAATGGGGTACGGGTAGAGAAAAACATTACGGGGCTGTCGAGCCTAAAACGGCTTTTAATCTGGTACTTAGTGAATTTAAAGATGAATACCAGATGGAAATGGAAAAAAAAGCCAGTGCTTTCGAAAATCTTATAAGTGCATTCACTCCAATTTATGAGGAAAATAAAGATATAGCAACTCCCCTGGATTTTGTCGAAGTTTTCAGGGACAAAGTTCAGATTCAAAAAAAATATGTTCAGGCTATTAAAGAAACGAAATATGACTTCCTGACTTTTAATAAAGGTCCTTATGTGTGTGATACCTCCAACCGTTTATCCGAACAGGAAAAAGAAGAAGCAAAGTTAATCAGGCGCGGAGTACTTTGCAGAAATATTTACGAGGAAAAAGAACTTAAGGAATATGTTTGGCTTCAAAAATATCTGCGACATCAAATTAAACTCGGTCAACAAGCAAGATTTATTAAAACATTACCTATTAAAATGGTTGTATGTGATGAAAAAACTGTAATCTTCCCTCTGCTTCAGACATTCGGGGACTCCAATAGTATTACAATGATTTTCATCAAGCATCACGAACTTGCTTTAACGTGTAAGATGTTATTTAACTGGCTGTGGGAAAAATCGACGCCGTTCAAATAATTATATT
>JGI20214J51088_10001595_pt1 | contig 15433 bp, 16 predicted proteins | sample WetSurMetagenome_FD_51088 | JGI IMG/M metagenome (IMG submission 51088) | reverse complement strand
GGCGACTTGGAAACTACGGGATATGTTAATGTTAACATTCCTAAATCAATGGTAAGCGACATTTCCACTCTAAAAGTCTACTTAGACGACAAACAAATTGACTGTTCTTATCAATCCCAAGGTGATGGATGGCTTCTTTACTTTATTTATCACCACAGTACTCATTTGGTTGATATCAGTTTAGGCTCATCAAATGCGCCATTACGCACTCAAATTTTTGGATTAGATTCTGTAGAGATCACAATCTTGGCGTTTATGGGTATTTTGGTTACTATTACGATTCTTCTTGCGTTTACGTTTTTTAGAAAGAAAAAACCTGTCGAAAAATAGTGCGCCTTCTACAATGCGAGCAAATACGAGTCGCATAAATAACTCACAATAGAAATTCAGGAAATATAATGAGTAAACAAACAGTAAGGCTGAGTAAGAAATTACTAAACTCGATGGCAGGAACTGTATGCGACCATTTGTGCAATGAAGTTAATCAGAATGAGTGGGCAGACAGTTGCCTCCAAAAATTATAGTTTGGGGAAGGCTTAAAACCTAAACGTGCATCTCTAAAATGCAAGGAGGAATTATATTGAAGGTTGTCTCTGGTCCAGCATCTAAAGAGCTCGCTGAAGCCGTTTCGGCTCAAACTGGTTACCCGAACGTTCCGGTAGTCGCCAAGGTTTTTCCAGATGGAGAGTCATATGTACGCTTGGAAGGAAATGTGCAAGGTGAAAATGTCGCCATCATTCAGACTACTTGTCCTCCAGCTCAGGATGGACGGCTTTTTCAATTATCATTCATGGCTGACTCAGCTAAGCGTGCAGGCGCTAAAAAAGTCACCGCGGTCGTACCCTATTTGGCGTATGCAAGGCAGGACAAAATGTTCCTGTCAGGCGAGGGCATAAGCATTGAAACTATCGCGCGCATGCTGAAAGCCGCCGGAATTGACGAGTTGCTAACTGTCAATATTCACTCGGAACCAACACTTGGACAGTTTCCATTTCCTGCTAAGACCCTGAGTGCCATCCCCCTCATCGCAGACTACTTCGTTAAAAAAGGCTACAAGGGCGCTTTCGCCCTCTCACCCGACAAAGGCGCCATGTACATCGCACAGCAAGCCCAAACAGTCTTTGGAGGCGACGCTGGGCACCTCAACAAAACCCGCGACCGTTACACAGGCCAAACCGTTCAAACCGCTGAAGGCTTAGACGTCGAAGACCAGACTGTTGTCATTCTCGACGACATAATCAGCACAGGTGGCACCATTGTTGGAGCAGCAAAAATCCTTCTTGAAAACGGCGCCAAACATGTTTTCTGCGGATGCGTCCACGGATTGCTCATTGGTGACGCTGAGAAGCGGATATTGGATGCGGGTGTAGAAGAGATTGTTGGAACCGATAGTGTCCCCGGAAACATCAGTAAAGTGTCACTTGCGCCTCTTATTAGTCAAGCTTTGAAAGGCGCTGTTTAGTGCCTAAGCTCTTCTTTTTGCTCTCAGGCGAGAATAAGTCACTGCCTGCTGCAGAAATCAAGGCGATTTTAGAGACTGAAGGTTACACTTATTCGGATGTCGAAGAGTTTGATCAGGTTCTGCGATTAGAAGCCGAACTTGAATGCGTCAATGTAATCCCAGTTCGCACCGCTTACACCCGAGTCTGCGCACAGGAACTCTTCGTATCCAACGCTAGCATGAGCGAAATCGCCAAGACCGCCGCTGGAACAGACTTCAGAAGCATACTGAAACCTGGAGAAAGCTTCGTAGTCCGCATAAACAGAATCAAAAACTATGCCGACCAAGCTATAAACACTATGGTTCTTGAGGTTGAACTGGGTAAACAAATCCTCGGAGCCACAAATGACACCAGAGTAAACCTGAAAAACCCTGATAAGACCTTCATCGGTATAATAACTGACGAAAAGCTTGTTTTGGGCTTAAAACTGACTGATATAACTTCTAAAACTTTCTCGGAGCGACGTCCACGTAAAAAACCCTTCTTTCACCCCTCAGCCATGCCGTCTAAGATGGCGCGGTGTATGGTTAATTTGGCGCACGCCTCGGCTGAATCCATCCTGCTAGACCCTTTCTGCGGTACAGGGACATCACTTATCGAAGCCACCTACATCGGCTGCAGAGCAATCGGCATAGATGCACAAAAACGAATGATTTTAGGCACAAAAAAAAACCTACGGTTCTTCAATATCGCTGCAGAAGGTCTTGTACTTGCAGATTCCCGAAAAATCCCGCTTTTCAAAATTGACGCCATCGTGACTGATCCTCCATACGGGCGCTCGTCAAGTACGCTTAAATCCACCACCAAACAGCTAGTCCAAGAAGTCTTAGCAACTTCATACGAGCTCTTAGGCGTGGGGCAACGGATTTGTATTGCTTCCCCTAAAACATTAAACATTACAAGTCTCGGTGCCGAATTGGGCTTTAGGCATATCGAATCTCACTTTGCCTATGTTCATCGGAGTTTGACAAGGGAGATTGCAGTATTCGAAAAGGTGACCTCATGAGTATTCGTATAGTGTTCTTAGGAACCAGTGGCAGTGTGCCGACTTTGAAACGAAATCTGCCTGCGGTGGTTGTGCAGTCCCATCGAGAGCAGTTCATGTTTGATTGCGGCGAAAATGTGCAGCGTCAAATGATGCAAACGAAAATAAGTTTTCACAGGAAAATGAAAATTTTAATCACCCACTTACACGGCGACCATGTACTTGGGTTGCCAGGGCTTCTGCAAACTATGGCGTTAATGGACCGCAAAGAACCCCTTCAAGTCTATGGACCAGTCGGACTAAAAGACTTCCTTGTCTGCACAAAAGAAACCCTGAATTTCGGATTAACTTTTTCAGTTGAAATAAGCGAAATCCTTGCCGAAGGCGTCGTCTTCGACACAGAAGAATATACCATTATAGCAAAAAAAACCAATCACGCCATAGAAAGCTACGCTTTTGCCTTTGAGGAGAAACCGCGTCCTGGCAAGTTTTATCCCCAAAAAGCGTTGGCTCTGGGTGTAGTCGCGGGTGAGTTGTTTTCTCGATTGCAGCGTGGTGAAGAAGTTACAATAGCTGATGGCAAAGTGATTAAGTCTGCAGATGTTATGGGGCCGATGCGAGCTGGAAGAAAAATAGTTTATACGGGTGACACGCGGCCATTTGAGGGATTCGCAAAATTCGCTGAAGATGCTGATTTAGTTATTCATGACTGCACTTTTGATGATTTACTAGCTGAAAAGGCGGCGCTAGATGGGCATTCGACTCCAGCTCAAGCGGCAAATCAAGCGAAGTCGGCAGGGGCAAAACAACTTGTCTTATCGCACATCAGTGCAAGGTACCCAAACGCTGGGTTGCTTTTGGATCAAGCCAAAAAAGTATTCCCCAACACCCTGTTGGCTGAGGATTTTATGGAGCTGGAGTTGCCGTTAAGCGAGTAGCTGTTTCAATTTCTTGATGCTTTCAGGTACCTTATGCATGGATTCTACTATGACGCTTTTGTCGTAGCCGATTTTTTTTAGCGTTTCAGCAAACCAGTCGTAGTCGATGTTTCCATCTTCCACGCCAAAATGTTGGTCTTCTGAACCATCGTTGTTGCTTGCGTGGATGTGNACTATTTTGTCGGCGAGTTGGTTGAAGAAGGGCTGGATTTGTCCCTCGAGGTTGGCGTGTCCAAGATCCATCGTTATTCCGATAGGCAAGTTGGTTTCTTTGTACATTTTTTGAAATTCTTCAGGCGTATTCATCAGGAACCAATATTTTGCAGGCAAGTTTTCCAGGGCGATGTTTAGCCCATATTGCTCTGCTTTAGCGTAGAGCTGCTCGATGCTTTGGCACATCTGTTTAAAGTCAGCGCCCGGATAGAATTGGCCTATTCCAGTGCGTTGTCCTGGGTGGAAGACCCACATCTTGGCGTCGATTGCATTGGCATTTGCCAGTGATTGGGTTAGGCGTTTTAATGAGGCGTTCAGTATNGTCTTAATTGGCGAGGCAATGTTGACGTCTGCAAAAGGTGCATGCAGGGAGTATGTAAGGTTGTATGATTTTGCNGCTTCTTTGAGTTGGGTGATGCGTTGTTTNTCGAGGTCATGAGTGCCGTCATCNAGAATCTCAATGTACTTAGTATCCATCGCTCCTAAGCGTTTTACCATGCGATTGAAGGGTTCGCCTAGACAATAGAGCATTGAAACACCAACTTTAACTTTAGACATAAGGTTTCCTCACAATGACTTGGATGTTTCTGGTAGAGAGCTAAGNCTGCCTAAATAACTTGTTGCATTTCAAGAAGCGTTTGGAAACGTCATGCAGAAGAGTTTTAAGGTGTAGTTTAGTTTCTGTTTGAGAAAGTGGATTGTATGGATACTTGGCGTTTGCTTCCTTTAGAAACCAGTAACGCATTTGTGAACATGGCAATCGACGAGGCAATTTTGGACGCACGCATCGCTGGACAGATTCCCAATACTCTGCGGTTTTACCGCTGGAAGCCCTCCGCAATAAGCATCGGCAAAAACCAGAACCCTGGAAATGAGGTTTACCTGGATGCCTGCAAACAACTCGGTGTAGATGTTGTTCGGCGTATCAGCGGAGGAGGTGCCGTTTACCACGATTTTGAGGGGGAAGTAACCTATAGTGTTGTAGCCAAGACATCCGACTTGGGCACCGCAGACATAACCACAGTCTACTTCAAGATTTACGAAGCTATAACTGATGCGCTACGTCTTTTAGGTGTTCCAGCCGATTTCAGCGGTGGAGATGCCAAAAATTGCCCAAACCTTACTGTTGGAGGGAGAAAAATCTCGGGCAGTAGCCAAACCATCACCCATGGGGTTGTCCTCCAACACGGGACCGTTTTGAAAAGCGTTGATTTGCCCAAAATGTTCCAGCTACTAAAACTTAAAGACGTAAGTTGCAGTATTGCAGCGGATATTGGGAAACGCAAAATCACCAGCATCCAAAACGAGCTCGGCCATGAGATCAGCCATGACACTGTTGCCAATGCTTTAGCTCAAGGATTCAGAGCAATCCTGAAAATCCATCTTGAACAAAGCGAACTCTCCGAGAATGAAAAAGAAACAAAAGACAGGCTCCTCAAGGAAAAATACACCACACAAATATGGAATTTTGGCGGCAAAAATTAATTTTTCTCTTTGTGCCACTTTACACCTTGTGATGTGTCTTCAAGCGCTATACCCATAGCTTTCAGCTGAGCCCGTATTCCGTCAGCCTCTTTCCAGTTTTTTGCCTTGCGGGCTGCTTCACGTTTTTGCACCAATGTATCGATGTCAGCGGAAAGTGCTTCTTCAACTTCCACCTTACCTATAACTCCTAAGACAGCATCGAACCTCATCATTAAACCGCCTATGTCAGCAGCCTCAGATTTGCTTACTTCGTTAGCATCGAGCAAACTGTTGATTTCACGAACAAAATCAAACAGTGAAGCCAATGCTATACCAATGTTTAAGTCGTCATCCATCGAACCGCCAAAACAAACTTCAGCCTTGGCGACAAAAGTAGCTACTTTTCCGCCGCTTTCCTTGCCCTCTGCTTCATGCAGGCGTCTAACAAAGTTTCGCAGCCTATCTACTGCGGCTTTTGCAGATTCTAACCCTTCAAAGGTGAAGTTGAATTGTTGCCGATAATGCGTTGACAATAANAAATAGCGAATCGCTATTGGGTCATATCCCTTAGCGAGCAAATCGCGGAGGGTGTAGAAGTTGCCAAGGCTTTTGGACATTTTTTTGCCCTCCACCTGTAAGTGCTCGTTGTGCATCCAGTAATTAACGAATTTCTTGCCCGTTGCCGCTTCGGATTGTGCTGTCTCATTTTCGTGGTGTGGGAACATGTTGTCGACACCGCCACAATGAATATCAAAAGTTTCGCCCAGATACTTCATGCTCATAGCGCTGCATTCGATATGCCAGCCTGGTCTGCCTTTGCCCAGTTCAGTCTCCCAAAACACATCGCCGTCTTCTGGTGTCCACGCCTTCCAAAGTGCAAAATCCTGCNCTTCCTCCTTGGCATACTCGTCTTGGCTCACCCTTGCTCCAGCCTTTAATTCACCTACCTTAATCTTGGACATTTTGCCGTAATCTGGGAATTTGCATACTGAGAAATAGATTGAGCCGTCTTCGCCTTTGTAAGCGATGCCTTTAGTCATCAGAGTTTTGATTAGTGCGACCATTTCGGGAATGTGATCGGTGGCTTTTGGGTAAATATCCGCCGGCTCTATGTTTAAGACTTTTATGTCTTCAAAGAAAGCCTTAACATAGAAATCGGTAAATTGCTGTAGAGGTACTCCCTGTTTTTGGCTGCCTTTTATGGTTTTATCATCAATGTCAGTTAGGTTCATGACATGAGTAACTTTGAAACCCCGTTGTATCAGCCAACGCTTAAGCAAATCCTCAAACAGAAAAGCTCTAAAATTACCAATATGCGCAAAATCATAAACCGTGGGACCACACGTGTACATTCTTACTTTGCCCACTTCTAACGGCTTGAAAACCTCTTTTTTACGGGTTAATGTGTTAAAAAAACAGATACTCGATTGGTTATTGGTCACTTTCTCAATCCGAGAAAGATACTGAGCTGTAATTATTTAAGCATTCCATGGGTGTCCCCAGCCAATTCTTGATGTCTTTTAACGGTTATGTAAAAGTAAGAGCTGCTCTCAAGCCATTGCGCCCTTGAGGTAGGTTCCATAAGCCTCTGTTACTTTCACGGTAAAAGTTTTTCCCAGCAAGCTATCGTTGCTTGTTATGACGATTGGTTTGTAGGCGAAGTTGCGTCCGATCCATGATCCTGCAACTTTGCCTATCTCATCAATGAGAACCTTTCCAGTCCAATCAATCCAGCGTTGATTACGTTCAGCAGAAAGCCTCTTGGCCAACTCCGCCGCAATAGTGCTTCTGCGTTTAATTTCTTCCCGATCGACCAAACCCTCCTTCATTCTGGCAGCAATAGTCTTAGGTCGAGCAAAAAATTTGGAAACATTAACAACATCAGGCTTAACTGCCTCTAATAGCTTGATCGTATTTTCAAAGGCTTCTTCTGTTTCACCTGGAAAACCCACGATAACATCTGTTGCCAACGTCAACTGAGGAAATTCATTTCTGAAAGTTTCCACGATTCCCTTGAACTCCGCTGCTGTGTAGAACCTGCGCATGTACTGGAGCACTGTGTCATCGCCGCTTTGCACGGGTAGATGCAAAAACTTGAAGATCTTAGGGTTTTCAAAGGCTGTGATTAGGCGGGTTTGCATTTCGGTGACCAAATTAGGCGTCATCATGCCGACTCTGACACGAAAATCCAAAGCTAATTTGTCAAGGGCTTCCAAAAGTTCTGCAAGGTCAGTTCCTAAATCCCTTCCATAAGCGGCGGTGTCTTGAGAAGTGATCCAAAACTCTTTGGAGCCAGCAGCATAATCACTTTTCACACGCTCAACGACTTCTTTGATTCCATAGCTTCGCAAGTGTCCGCGTGCAAAAACCACGCAGCAGTAGGTACATGAACCTAAGCAGCCAAAATTTATGGGAACAACACTTATGATGGGATTAGACTTGTGTCTTGGCAGACTTAGAAGAGGTTTCTCATTGACTGCGGTTAAATCAACAACCTTCTCGCCAGCCAGAACACGCTTCACAATATCAACGATTTTGTTGCCGACCGCTGGTCCAACCACACCATCAAAATGCGCTTCGCGGCATAGGCGCTCATAACTGATTTTTGGCAAGCATCCTGCAATCACGATTTTTTTGTCTTTAGGGGCGTGTTTTAGGGTGTAGATTATACGGTTTTCTGTTGGTCCTTTTACGGCGCATGTGTTGTAGATTATCAGGTCAGCTTCTGATTCTGAAGCGGCTAGTTGGAATCCTGCTTGTTCTAGGCAACCTGCTATGACTTCGCCGTCAGCCACGTTGGAGGAGCACCCAAAGTTATTAACGAAGACCCGCCTGGACATGGTTTGCTCGCAGGCTAGTTGCTTCAACAAGGCATAAAAACGTAATCCTTGTATTGCTTGAATTGACAGATACCTGCATTATGTATGTTTTGCCATTTATAAGCAGTGGAACGAACATGTTATAAACATATTTGTAGCATGATATATAGAAGTATAACCAACGATACATGTTTTAGATATTCATCCAGAAGTTACGAGAGAACCCACTATGAAACTAATCACTCTATATTTACCTGAAACGTATATAAAAGCTTTAGACCAGCTGGTTGACGAACGGTTCTATCCAAACCGTGCCGAAGCCATTAGAGTCGCAATCCGTGATTTGATAAGTGCTGAAGTTTGGAGGCGAAAAGGCGTTGACTAAAAATCTCCATGACGACTCTCTAAAGAGCCCATTAGGCATAGACGACGTCAAGATTGAGGTTGGTACAGATAGTATCAACCCAACCCGGGTTCTTGCCGCATCAAACATCACTCGTAAACCAAAAGGAAAAATGAAAGTTAGGATGGTTAAATCTAAAGTGACCAATAGAAAAAGTCGTTTAGAAAAAGCTACAAGCCACCTCTATGACCTGGAAGATTGTAGTGGACCAGAAAGAACCTTAAACATTGATTTTGGTCTCTATCAAATGGAAGAGTACTAAGCTACTTTTCTTCTTTTTATCCTGATTTATTTTTTGGAAAAGCTATTATTTTCCCAGAATACTGATTGTTAGATATGTCCCATTTAATAGAGCATATCAGAACCGAACTAAAAGCTGCCACTGACCTAAAAACGCAGCAGAGTTTTCAGCGTTTCTTCAAAGAACAAGTAAAGTATTACGGTGTCAAAACAGAAACTGTCGGCAAAATCGCAAAGAAATACTGGCCTCAAATAAAAGACTTTGGTAAACAGGCGATTTTTGAGTTATGTGAGGAACTCTATGGCTCTGACTATACCGAAGAAGCGTTTATTGTGGCATTCTGGCTTCCAAACTACATTGACCATCTTGAACCAAACGATTTGGCCACGTTTAAGCGCTGGATCGAATGTTACATCAACAACTGGGCTAAATGCGACGGATTCTGCAACCATACAATCGGCGACTTAATCCTAAAATACCCTCAAACCATAGGTGAAGTGAAGAGCTGGGCTAAAAGCAAAAATCGCTGGCTTAAACGTGCCTCTGCTGTATCGCTTATCGTTCCCGCAAAAAAAGGTTTGTTTTTGACGGATGCCTTTGAAATCTGCGATACGATGTTGGCTGATGGTGACGATATGGTGCAGAAGGGGTATGGATGGCTACTCAAAGAGGAAAGCAGAGTACATCGGAAAGAAGTCTTTGAATATGTGGTTGGTAACCGATTGATTATGCCGCGGACAGCCTTGCGGTATGCCATTGAGTTAATGCCTAAAGAGCTTAAAGTAGAAGCTATGAAGAGAGCATAACAGTCAACCACAACTTCAAGCCAAGTCTACTTAAGCGGTAACTGTCCTGAACGTTTTCAAGGATATGGAAGCTGTATTCAATAATTTTTTCGTGGTTATGAAACAGTAATACTTCCAGTACAATTCTTACTTCCACAATTGCATTTCATGTGAAACCCCGCTTCAGACTCCTTTCTGTAATCTGTGGTTATCTCCTCCCCTTTCTTTATGGCTCTTTCTGCAAAATAACAAAAATCAGCCAGCCGAACGTTAGGGTCACATGAGTGATTAACCCATCCATCGGGCGGAACTAAAACATATTTGNNGTCAAAAAAGGAAACATGTTCTTTGTCTTCTTTAGGCATGCTTTCTATGTCTTCTTTTGAAAGCTCTCTATGCGAGCTCCATTTAATGACTACTTGCTCTTTTTTGAAATCTCGCCCAGCGAATATACCCAGTCCACTGATCTTAGACTTCTTTACAACAATTTCTTGTATCATNCACAAAAAACCTGCTTAATTAAACCATTAAACAAAACAACCAGCGTATTTCAAGGTTTAGTACGGAAATATTTTCATTATTGTCAACGTTGGATTCGTATTACTTGAGTCAATTTAAATATTTATACTAATTACAGTTCTCTTAAGGCAGAACTGATTGTGAGGTTATACAATGAAGGTTGAACTTGGAGCAAAGAACTGTCTATACCCCCTACCCACCATATTAGTTGGCGCCTTAGTAAACGGCAAACCCAACTACATCACAATAGCACATGTCGGCATAGCTGAACCCGCAGCTGTATCGTTAGGTATGAACAAAGTCCACTACACTAACCAAGGCATAAAAACGAACAAAACCTTTAGCCTAAATATCCCCTCAACCACGATGGTTAAAGAAACCGATTACTGCGGTTTGGTTTCCGGCAAAGACGAAAACAAATCCGACATGTTCAAAACGTTTTTTGGACAATTAAAAACTGCTCCTATGATTGAGGAATGCAGCATAAACATGGAATGCGAACTGATCCAAACCGTTGATTTCCCAAACCACGACTTATTCATAGGCAAAGTTGTCACCACCCACTGTGACGAATCAGTCCTCACAAACGATANCGTGGATTTAGGGAAAGTGCAGCCGATTCTGTTTGCGATGAATGACCGTAGCTACTGGAGCATCGGCAAGAAACTGGCGAAGGCTTGGAGTATAGGTAATGAATTTAAAAAATAGTGTTCGTCATACGTCGTTGAGGAGAAAGATTCTTTTTTCAACTTACGAATAAGCGACTAACGCTGTATGTTTCCGACCCTGAGTTTTTCAACTTCAGTCTTTGAAGGTACAGAAACTGTGACAGACTTGTTTAGTTGTTCTTTGCCATAATTCACTTTAACTTCGTTGTCTTTGGCATCTGAATAGGATGCAGTCAACTCAGCAGCCGTTTTAACTGCGTCTTTCGTTTTTGGACCCTGTAAAAGCGTGATTGGACCAACAATCTTGGCTGGCTCAAAACTGAAGTCATCGGGCAACTTGTTGGCGCTTAAAAACTTGTTTTCTACCTCGTTTCTGCCAACTATAAACTTATTTTTGCCAACGCGAAAATGCCTACCGACCCGTAGCAACGTCACATCAGCCATGGAGATGCGTTTTTTGTTTTTGAAGAGGTCGCTAAGTTTTTTAGCGTATTCTTCGCAAGTTAAGAGGCATCCGCCAGCAGGAGAAGGATACGTGGTGATACAGTATTCTTTAGCTAACTCAAACTGAGGCTTGCGAGATCTACCCTGAATACTTAAAAGTTTACTTCTATCGACCAATCCCTTCTTTTCTGCTCGTGTTTCAGCCATTAACTTTGCCGACAGCGGACGCAAAAGTTTCCCCTTTAGCCCAGCTTCTTCGGCGATGGTCTTCAATGCCGGGCCATGTTGAGACATGGGACGTTCGCCTAAAACTTCGCCTGTGAAGAGGAATTCAGCACCGATTTCTTTCGCGTATTTTTTTGCTTTTTTTAAGATGAAAATTTTGCAGTCGACACAGGGGTTGAGGTTTTTGCCGTAGCCATGTTTAGGTTTGCGTAACATCCGCAAATAGTCATAATCGACAGTGACAACTTTTAATGGCACTTTGAGTTGCTCAGCTGCTTGGGCAGCTTCGCTTGTTCCGTCCTTTTTAGGTATGCCAAAAGGTGTCTTAACGTTGAAAGCTATTACCTCGATGCCTTGTCTGCGGATGAGTTCTGTGGCAAGTATGCTGTCTAAGCCACCCGAAAGCAAACTGACTGCTTTAACGCGAATCATAACACTGTTTTACTNGTTCTGGTAAAATAATAATGTGCCGATAAATTAAAAATGAAATAAACGAAACAAAATTAAAGAAAGCGCTGAGTTGTTGATGTAGGAAGGCAGGGTTGAATTAGCTAATTTGACAAACTTGCGAAATTCGGTGCGCAACAAGAATTTTTTTTGTTTAGCCGACTTCGCCTTTTGGCGAACCATNCGAGTCAAAAACCAATAAAAATCACATNAAACCTAGCGATGAATCAGCAATAGGGAAGAACGATGGAGATAAGTAGATGATTTTTGAAAAGAATGAAGCTTTAGTCAATTACGAATATTACTTATCTAAAAATTTTAAGGATTCAGTCGCGTTAGACGAGTGGCGAGACTACAAATGGCAATTGAGCAATTCTATAAAAACCATAGATGATTTCGAAGCCTTCACGGGCATACGGTTCACTCTTGAAGAACACCTAGAGCTTGAAAAAACCATTAAGAAGTTTCCACTNAGTATAACCCCCTATTATGCTTCGTTGATAAACACAAGAGAATACAAGAACGACCCAATATACAAGCAGGCGTTTCCCAACCCTGAAGAACTAAAGATTTCACAGTATGATATGAAAGACCCACTCGATGAAGACAAAGACAGCCCAACCAAAGGAATCACCCATCGCTATCCAGACAGAGTACTCTTCTTAATCAGCAACAACTGCGCCATGTACTGCCGACATTGCACACGTAAAAGAAAGGTGGGCGACCCAGAACACATTCCCTCAAGGCAACAAATAATCGCCGGCTTAGACTACATCAAGACTCACNGGGAAATCCGCGATGTCCTACTATCAGGCGGCGATGCCCTCATGTTACCTGACGACTTCTTGGATTGGATATTAACAGAGTTAAACAGTATTCGACATGTTGAAGTCGTTCGCATCGGCTCAAGAACACCAGTTGTCCTCCCCTACCGAATAACTAATGAACTAGTGCTAATGCTCAAGAAACACCATCCCCTCTGGCTAAACACTCACTTTAATCATCCAAAAGAATTAACACCTTCAGCGAAAGAAGCCCTAAGAAAACTCGCAGACGCAGGTATACCCTTAGGAAACCAATCTGTTTTACTTGCGGGCGTAAACGATTGCCCCAAAATAATGAAGAAACTAAACCAAAAACTCGTACAGAACAGAGTTCGCCCATACTACTTGTTCCAATGCGATCTCTCAGAAGGATTGACTCACTTTAGGACTTCGATTGGAAAAGGTATCGAAATAATAGAAAGTCTTCGTGGACATACTAGCGGCTTTGCTGTGCCAACTTTCGTTGTCGATGCTCCTGGTGGTGGAGGAAANATTCCTGTTCAACCAAACTACATCGTCTCTTGGTCTACGAACAAAACNGTGCTGAGAAACTATGAAGGAGTTATCACCACTTATCAAGAACCAGATAACTATAAACCCCGTCCCTGTGACCAAAACTGTAGCAAATGCGGTCTGGAACTAAAACTTGGTGAAGACGAGAACAATCATATCGGCGTGGAGAAACTCTTAGCTGACGGTGAAAAAACAATATCGCTTATACCAAAGGGNAACCTTCGAATAGAAAGACGTAAAAAATCAAGGCAAGCACGATTGCTCGATGTCGATCTTTAAAATCCGCAACGTAACCTTAGGAGACATAAAACAAGTGTACAGACTGCTTTCTGCCAATCGACCGTATGTTGGGTTAAACTCTCGCTACACCTACCTTCTCTTAGCGCGAGATTTCTCAGATACTTGCCTGGTTGCAGAAGATAACGAAAGAATAATTGCTTTTTCTTCAGGATACATTTCTCCTTCTAAACAGGATACTTTCTTCAATTGGGAAATAGTGGTTGACGAGAAATATCGAGGGAATGGGCTCCAAAAAAAGTTGCTTCTAAATCAAATTAACCGTGAAAACATAAAATACCTTGAAGCTACTGTAAACCCCTCAAACGAAGNTGCGAAAAGAAATTACCGTGAACTAACACGATTATTAAAAACTGTATGCAATGAAAGTGTCTTGTTTCGCGAAGAAGATTTTGAAAATGACTCTCATGAAGCTGAGGTCCTCTACAGAATAGGTCCATTTTCTCGAATTTTAGTTGAATCGCTTGTAGCCGGCAACTGTTAACGCCAGTTTTCCATGCTAAATAGCCGTTTTCCCACTTAATAGCAGAATAATTTAAAAAGCAACCAGTGGATATTGGCATTGTAGTTTATGGAATCTGCTTGAGGTTGAGNTGTGGATATCAGCATCTTCATCCCCGTTTACAAGGAATCTAGCCAAATAGCAGGTGCTCTAAAAGAACTTGTTTCACAGAACGTTTCAAAGGAAATTTTAGTAACCGTTGATCAGCCAACCGCGCGGTTCCTTGAAACATTAAAAGAACTTGAAAAAGAAAACNTGGATGTAAAGTTTATCGTTAACAAGGAGCGGGTTGGAAAAGCAAACGCATGTAACAGCACCGTAAAACTGTCAACAGGCAAGGTGTTGCTTTTCCTTGACTCAGACGTAGCAATCCCAAAAGACCCTGACTACCTCCGAAGAATAATTATGGAAATGCAACATATCGACATATTGGATATTAAAAAGAGGGTCACTAAAGACAAATCCTTCCTCTCAAAAATGACGTATTATGAGTATCTAACCTTCAACATCAGCTCATGGCTGGCGTCAAGGTACATGCATAAATGCCCAGCAGTAAATGGAGCTGCCTTTGCGATTAAACGCGAAATGTTCGAGAAAGTCAATGGATTCCGAACAGTTGTAGCTGAAGACATCGACCTTGCTACACGCGCTTTTCTTGAGGATAGCAGCTTTGCCTACACGACTGATGTTGAAGTGAAAAATGAGGTCTACTCAGATTGGCATAAGTGGTTCATTCAGCGTCGAAGATGGTCAATCGGACAAGCCCTTTGGCTTAAAGACTGGTATAAACAGCTCGCTAGACGATTTATTAAAAAACCCCAGATATTTTTACCCAGCCTCTTCTTCCTCTACCCTTCAGTTGTCGTGTTTGTTTTAGGCACGATGATTCCAAGCATGTGGATGTACAATTCCTTCCTGGTTTTTTCATTATTTCTCTCAGTAAAATTCAACATTGCCTTGCCAATTTTCATTTTTTCACTGGCGACAGCGGACCTGCTTAAGATTTTAGTAATTTCGATGAGTGGGTTTGCAATAACAGCTGCAACTTTCTATGGATTTGGAAGAAAACTTGGGTTCAACCAAATAAAACTTCATGAACTATTCGTATACTACTTCTTCTATTCATCCATCTGGTTCATAATCATAATTGTTGGGCACATCCAAGTTCTTTTGCTAGGTAAGAAAGCCGGACCAGGCTGGAAAACATAAGACTGTTATTTTCTCTTCTTTGTGTGATTGTGGTTCTTCCTTAGCGCACCTTTTTAGGTGTGATTCTAGTTGCTTTTCGTTTTTTTTATTGTGTTTTAAACTAACTGTTGAGTTGTGAACTGTGAGGTCTGCGTTTACAAGTACATAGCGGTATGTTGAGTTTAAGATGTTGTGAGTGTGGGGTATGTTGAAGTAGGCTGGTTGTGGGACTTGGTTTGCAGTGCAATAGGTCTAGGACATGTTTTGGCTGAAAGCGATAGGTAAAATTATATTTATAAGAGTCTCATTAAAGGTGCCCTGTGAGGGTCCGTGACGCAGTACGGATAGCGTGTCAGCCTTCTAAGCTGAAAGTCATGGGTTCAAATCCCATCGGACCCGCTTCCCCAAGTACACTTTTATACTGAAAATAATATTTCCTTTTTCTTTTCTCTTGTG
>JGI20214J51088_10001594_pt1 | contig 15438 bp, 11 predicted proteins | sample WetSurMetagenome_FD_51088 | JGI IMG/M metagenome (IMG submission 51088) | reverse complement strand
CGTTCTTCAGCAAAGAGCTTGATCCTTTCCTGACCCATCTTGCCTTTCAGATCACTAATTTCTTTCTGAAGGGCCTTGGCCTTTTCAAAGTCAGGGTTGGACGTGTTCATCAGAATGTTGAGTTCAGATTGTTTGGCCACCATCTGGCTTCTCACCGCAGCCGTATCATCAAAGAACTTCTGATGAAGTTTGTCGAGTTGAGTCCTCTGCTCGTCGGTCAACTTGTCGTTCCATCCCCATCCAGGGCCTTCCCCAGGGCCACCCGGACCATAACCCTGCATCATCCGACCTCTTCCTGCTCCTGGGCCTTGCGCCAGCACCGGGATAGCAATCGCCGCCACCAGTACCATGATTCCAATGACTGTTAATGCTCTCTTCATTTCTTTTTACCTCCTCCAAGGAATTGCTTTCTTATGCCCGAATGATAAGGCAAGGGTTGTGCCAGAACTTGGATATTTATTTTAACTNTTTGAATTTATATACTAAAATTNATTTATTATCCNTCTCATAAAACCCTAATCTTGAAAGTTACCGCTGAATGTGGATAATAATTACCCGTTTACTTGGTCTAAATGGGTAGAAAGTATCCAGGGCGGTAGAANGGGCAACCGTCTTTGTGCCCAAATCATTACAAAAAACCATATGGTACTTATCTTGCTTCAATGTAGTGATCNGTGGGGGCATCAAACATGAATAAAGGATTGAAGAAGTACGTCATTGCTGTCCCTCCGTGGATCATTCTTGGAGCTGTGGCCATACTGGTTCCGATTTTTGTTTTCTGGACACTTCAGAACATCAGCAAAGAACGAGAGTATGTGGTCCGTCTGCTCACGGAGAAAGGTTCAGCCCTGATCCGATCTATAGAAGCGGGCGCTCGGACCGGGTTGATGGGAATGCGCGGAGGAGGATTTCGTGTTCAGCGTCTCATCAGTGAGACCGCACAAACACCGGACATTCTCTATCTCATGGTCACCGACGCTTCAGGAAATATCGTCGCACACAGCGATGAAGAGGAGATCGGGAAAATGCACGGGACCGACCTGGATCTTCGGCGCATTTTGCGATCGGACAAGGTGCAGTGGCGACAGATTTCCAGACCGGACGGAGCCTCCACCTTTGAGGTCTTTCGCCGTTTTTCGCCCTCGCGAGTCCCTTTTCGAGGCCAGCATGGAGGACGGATGCAGGGCCCATGGCCACAGGAGATGCGGGAGGAGATTCCTCCCCCTGAACAGCCGGAAATCATTTTTGTAGGCCTGGACATGGGCCCCATCGAAGCGGTCAGGAAGCAGGACACCACCAACACCATCCTGCTGGCGTCCATTCTTCTTCTGATTGGATTTGCCGGCGTGGTCTCTCTTTTTCTTGCTCAGGCTTATCGCTCGACCCGGTCCTCTTTGACAAGGATCAAAGCCTTTTCCGACAATGTGGTGGAAAAAATGCCTGTCGGCCTGGTGGCTCTTGACGGAAAGGGCCGAATCATTTCCTTCAACCAGGCGGCTGAGGCGACCCTTCGACTCCCTACGGATCAAGTCATTGGAAGAAACGCTTCGGAAATACTTCCTCGCCAAGTGCTGGATATGGTCGCGGCATTGAAAGACAGCACCCGGACTGCCATTGGGAAGGAGTTCGACTGTTCTTTTCCTGACGGAAGAATTGTCCCGCTGGACGTGACGCTGTCGTCTCTTAAAGGAGAAGACGGTACAGTGTGGGGCACCATCATCCTGTGCCGGGATCTGACCGAAGTTCAGAGTCTCAAACGAGAGCTGGAAACCAGTCGCCGCCTTGCCTCTCTTGGGAGGCTGGCAGCAGGAGTGGCCCACGAAATCAGAAACCCCTTGAGTTCCATCAAAGGCTTCGCCACTTATTTTAAAGAACGATATAGAGACAACCCTGACGACCAGAAGACCTCCGAGATCATGATTCAGGAAGTGGATCGTCTCAACAGAGTCATCACCCAACTTCTGGAGTTTGCCCGCCCGCCGGTCATTCAGAAGAAGCGGGCTTCCCTTCAGAGCTTGATCCAACACTCCCTCAAGATGATCGAGAGGCAGGCCTCGGCAAAAGAAATTCAGGTCTTGTCTCACCTCCCCTCCGGCGTGAAGGAGGTTGACCTGGACCCGGACGGAATCAACCAGGTGCTCTTGAATCTTTACCTCAATGCCGTTGAGGCGATGGATCAAGGAGGCACGCTCAGCGTCTCGCTTTCCATGGATGAAGGCTCTCCTTGGGTGAAGATCAAGGTTTCCGATACGGGAACGGGAATAAGCAAAGAAGACCTGGAACACGTTTTCGATCCTTATTTTACAACAAAGCAGACCGGCACAGGGCTCGGACTGGCGATCGTGCACAAGATCATTGAAGCCCATAGAGGGGAAGTGAGGGCAGAAAGCGAAATCGGGCGCGGGACCACGGTCTCCGTTCTTTTGCCTGTGACGGAGGTCTAGATCATGGAAAAGAAAACTGCCATTCTCGTTGTTGACGATGATCCGGGCCACCGCACCATGCTGCGCACCCTTCTCTCGGGATGGGGCTATGCCGTCACAGAGGCTGACGACGGCGCGTCCGCCATCGAAAACGTTCAGCACCAGGCTTTTGATCTGGTGCTCATGGATATCCGGATGATCACGGTTTCCGGGCTTCAGGCCCTCACGGAAATCAAGGCCTTCAATCCTTCCATCCCGGTGATCCTCATGACCGCCTTTTCTTCGGTGGAGACCGCGGTCGAGGCTCTCAAGAACGGCGCTTATGACTACCTGACCAAGCCACTCGATTTTGACGAGCTCCGCCTCACCATGGAAAGAGCCATGGAGCACGTCCATTTGAAGGAAGAGAACCGGCTTCTTCGTGAGACCCTCGGCAATCAATTTGATCGAAGGAACCTTATCGGGAGAAGCCAAGCCATGGTCAGGCTCCTTGAAACCGTGGCCCAGGTCTCGCCCACCGAAGCGACCGTGCTCATCACTGGAGAATCCGGGACCGGCAAGGAAATGATCGCCGGTGCCATCCATTTCAACAGCCCACGGAAAGAGGCTCCCTTTGTGAAGATCAACTGCGCCGCCATCACAGAAACCCTTCTGGAATCCGAGCTCTTTGGTCATGAGAAAGGAGCCTTCACCGGTGCTTACAAAAGAAAAGAGGGCCGCTTTCTTCAGGCCCACAGGGGAACCCTTTTCCTGGACGAAGTGAGCGAAATGTCTTCTGCCATGCAGGTGAAGCTTCTGCGCGTCCTTCAGGAAAGGGAGTTCATCCGCGTGGGCGGCGAGGAAGTCATCCATGTGGATGTTCGGGTGATTGCTGCGACCAACAAGGACTTGCTCCGGGAAATCGAACTCGGCCGATTCAGAGAAGACCTTTACTATCGCCTCAACGTGGTCACGTTCGTTCTCCCTCCTCTGCGGCAGCGTCGAGAAGACNTCCCTCTGCTGGCTCAGCACTTTCTGAGAGTCTTTTCAGAGAAGAACCACAAGAAAATAAAAGGATTCACGCCCCAGGCCATGGATCGGCTCCTCAAGTATGAGTGGCCCGGGAATGTGAGGGAGTTGATGAATGCGGTGGAGCGCGGGGTGGTTCTGGCCAGGACCGACTACCTCGACACGGCAGACCTCCCGCTCCTTGCTCAGGACCCCGCAAAGCCTTTTTCAAAGGAAACAATTTCCGGAGATCTCCCCCTNGATGAAGTCGAGAAAGCGACCATTCTGAATGCCATGGAGATCACCGGAGGCAACAAGAGCGAGGCGGCAAGGCGCCTGGGCATTACGCGGAAAACACTCCACACCAAACTCAAGAAATACGAGGTCCTCTCCTGATGGGTCGCATCCCATGAATCTAAGGTCATGGCGAAAAATCAGCCTTCGTGTCCGTGTCTACACCGTCTTGATCTCGCTGGTGGCGATCACTCTAGTGGGCGGCTTGATCATGGTTTGGTACACCTACCGGATGGAGAGCCTTCTCGCTGATCTGGTTGACAAGAACCTTGCCGCCTACCAAGTGGCCGAAGCTCTGGAATCGGCGTTGGTTCAGCAAAGCGGTGATGCTTCCCATTTCCTTCTGGATGGGGACACCCGCTGGCTGGAAAACCTCGACGGGCATCGGAGAACCTTCAGGGCGCAGATCGAAGAAGCTCGCGCCCTNATGCTTTCCGGTNCTCAGAAACAGATNCTCGATCAGATANAATCGGAATATCTCCGTTACATCNTTCTGAAGGATCAGAGCATCGAATTCTACAAGGCCCGCGACACCGACACNGGGGACCGGCTTCTCAAGGAAGTGAGCAAGCACTTCTCAAAGGTGCTTGAGCTATGCAGGCAGTTCAAGGATTTCTACACAAAACGGATCGCTCTCCTTAAAGCGCAGAGCTATGCTCAGGCCGAAAGGCTGCGGCTGATTGCCGGGACGGCCGTTCTCGTGGTCCTTCTGCTGGGGGTGGTTTTAGCCTTTGTGCTGGTCAACGACATTCTGGAGCCTCTGCGAAGGCTGGCCCAGGAGGCCAATCCCGGAGCGAGGCCTGAGGAAACCGAGGATGAGGTCAAGGCGCTCAGCCGCAGCGTCCGGGGCCTTATTGAAGGGTTCGACCAGACGCAGACTGAACTGGAAAAGAGCCGTGAGCACTTGCTCCAGGCAGAGAAGATGGTGGTGGTAGGAAAGCTCGCTGCCAGCATGGCTCACAGCATCCGCAATCCTCTGACCTCCGTGAAGATGCGCCTCTTCTCTCTGGACCGCAGCCTCGATTTGAACCCACAGCAGAGAGAGGACTTTCAGGTGATCTCGGAGGAGATAGTNCATATTGACAGCCTGGTTCAGAGTTTTCTCGAGTTCTCNCGGCCACCCAAACTCAGGATGCAAAAGATCAGCCCTTCTGAAATCGTCGACCTGGCTCTGAAGCTCATGACCCACCGCCTGGAGTCTTACCAGGTGAGCGTGCAGGTCGAGCGCCATGAACGTCTGCCGGTCGTTCAGGCGGATCCCGATCGACTCAAGGAAGTTCTCGTGAACATTATGGTGAATGCCTGTGAGGCGATGAAAGGAGGCGGAGCCATCGCCATCCATGAGGAAGAAGCCCTTGACGCCTTGCTTGGGCAGGTCGCTGTTGTTCGAATCCGAGACAACGGTCCCGGCATTGAGGAGGGCCTCCGAGCGAGAATATTCGAGCCTTTCTTTACAACCAAAGACGAAGGTTCCGGTTTGGGACTGAGCATTGCGGTCCGGATTGTGGAAGAACACGGGGGGCGTTTGAATCTTGAATCGCGGAAAGGACAGGGCGCCGAGTTCTCCCTGATTCTGCCCGTTACCGCTGCAAAATGACACTGGAGGCTTAATCTATAACTTGTTCGGTCAGGGGAAGGCTCGTTTTGGATGGGGCATTGGTGTCTTTTCTGAAGTGACTGGCGGGAGGCCTACCTCATTTCATGGAGTTACGGAATGGGGGACCCGATGGCCCCGAGCGGCAGCGAGGGGAACAGCGAGGGGGGAGGCAATGCCCGCCGAATCGCGAGCCGTAAGGCGAAGCGGGCGGGCATCACCCGTCCGTAACTCCTTGAAATGAGCAGGCCGGGAGACTTTGGAACGAAAGAAAAGATACCAATGCCCCAGCAGCTAGGCCAACTTAGGACTAGAGGGCCTGCAATGGATGCATATCGATAGGAGTCAAAGCGTGGACACCATTTTGATCATTGACGATGACGACCACTTGCGGAAAAGCTTCGAGCGGTTGCTCACCGAAGAAGGGTACGCCGTAAAAAGCGCCTCTTCCGGAGAAGCAGGCCTCAAAGTGATCCACGCCAAGGTCCCGGACCTGGTGATTGTGGATGTGCGCCTGCCAGGGATGAACGGATTGCAGACCTTCAAGGCGATTCACGAGATAGAGCCGAAGCTGCCCGTGATCATCATGACCGCCTATGGAACCACGGAAACCGCCATTGAAGCCACGAAGATGGGCGCCTTTGACTACATCCTGAAGCCTTTCGACATACCGGACATGCTCTCCCAGATCAAGCAAGCGCTCGAGGCAGGACGATTCATGCGTTCTCCTGTGGACATGAACACCGGTCCTGAAATGGGCTCCAGGGAGGCACTCATCGGCCGGAGCAAACCCATGCAGGATGTCTACAAGGCGGTAGGAAGAGTCTCTTCCACAGACGCCACTATCCTCATCCGGGGCGAATCCGGCACGGGTAAGGAGCTTGTGGCGCGAGCCATTTATCATCACAGCCTGAGAGCCGGCAAGCCCTTCCTGGTGATCAACTGCGTGGCCATTCCTGAGACTCTTCTGGAGAGCGAGCTTTTCGGTTATGAAAAGGGGGCTTTTACCGGAGCGTCTTTTCGCCGAGTCGGCAAGATCGAACAGGCCAACCAAGGCACGGTCTTCCTCGATGAAATCGGGGACATGCCTTTCAGCATTCAGTCCAAAATCCTAAGGCTATTGCAGGAGAGAAGCATCGAACGTCTTGGCGGGAGAGACACGATTGATGTGGACGTGCGCATTCTGGCGGCCACCAATCGGGACCTTGAGAAGGCCCTTGCTGAAGGGAGGTTCAGGGAAGACCTGTACTACCGCCTCAAGGTAGTGACTATCTGGCTTCCTCCTCTGAGGGAAAGAAGCGGCGACATTCCCCTGCTGGCAGATTATTTTCTCTCCCGTTACGCAGCGGAAATGGGCATGCCCAATCCCGGGCTCACCAAGGAAACCCTTTCCATCCTCGATCACTACCCCTGGCCCGGGAATGTGAGGGAGCTCGCAAACACCATCCAGAAGGCCCTGATCTTCAATCGCGGCATGCCGATCAACCCCGAGGTTATTTCACAGGCGATCAGCGGTCACGCCCCTAGCCCGGCAGCAGGCCTAGGAGGGGCCGATGACTCCATACGCCAGTGGGTCAGAGACAAAATCCTTTCAGGGCCGGAGGAAGATCTCTTTGAAAAATGCGTGGACCGCTTTGCCCGGATCCTTGTCAGTGAAGCCCTGACCATCACCGGAGGGAACCGGTCTCAGTCCGCCAAGCTCCTCGGCCTGTCCAGGCCCACGCTTCACTCCAAGATTGAAAAATACGGGCTCAAGTTCGAAACCTCGGTCAAAGAATAAAGCATTGTGAAGTGCCGGGGATTGTGATAAAATGAACCCGAATTTTTCTTGACGGAGCTCAATCTCATGGTCGTTGACGGTTCATGATTTTCTATTGACGTTCTAACCGATTGTGGTAGCTGAAAAAACTCGACAAAAGGTGTTTTTCTAGAGCACGGTCAAGTCCCTTAATGAGCACCTTCACTTCCCCCGCTTAGTATCCTTCCACGCTCCAGGGTCTCAGAGTCATCCTGTGCAAAGAGCGCCTGCTCACCAAGAATACCTTCTGTTCAAAAAGGAACATCAGGGCAGGAGCCATGTCTAAAATCTATTTCTTGAACGGCCCCGTGGCCGGCCGTTCTTTCGAAATCACCTCCAAGAGCCTCTTCATCGGAAGAGACACGGACAACGACATTCAGATTCTGGACCCTTCTGTTTCAAGAAAGCACGCCAAGGTCTCCCAGAAAGACTCCAAGGTCTTCATCGAAGACTTGCGAAGCCAGAACGGAACCTGGATAGACGGCGCCGCACTCAAAAGTGGGGAATCTTATGAACTGGCAGAAGGTCTTCCGGCAGCCCTCGGCAACATTCTGATCTGTGTCGGGGAGTCTTGCATCAAGAACCCTGTGAGCCGTGAATACTCATTTGATCTTTCCTGGCACTTCACACCACAAAAGGATGACAGTTCAGAGAACGACACCCTTCTCACCGACAGAAAGAAGCTGGAACAGATTTACCAGCTTGCTCTCGAGATCGGGCGCTCTGCNGGAGTTGAAGAGACCTGTGCCAAGATCATGGATTCCCTTCTTCTCTTCCTGAAAAGAATCGACGGCGGCGCCATCCTCATGCTCGATGAAAAAAGCAGGGAATTGAAAGAGGTGGTTTCACGGGTCAGAGACCAGTCAGGAGCCGACGTTCCCCCCTTCAGTCGAACGATCGTCCGCCGCGTTTTCGAGCAGGCCAAAGCCGTGATGATCTCTGATACCTGGGATCAGGGCAAGGAGAGTTTTTCTCAAAGCATCCAGCTCAGCCGGATCCGATCCATCGTCTGCGTCCCGATCCTGAGCAAAGCCGGGCCCATCGGTGTCCTCTACATGCACGCCAGGCATGAGCCGCAGCGATTCCAAAAAGAGGATCTCTTCTTCTACACCGCCCTGAGCAGCCTTGCCTCCATGGCGATTGAAAACGCGCTTCTTCATTCCAAAAGTCAGCAGGCGGAAGAATCTTTGGAAAAAGCCCGTGCTGACCTGGAAATCCAGGTCAAGGAGCGCACCGCTGAACTCCTCAAAGCCAACAAGATGCTTGAGGAGCTTTCCATCACAGACGGGCTCACCGGCTTGCACAACTATCGTTACCTGATGCGCGTCCTCGATACGGAATACAAACGGGCTCGCCGTTACAATCACCGGTTTGCTCTTCTGATGCTCGACATCGACCGCTTCAAAGATGTGAACGACCACTATGGCCATCCATGCGGGGACTTCGTTCTTCAAGAGGTGGGGCACCTTTTGAAAGATTGCGTCCGGAACACGGATATTGTCACCCGCTACGGCGGCGACGAGATGGCTATAATCCTCCTTGAAGTCAGCAAGCCTTTGGCCATGGAAGTCTCGGACAAGCTGAGGCGGGAGATTGAAAAGCGCTCCTTTGTCTGGCAAGGCACGACGGTGAAGATCACGGTGAGCATCGGCGTAGCTGCGGCCCTTGAGGAAGGGATCCAGGATTGGAACGCCCTGATCAACGCCGCGGACCAGGCTCTGTATAACGCCAAGGACGGCGGTCGCAATCGCGTGGTCGGCTGGACGCCGCCGGCTACGAAATAAGCTTTTTGGCCTTCAATAGTGGCATGGGGTCCACCAGGTGCCGCTTGAACCAGTTCCTTGACCCCTTTGCTCCGAAGGCGAGAGCGAGAATCTCCGAGAAATGAAGGGTCGGGATTCTCTCCTCCAAGGTGCATCGAATTTCCAAATTGAGCTGGCACATGGCGCATGCGGTGACGATACACTCCGCGCCTGCCTTCACCGCACCTCCAATAATTTCGTTCACCAAAGGCACGGCAATGTCCGGCCTGGCCGCTGAGAGAAAAGTCCCGCAGCATCGGGCGGAAAAAGACCAGAAGAGGCTTTCGGCTCCTAGGGTGGTCAGGATTTTCTCGATGAGGCCGTGATAGTTTCTCTCCTTCCTGAGAGAGGGCGGACGAGCCAGCATGCACCCATAATAGGGAACAACCTTCAGCCCTTTCAAAGGTCTCACAAGGGCAGCCTCCAGCCGGCTGGGTTCGATGTCGGAGAGCAGCTCAAAAAAATGGATGATTTTCAGCCCGGGATCTATGGGCCGGCCCCATCGCGCTTCCTCTTGCGCTCTAGCCTCCGGGTTCTCCGAGATCACTTTGTGCGCAAGCTGAAGCCGATGAAGACAGCTGGGGCACATCGCCAGAAGGGGTCTTTCGGAAGGGGCGAGGGAAAGATTCCTTGCCGCCAGGCTGAAGGCCAGATTCTGGTCCAGGCTGTGAGCGGAGGAAGAGCCACAGCAGTTCCAGTCGTCGAGTTCGATCAAGTTGAGCCCGAGCTTCTCGCACACTTTCATGAGCGACTGGTTGCTCTCCTTGGCCGTAGTTGCCAGTGAGCACCCCGGGAAATAGGAAAAATCCATTTTCTCAATGCTTCCCATCTTTAGCTGAACCGGCGAAGAGCCGGCTCACCTCCTCAGGCCGATTGATCTTTGAGGGCTTAAGGTCCAATTTCCGCCGGCTGAGCATTTTGAGACCCAGGTCCATGTCCTGGAACCACTGCCGCATCCGGACCTTGTACCTCATCATGATTTCGAGCTTATGGGTTCTCCCGTATTTCTTGATGCTGCCAAGAACTTCTTCATGAAATTTCACGATTTCAGGCTGGGCGATCTTCACGCCCTCTTCCACAGCCATGTGTCGAAGCGCGTCCATGATCGCGGGGATGTCGATGGCCGCAGGGCACTGGATCGAGCAGGTGTTGCAGCTCACGCAGATCCAGATGGTGGAGCTTTCCAGAGCCTCCTTTCGCAGCCCCAGTTGCACCAGGCGAAACACAGCGTGGGGATGATAGTCCATCGCCTTGACATAAGGACATCCCCCGGCACACGTTCGACAGTGCCAGCACAGTCCTACGGTCTCTCCGCTTCGCTCGTTCACTTCCTCGTGAAAGGAGCGGTCGCAGGATTTCAGGTCAATCAATGTCGAAGGGAGCGCATTCTTTTCCATGTCAGGCCCTATTCTCCTGAAACACTCTAGAGAGTCATTGACATAAGTCAAGCACAAGGGACTGCCACGGCTATTGGCGGAGGGGTGAGGGATGGATCAACCTTGTTTCACGGAGAGGACATAGCCCTTGTTGATGACAAGCCATTTCGGGTTCGACTGGAGGCAGATGTATTGCGGCATGAGATTCAAATAGTCGCTGGCCCGCCTCGACTCTGGAGGCAAATCCGTGGGGAAACTCCCCCGGAGAGATTCGCCGTTCACGAGTTCGACCGTCACGGGGAGTTCATTAAAGTTTTCCCCCTGAAGCACAGCCCCACCTTCAGGCAGTTCCACGTAGACGATACGGGTCTTTCCGATCAGCAGAACTTCGTTCATGAGAATGTCTTCGATCGGAACGAAGGTTCGGTCCGAGTTCAAAAGATCCAATAGGGTCTCAGGACCATTATGCGTTTCAGCTTGGTACCCCAAAAAGAAATGAACATCCAGAGATCCACCGGTGCTGAAATGGACGTTTGCGCGGCACTTGAACTTCTCAACTTTCAAGGGAGCATTTCCTTTCCTCAAGAAGGAATTCTCTCCTGCGGAAACGACCGCTGGAGAGGTTGGACATTTGAATTGCGGACTATAGGGTAAGAACGCAACGCTGTCAAGTTGACGAGATTTTTTTCATCGAGGCGCAACACTCCAAAAACGGAACCTTTAGTTCCTCTTATTTTGAAATAGGAATTCAAGTTTCCTATTTGAACCTTCCATCTCCCTCCGCAAGGGATGCGTGCCAAAGTCGAAACAATATTAAACCCTTAAGCGGGATCTTGAGCCTCAATCCAACCCCTCTCCCTCTTTTTCGGGCATAAAACGCAATATATTGGGGTCCCCATGGGGTGAAGCACACAAAATATCGGAATAATCAGTTCCTGTTCCCTTTTGGCCAAACCAACATTAACCAAGCGATATCAGCGGGTTAAACTTTTGGCATGGTTTTGGCTTGTTCTTATTTAGACATTTGTTTCTTTTTCTTGTTTTATCTCCCCAACCTTACTCACTCCTCGGAGTGGCGCGGAAAAGGAGGATGACTCTATCACAAAAAGGACATACAGGAGGGTCATGCGAGAATGAAGGAGGACAGCCCAAGACGCAAATCCAGGAAAAAGCCGCCCTGGGGGATTCTAACTTCCATTGACCTTTATCATTGCGATCCACAGATCATTCGAGACGCTAAAGCGATTCGAAGGTTTGTGGTTGAACTTTGTGACCTCATTAGAATGAAACGCTTCGGGAAAACCCAGGTGGTTCATTTCGGCGAAGATGAAAGGGTGGCGGGATTCTCCATGACTCAGCTCATTGAGACTTCCCTGATCTCTGCCCACTTTGCCAATCAGTCCAACACCACGTATCTCGATGTGTTCAGCTGCAAGACGTACGATCCCAAGGTCGTAGCCGACTTCTCCAAGAGATTCTTCAAAGCAAGGAGGGTGAAACGACACACGGTCCTCAGAGAATGACTCGTGACTTCCCCCAAAAAAGAGGTTCGTCTTTTCCAAGTTCGTGCTGAATCGGGGAAGGGGATATGATCAGGAAAAAAGTGGTGACCAACCTGGAGGCGTGCAGGGCTCTCTGGGATAAGTTTACGGTACGTCGAAACGTCATGGACCTGTGGGAGTTCCGTGATTGTTTTCAGAAGCATTTCAAAAATACCCCTCATTTCGTACTGCTGGAAGACGAGCAGGGAGTGCTTGGCTTTCTCCCTCTGTCCTATCTGAAGGACCAGGACAAATATGTCCTGTTCCCCGGCGAGACATGGAACGGCAAGACATGGCTTGAACGGACCCCGCTTTACATGAGAGACCCGGACATTCTCGGAGACCTGCTGGATGCGGCTCCTGAGCGCACCTACCTCAGGTATCTCGAATTCGATGAGAGCACCTTAATTCCTCACCTGGAGTTGGACGAGATCGGGTACCTCTTTCATCCTCCGGAAATTGGTTTCGAAATGAAAAACTATTTCCAGAGGTTCGTGTGGAAAAAGCTCAAAGCCATCAAGAAAGAAATTGAAACCATGCTCGCCCCCGGGTGCTCATGGCACATCAACTGTCTCACGGATTACGACATCATGGTGGACATGAGCCTCACCGCTTTCGGAGAAAGTTCCTACTTCTATGACTCCCGTTTTACCGAAGGGTTCAGGGAAGTCCTCCGGTTTCTGAGCAGGAACGGCTGGCTTCGCATGGTCAGCCTGGAGATCGGTGACAAAACCGTGGCCGTTGACATGGCCGCCGTGTATCGAGGATCCTACGTGGTCATGCTGGGCGGTACGGACCCTGAATTCCGCGGCGTTGCCAAAGTGATGAACATGCAGCATCTCGAGTTCGCCTGCGAGCAAAGGCTATCCAGCGTTGATTTTCTGTGCGGGGATTTCCACTGGAAAAAGCTCTGGCACCTTAACCCTCAGCCCCTCTACAAATATGTCTCTCCTGTCCTCAAGGCAGAACAGACGGCCGTCCAAGAGATCTCGTCAGAGGAGGATTACGTCCTTCCTCTGAACGAGACCGGCATTGCAGTGCATTGAGCCGCTCTGTTCTCATTGTTGGAACCACTCCCGATTATGTTGTAAAGCTCTATGAGCGTTACTCCAAATCTCTTGTCTTCCTCACGGACACTCGTTTTCAAGAAGATCCGTTGTTCAGGAAACTTCCTCCCGCATCCATGATCTTTGCCTCCCTGGAACAATCCGAAGACGCCCGCCGGAGGACGCATGAGTTTTTGAAAGCCGGATTGGCAGCCCCTGATGGGATTGCCTGCTTTGATTGCGACTCTCTTCTCCTCGCAAGCAGACTGGGCTCGGAGCTCGGACTGAGGTTTCCGGCCTGGGAGGCGATTGCCCGCTGCAGGAGCAAGTTCGAGTCCAAGAAGACATGGACCGGTCGCAGCGTTGCCTCACCCATCGCCTCCATTGCTTCGTCGCTTCCGGAGACCGTCGCCTTTTTCAGAAGCCACGGGGAGAACATCGTGCTCAAGCCCTTGGCGGGAAGCGGGAGCGAACTTCTTTTCCACTGCAGAGACGAATCAGACGTCACAAAAGCAGTGACCATTCTCGAAGAGGAGCTGCCGAAACGAAAGGGAAACCCTCTCTTCCGGCCCTTTCCCAATCTGTCAGGCGATGCCTTCATCGATCCCTGCGCTTGCTGGGTGGCCGAGGAGTTCATCTCCGGACCTGAGTTTAGCTGCGATTTTGTGCTTCAGCATGACGAGGTTTTTCTCATTAGAGAAACGGGAAAGATCAAAGCTACAGACAAGCCTTTTGGGAGTGTTCTGGCTTACACCTTTCCCCCGCGGTATCCGGCTGGGCTTAATAAGCAAGTTTTGAAAGAGGTTTTGAAAAAGGCGGCGACCTCCCTTGGTTTTGACTGGGGCTACTTCATGGTCGACTACATTCTCCACCAAGGCACACCGATCCTCATTGAGATGACTCCCCGTCCCGGAGGAGACTCCATTCCTGAATTGGTGAGAGCTGCAACCGATGTGGACACACTTGCCCTTTACCTTGATTTCGTTCAGGGCGATTTCAAAGAACCTAAAGAACTCTCCCTTCCACCGGAATCCTTTGCGAGTCTCAATTTTTTCGCCCCTGTGGAAGGCAAGATAGAGGTTCTCGACGGCAAGAAGGTAACCGCTTACCCCCATGTGCGAAAGCTTTTTTTCAAGAAACAGGCAGGCGATAGAGTGATCCTCCCTCCAAAGGACTATGACAACAGGCTCCTGGGCTACTGCATTATTGAGGNGAAGCCTGGGTTGGACTTGGTTGAGGAGACCCGAAGACTCCAACAACTGCTTGAAGTCAGGATCGAAGAGAATGCCTAAAAGCCTCTCCTATTTTACGGGCCTCTTTTCAAAGCTCTTCAGCAACAGAGCCTCTGTTCTTGCTCCGGATCTCATCCGCACCTATCTCCGATCCATGCTCAGTAAAAGAGACGTTCTCTTGGAAAGCGTGAGGCGTTTCAGCACCCCTCAGTACTTCTTTGACGAACCGGCTCTGGCCGCATCCCTTTCCAGGTTTCAGGAAGTCTTCTCGAAGCACCTCGGACGGTTCCGCATCTTTTACGCAGTCAAGAGCAATTCTTTTCGAGGACTGTGCAAACATGTTTCCGATGCTGGGCACGGGCTTGATGTGTCGAGCGGTGTGGAGCTCACCATGGCCCTTTCCCTTGGCTGCAAGAACATCCTCTTCAGCGGGCCGGCAAAGACCGATGCGGAACTGAGCCTTGCGATTCAGAACAGGGACAAGGTCACTCTGCTGATGGACAGCGCGGGTGAAATGGAAAGAGTGGCGGGATTGATTCAAGACTCAGATCTCGGAGATGTCCCTCTCAAGGTCGGGTTTCGCCTCAGAGGTCAGCACCATGGCATATGGGGGAAGTTCGGTATTCCACCGGAGCAGTTCCCCACTCTCTTCACGAGGGCTCTGACCGTCAACGGCCTTGATCCTCAAGGGATCCAGTTCCACACGAGCTGGAACATGGGGCCTGAAGCCCAGGTCAAGATGATCGAAAGAGTCGGCGCATGGGTCAAAGCCCTGCCCGAGAGTTCCCAGCGCCGCCTCAAGTTCCTCGACGTCGGCGGCGGGTACTGGCCTGAGCGAGGCGAATGGCTGAACCCGCAGAACACGATATCAGGAAAGCTCCTTCAGATCCTGGATCCGGATTTCGAATTCAAACCCAGTCACTATTATCACCCGGCTCGGCCGCTCGAAGTTTTTGCGCGGGAAATCTCCGCAGCCCTACGCAGCCAGGGCACGCCCCTTTCGCAGCTGGAGATCTTTATGGAGCCGGGACGTTGGATTTCTACGCCGGCCATGCATGTGCTGATCAAGGTGGTGGACAAGAAAGAAACAACCGTGGCGATCGCGGATGGCGGGATCAACCTTCTCGGGTGGGAACGGCCTTTATTCGAGTTCACTCCCCTTCTCAACCTCACGCGACCGTCGTTGCGTGAGTTCCCCGTGAGGATTTTCGGCAACCTTTGCACGCCCCTGGACATCTGGGGAACCTCCCTTTTCGGGGAGGGTGTCGAAAACGGAGACATCCTTCTGGTCCCTGACCAGGGATCCTACACCTACTCCTTGCGCCAATCCTTTATCAAGCCCATC
>JGI20214J51088_10001593_pt1 | contig 15467 bp, 15 predicted proteins | sample WetSurMetagenome_FD_51088 | JGI IMG/M metagenome (IMG submission 51088) | reverse complement strand
ATTGTTTTCGGCCATAAAACCATGCACACCGGCAAAATGATCGCCAATCTTTAAACCGGTTTCTCTGGCAACTTTAGCTCCAATGTTCACTTCAAAATTATTGATCCAGGGTTGTCCTGCTTTCAGCCTGGCGTTATATATGCTAAAATAATCGTGGTTTGTGCCAACAATCCTAAAACCCTGATAGTTGTCTCCCAGAGCGATGGGAATTGCTTTTTTCACCAAAGAATTGTGTGTAAGCTTTTCAGCTGCACTTAGCTTTATATTCCCTGTAGGATAATCGACATGGTAAATACTTGACAGGATTAGTTGAAGTGGGCTCCCTTTTGCACCAACCACAAGATTTATCGCACCGGCGTTTTTCTCGAAGTGCTCTATAAACTGGGTCTTTATAAGCAATAAGAATGATATGATAAAAATTCCTGTGGCAAAAAGCGTTAGATTAAGTGTAGTATTAAGCGGCTTAGCCTTAAGGTTTTTATAGCCCAAATAAAATATATTCATTGTTTTGCTTTGGTTAGTTCTGTTTGGTTTGTAAAATAAGCGCGTAAACGCTGATCATGCGATACAATGACCAGTATTGAATCGTTTTTTGAAGCTTCCTGTTTAAGCAATTGAATGGCTTCAACACAATTTAGATCATCAAGACTTGAAGTAGGCTCATCTGCAAAAACAATGGAAGGTTTGTTAATTACTGCCCGTGCAATAGATAATCGCTGAAGCTCTCCCTGGCTTAGCTGATTTGGTTTTGAATGTATCTTTTCCGAAATATTCAATTGATTAAGCAGCCCAGATATTTCTTTCTGTCTGATTTTTTGTCCGATGAGATATCTGCATATCTCTAGGTTTTCGCCCACTGTAAGTGATTCAATGAAATGATGTTTCTGAAAAACTATGCCAATCTCAGTTCCCCTAAACCTGTCGGCTTTAGATGACGAAAGTGTATTTATGATGGTACCATTTATAATAACTCTGCCTTGTGATGGCTTAAGAAGGCCGGCCATTAGATGCAGGAGCGTTGTTTTTCCACAGCCCGATGAGCCGGTAATTAGCCAATGCTGACCATTTGAACAGTTAAAATCGGGAAAATAAAAAGTGTTTGCATGGTTATAGGAAAAACCAATATCTTTTATTGTAAGCATATATTTATTATTAGATGCTTGCAATAGTATAAATTTTGTATTTTATTTGCAACAATGTTACATTTGAAATGTTATTACAATATATAGGATTAACATTAATTAACAAATGGATGCTGTAGCTATCTTAAAAATTCACAGATTAAAAAAGACATCCCCGCGGATTGCAATTATTCAGGCTTTACAAACGAGCCAAAATCCTTTATCGGAAAGCGAAGTGAAAGAAAAAATGGGGCAGTTATTTGACCGGGTAACATTTTACCGCAGTGTTCTAACATTGGAGAAAACGGGCATTATTCATCGAATTGTAGCCGATAACACATTGGTAAAGTATGCTTTGAACCATGGAGAAAAAGGATGCGGGTGCAATACCAATCATATTCACTTCTACTGTACAAAATGCAATATGTTGGTTTGTTTTAAAGAAGTAAAAACTCATCAATACAAACTGCCCCATGGTTTTTCTTTCAACCAGTGTGATGTGCTTATTAAGGGACTTTGTAATGAATGCAACAATATTGTTGGTATGGGAAAACAATAGTTTTTGCATGGCTGTGGTGAATTACTGTCTTTGTCTGTTTTCAGACTCCGGTATAACAGTCTTGCCTGATGTTTTTAAAGGATTACATAATCTGGAAATCATTACCAGATATTTTGCTTGTCAATAACCAGAAGGTGCCGGCATGGATAGACCTGTTATGTCCAAAGGCAAACGCTATTGATTATAATGATAAACCTGGAAATAAAATGAATATCTGGCTATACGCTTTAATCAGTACCATACTTGTCAGCATTGTATCGCTGACTGGCATAGGCTTTCTTTCCTTTAATCCCGCAAGGTTACAAAAGATAGTATTTGTTTTAGTGAGTTTTGCAGTTGGCGCATTGTTTGGCGATGCATTTTTCCACCTTCTACCTGAAAGTATCGAAACAAACAACAACTCCGTGTTAGTTGGAGGTTTTGTTATGGCAGGAATTTCGGCCTTTTTTATCCTTGAAAAAATAATATTGTGGAGACATGATCATCGCTTGCATAATGACGATCGCAAGATTAAACCATTGGGCTATATGAGCCTGGTAGCAGATGGCTTTCATAATTTCATTGATGGTATTCTAATTGGAGCATCTTATCTTGTGAGTCCGGATATTGGCATTACTACTACGGTAGCGGTTATCCTCCATGAAATACCTCAGGAAATTGGAGATTTTGGAGTACTTATCCATTCAGGATTAAAGGCCAGAAGAGCCTTGTGGCTTAATTTTCTTACAGCATGCATGGCCGTTGCAGGTACTATAATTGTTTTAATTTTGGGTCAAAAAATACATCATCTGGTTAACTTCATAATTCCTTTTGCCGCCGGTGGTTTTATTTATCTGGCCGGTTGCGATCTGATACCTGAGTTAAAGAAAGACGTAGGTATTAGGCAATCATTAATACAATTAGGGTGTATTTTTGCAGGAATGTTATTGCTATATGCTTTCCGGTTTGTTGAAATTTAATTAAGCGGTGGAAAGATCATGGTACTTGCTATATCAATTATGTTATTTCTTACAGGAATGTTATGATTGATTATTTTATAAAATGCATATCGTTAGGCCTGGGATTAGAAAATGCAGGATTGGTTATAAAGGAGGAGTCGGTAAGGGTATAAAGAAATGCCTTTAAATCATTGATCTCTCCAGTAGATAGATGCATACCGCCGTGATTAACATTGATCATTAACGGATCAACATAGGGAGAACGTTTCAAGCCCGAATTGTAAAACTCAAGTACTTCATCCAAGGTTTTGTAGCGTCCATCGTGCATATACGGTGCTGTTAACGCAATATTACGTAATGTTGGCACTCTATATTTTCCTTTGTCGTTTGGATTGCCTGTTACCATTGATCTGTCGCCTTTCTCATCGAAATAGACATCCTTTGCATTATTCATGAACATGTTGGTTGTCCACAAAGGCGTTGCCGGAGAACCATGACAATGAAAACAATCTCCGTTCTCCGTTGTAAAAAGATAAAAACCATTTAGCTCTGATTTCGTTAGTTTGGTTTTGTCATTCATAAATTGATCGAACATTGAATTAACGGAAATTAAAGTACGAATAAACTGAGCGATAGCTTTGCATATTCTGTCAATGGTAACCGTATCGGAACCAAAGGCTTTAGTAAACATGGGCGGGTAAATAGGCGTATTTTGGATAATTTTTACCGTTTGATCAATATTCCCGTTCATCTCATAAGGGGCAACAATACTCAACCATACCAGAGATTCAAGGTTTTTATAATGAAAAGGCTCTTTTGCAGGAACATTGTATACTTCAGAGCCTAATTTTTCATTACTGCTGTGAATGGAACCATTCCATAAATAACCTTCGTTTATCCAAACCAAGTTTATCAATGGTAACATGGCATGTGGGGTCGATTTGCCGGATGGACCTGTAATAAGGCCATCCTTGTAATAAGGATGATCTGTTCCACTTTCAAATGCATGCTCCTGCCTGTGACAGGATGCGCATGACATGAGCGATTTTTTTCTGGTACTGCCGCACAGACGACCGTCATAGAACAAATACCGACCCAATTCAACCCCTTCGCAGGTCATTGGATTATCGGCCGGAATATTAAGACTGTCAGGGAACTGAGGGAAGTCGATCACATAAGGCGTTGGAATACAGGCTTGATGCTCAGAAAATTTCGAAGTACTGATACAGTTATAGACCAGCAACAACAGCAATGCCATAATGCTTACCAGCATACTGATACGCTGACCTTTTATCCGATGCATGCTTTTCAGAGGGTTACTCGTTTGTTTTCACACAAAAGACTGACTTTCCATTTTCACTAAATTTTCTCATAGCCTCCTGGTTATCCATTATGCCATGATAATTGTTGAAGTCCATTATATTTATAGCATCAAACCATTGGCCAATGTCCATAATAATCAGCACTTCAACCGATTTATCTTCTTTTACCGTAAGATTTACCGGAAAAGACAGATAGAAACAGTTATGAATAAAGCCTGCTGTAGCGCCCTCTTTGCTTTTAATTCGTCCAATACCCAAATGACAATTAAAATTTGAAAGTTCACCCTGGTTATCCAGATATTTCAAGTTGATCTTCATATAATGGTATCCTCCACCCAGAGCATCGGGCCAAAACATAAAACTTTCAGGAGGATTTTTATAGGTATAGGATATGTTTCTCTCCGGTGATAATCCGAATATAAAGGAAACAGAATCATAGCGGCCTGTAGGCAATGAGTCCGCTGTTTTCCACAACAGCGTTTTACTGATGTCTTTATCAACATAATGTACCGGATTATCCGATGACAATACAATCTTATTTCCTGCTAAACTGTGCAGGGTAATCTCCGAAACAAAATATTGTACCTGGTTGATTTCGTATCGGTTTCCGGCTTTATTGATATACACTAGGGAGTCGAATAGGGCGGGTCTGCCATCAGCAGAATGAACAAAGCGAACATGAATGGCACAAGCAGTATTTGTTTGCGCAATACTTAATTCGGCCAGATTTGGCAAGAAAAAAGCAATGAGTAATAAACAGAACCGGATCATTTTATTGGATTTTTATGGTAACTGTTTTTCAGAAGCGCAGTAAAATCTTGTCAGAGATAGTATCGCCAATGGATAAAGATGCCGTAGCAGCTGGAGAAGGGGCATTCAATATATTAATAATATGATCATCTTCTAAAATAAGAAAATCATCAATTAAGCCCCCGTTACGATCACATGCCTGAGCCCTAACACCAGCCCCTCCATGCATAATGTCATCTGCCTGTATTTCTGGAACCAATCTTTGCAAAGCTTTAACTAAGGCTTGTTTGTTGAACGACCGCCAGTACTCTCCCAGACCCATCTTCCAGTATTGCCGCATCACTTTTCTAAAACCTTTCCACGCCAACGCACCCAGGAAATCCCTGCCATCAAAATCTGTAAACTTATATCCTTCTCGTTTAAACGCCCATACGGCATTTGGCCCCGCTTCAATATTTCCATCGATTTTTTTTGTAAAATGCACCCCCAGAAATGGGAATTGAGGATCGGGGACCGGATAGATCAGCCCTCTTACCAGATAACGTTTTTCAGGCTTAAGAACCGAATATTCACCGCGAAAGGGAATTATTCTTATATGAAGATCCTTACGGGTGAGGGCCGCAATTTTATCGGAAAACAACCCGGCTGTATTCACAAGAAGTTTGGTTGTATAGGTTGCTTTATCGGTTATAACTTCTACTTTTCCAGAATCAGTAATCTTCAGATCACTGACCTTATTGGAAAGTAATAGCTCGCCCTGATATTTATCCCTGATGATACGGGCATATCTCTTTGAAACATCCGTGTAGTTTACAATACCTGTATAGGGAACAAACAGGGCGGATATCCCGTTTACGTGAGGTTCATACGCTATTATCTCTTCTTTTCTGATTTTTTTAACCTTCAACAATCCATTACTGATTGAGCGATCGTATAAATTTTCGAGTCGGGGTAATTCTTCTTCCCGTGTAGCTACTATCAGTTTGCCACATAATTCGTGTTTTATTTGTTCTTTCTCACAAAAGTCCAGCAGCATCTCATAGCCCTTTGTGCAATTTGTGGCTTTCAGACTGCCAGGTTTGTAATACACACCGGCATGCATCACTCCGCTGTTATTGCCGGTTTGATGCATTGAGACTTCAGATTCCTTTTCAATTATGGCTAGTTTTATTTCGGGTCTTTTTTCTTTTAATTTAAGGCCGGTGGCAAGTCCCACGATACCGGCACCAATTATAACAACATCGTATTCCATAATGTAGAGTAGTTAGTATGTGTCAATTTTTATTGCGGACCCATAGACCTGCGGATGGCGTGCTGATAAAATACACAACCTCCCCGTTCTTCATAGTATTGAAACCATTTTTAAGCGTAGACGGATGGTATTGTTCCATAGCTTCATTATAGGAGAGATATCCGAAATTCACAGATTCTATTTCTTTTTTCGTTAGATGTCCCGGTGCATAAGTGATATTAAACCGGCCTTCAGATGATCCATGTATTAGGTGTGCAGTGGCATGGGTAAGTTCCTGCAGATCATTATTCTTTTTCCATAATTCCATTATTTGGGGAGTGCCTACATACCCATATTTTCGGATGATACCATCCACTTCGTCCTGTTCTCCAAATCGTTTCAGTCCCGGAGCAATGATGATTAGTTCTCCTCCATCGGCCATGGCTTTCCTTGTTCGGTAAATGGCCTTATTGGCCACCCAGGTACTGAAAAACTCGTCTCCCTGCATAATGGCAATCACTTTTTTCAACGGCGGCACAGCAGTTATGTTTTCCATTTTTGATTGTTCAGCAGCCTTCAGATAAGTGTCCAAATCATTGCCACAGTAATAACCGCTGTGCACAAGACGGCCTTGTTCGTTGTATTTCATCACAACCTGGATATAGGCATCCGGTAAATGATTCAGGAATTCTGATTCCGCTTTGTTATAGCAATGGCGCAGCGGGGTTACGAGGTTACCAAGATTATTCTCAATCCCATAGCAGGCAGCTGCCATATGAGAGGCACAAATGGTCTCTTTTCCGCCCAATCCGATGAAATAATTTTTGTTATGATTGGCAAATCCCAGTACTTCATGGGGCACAACATGTCCAATATTCAGGATAATATCCCACTTTTCCTCAAGAACAAGCCTGTTGATGCTAATGGGTATATCCCAGTCGGCTTTACCTTTGGTAATTTCTTTCACAAAAGCACCGGAGATAATTCCCAGTCTTTTTCCATCTTTTAACCAGTCGTGTTTCAATATCTTGTGTTGGGGAATGTTACCGAACATCCACTGATTTTGATCGGCGGTGTGGGGGAGATGTTGACCCAATGTGGGCATGATGTATACATCTGCATACGAAGAAAAGTGATGATACAACTGATTGGTAATCAAACCGGCACCTGAATGGGCTCTGGTTATATCGGGCGGAAGCAGTAATACTTTTTTAGGGTTACCATTGATGTAATTCAGACAACCTTTTACACTTCTCTGAACAAGCTGATTAAGCTGTTCCTGTGTAATTTCTGATGATTTTTCGAAGAACCAGGGCATAGTTTTTAAAGCAAAGAATTGATTTCAGAAAATAATTTAATAGTAACACGATAATAATTAAAGTAACACTAATGCAAATTTATAATTAAATTTAAACCCACAAATCCTCAAAGTATAATAACAGAACATAACCAACTTCTATAAATAACAAAGTATTGTGCTTGTGTTTATTAACGATACAAAAATATATTTCCCATGATACGCAAAATGGTTGTATCCTTTGTTTTTATGTCCTTGTCATATTTACTTTATGCTACACATAACCGGGCTGGAGAAATAACATGTACACATATTTCAGGATATATCTACGAAGTGACCATAACAACATATACCTATTCTGAAAGTCCGGCAAACCGCTCAGAACTTTCCATTGACTGGGGGGATAATTCTACATCCATTGCTCCTCTATCAAAACGCGTAACCCTGCCCGATGATATATTTCATAATACCTATATTGCAACACACACATTTCCGGGTCCAGGCATTTACCAAGTATATATGGAAGATCCAAATCGGAATGAAGGTGTTGTTAATATTCCCAACTCAGTAAATGTTGTTTTTTCAATCAGTACAACTTTGGTTATTAGTCCTGATATTGGCAACAACAACACCCCGCAATTACTTACTGAGCCTGTGGATAAAGCTGCCTTACATCAAAAATTCATACATAATCCATCGGCTTTCGATAAAGACGGGGATAGTTTGTCGTATGCGTTAACGGTATGCACCGAGCAGAATGGCAGGACGATTTCGGATTATGAATTTCCTGCATACAGCGATACTTTGTTTGTTGATTCGGTTAGCGGTGATTTGGTTTGGAATGCTCCAACCGCCATTGGTGAATATAACATTGCCATGAAAATATTTGAATGGAGGAAGGGGGTTAAAATTTCCAGTATTACAAGAGACATGCAAATAGAGGTTTTTAATACAGACAATAATCCTCCTGTTAATCCCCGGATGACCAATCTGTGTGTTNAAGCCGGAACGCTCATTGAACTGCAATTTACCTCTACCGATATGGATAAGGACTCTATAATACAAACAATGACCGGCGGGCCTTTTGAAATGAAAAAAGATCCGGCAACTTTTACCGAGGTTGCAAGAGGTAAAGGTTTTTCGACATCTACATTCAAATGGAAAACAACCTGTGATCATGTTAGAAACCAACCTTATCAGCTTACACTTAAAAGTAAGGACAATAATGCTGACGTTAATTTAGTTGACATTGACAATTTTACAATCAGGGTACTTGCCAGTGCCCCTGAAAACCTAAAAACCAGGGCGAATACAACGGATATTATGCTGTCGTGGAATAAAAGCTCATGTGGTGATGTATCCGGATACAGAATATATCGTCGTGAAGGGTCGTTCGGGTTTGTGCCCGACAGTTGTGAGAACGGCGTTCCTTCTTACACAGGTTACAGGCTCATTGCTATAAATAAGGGAGCGTCAGACACTGTTTATACGGATGATAATAAAGGAGAGGGCCTCGTTCAAGGGACAGAGTATTGCTACCTGGTAACGTCATATTATGAAGATGGTGGTGAAAGCTTTTCTTCTATTGAAGCATGCAATTCTTTGGTTGCTGGCTTCCCTTCTATGATGAATGTAAGTGTGACCAAGGCAGATGAGACAAATGGCAGTATTTTCCTGTCCTGGCTAAAGCCCCGGAATTTTAATTCTACCGAAGCTCCAGGGCCTTACGTTTTTCAAATATTCAGGGCAAATCCGGTGAACTCTGCTAATTTTCTGCTGATTGATTCTGTTCAAACCAGCGATTTAATCGACACCACATATTTTGATGTTTCGCTCAATACCATTAGCTTTCCCTACTATTACCAGATCAGAATGATCAATAATTCAGTGAATAACCGTTTTATAATGAGGCCCAATGAAGAAGAAACGGCATCTTCGCTGTACATAAGTATTATTCCTGATGACAACCGGTTAACGCTGACATTTCAAAAGAAAGCACCATGGGTGAATACCCGGTATGTGATTTATCGCAGAAATTCCTCAATGGGTTACGATTCTATAGCCACTTCCAATAGCAACACTTATGTAGATAAGGAGTTAAAAAACGGTACAACCTACTATTATAGGGTAAAAAGTATTGGATGGAGAAAGGTAGATGGATCAATGTTCAGCAATACCAATTTGTCGCACGTAAACTTCGGAACTCCGGTGGACAATACTCCTCCCTGTACTCCCAGCCTTACTGTTGTATCAATGTGCGATAGTTCGGTCAATAAACTGACCTGGACCAATCCCAACAATACCTGTGCTGATGATGTAACCCGGTATAAGATTTATTATTCCGGTGGCGAGGATTCCGAACTCGACTCACTGATAAGCATATCACCCGGTTCAGATACCACCTTTGTACACAGAAAAGCTGATTATTTGGCCGGATGTTATGCGGTTTCTGCTATTGATTCGTTTGGCAACGAAAGCAGCCTTTCCACAACTGTGTGTGTGGATGCTTGTATGCTTTATATGCTCCCCAATGTATTTACCCCTAATGGCGATGGTTTTGATGATATCTACCATTCCTACAACCTGAATAATGCCGTACAGAAGGTTGATATGAAAATATTCAACCGCTATGGCCAGTTGGTGTATGAAACCAATGATCCGGCAATTAACTGGAATGGAAAATTGAAAAATACAAACCAACCTGTCCCTTCAGGCGTTTACTTTTATTCGTGCGATGTATATGAACCACGCTTAGGAGGTATCTTTATTGATTTACGTACAGGGTTTATCCATCTGTACGCAGAAGGAGATTCAAATGATGAGCTGACAAAATAATCAGGATTATACCAAGTAGTATTATACAGGCCGGTTTATTTGATATAATACCATCATTCCCAATAGTTCTATAATCGGAAAATCGCGAAATCAGCATTTCAATATTGATTTTATTACCACCAATCTTTATAAATTCTTTATCCTTTCCCCGCGATCCTTATAAAACACTTATATCTTCCGTTGCATCTTTGTAGTGTCAATATTTCTGTTTGAAAATGGGCATAAATTAATTAATGAGTGAATCATTATGGAAATAAGTACATCTTTTGAATATATGATTGGCGCCCTCATAGCCCTTTTTATTTTGGGGTATTTAATTTATTCACTGATCAACCCGGAAAAATTTTAAGGTATGGAAACGAGTAATCTGATATTGCTTGTAAGGTTTTTCGGTACGCTAATGCTGATCTTCATCATCAGTGCTATTGTTAGCCATCTTTTGGGGTTCGACAAATACCGGAATAGCATTATGGAAAACACGCATGATGAAGATAAATCGAAAATACACCGGATTTCCTAGCAGAGTATGACACTTTTATTCTGAAACAGGCCCTTTTTGTGGCTAAGTGTATGATTTATAAAAAGTATGGAAGCTATGTTTACCTCGCATGATCTTTTTCAACTGTTTCTTTTTTTTGGTTTTTTAGTGTTGCTGACCCCGGTGTTGGGAAATTATATGAGCAAGGTATTTACCGGTGATCGCCATCTTTTGCATGGTGTTTTTGGCTGGGCCGAAAGAATTATATACAGGCTCACCGGTGTTGAAGCTACCGAAGAGACAAACTGGAAATCGTATACAAAAAGTTTGTTGCTGTTCAATTTCATTGGTTTTGCCTTTGTCTTTCTCATTCAGTTGTTCCAAAATGTATTGCCATTGAATCCTGCTCACCTGGGCAATGTATCGTGGCATTCGGCCTTCAACACGGCTGTAAGTTTCACAACCAATACCAACTGGCAGGGATATGCCGGAGAAACAACCCTCAGTTATTTTGTTCAGATGGTTGGACTGACGGTTCAGAATTTTGTGAGCGCTGCAACAGGAATCGCAGTTATGGTGGCCCTTGTCAGAGGACTCTCAAGGAAAACAACTGACATGCTGGGCAATTTCTGGGTTGATCTTACGCGATCCATTCTTTATGTGCTTATACCTCTTTCATTATTATATGCGATGGCCCTTGTGGGTCAGGGAGTAATACAAAATTTCAGAGGGGATGAAACGGTTCAGACATTGCAGGGGGCACAACAGGTTATCCCCATGGGCCCAGTAGCTTCGCAAATTGCCATTAAGCAACTGGGAACAAACGGAGGTGGATTTTTCAATGCCAACAGCGCTCATCCGCTTGAAAATCCGACCCCATTCAGTAATTTTTTGGAAATGCTGGCAATCTTGTTAATACCGGCTGCGTTGACTATTACCTATGGTAAAATGGTCGGATCTGTAAGGCAAGGCTGGACGATTTTTGCAGCTATGATGTTGTTGCTGCTTGCCGGACTGGTTATCTCATTGGTTTCCGAATACACACCCAATCCTGTTTTTGGCCATTTACCCCTGATGGAAGGCAAAGAAACCCGCTTTGGAATCACCAACAGTATTATATGGTCAACAGCAACAACAGCAGCGTCAAATGGCTCGGTTAATTGCATGCACGACAGTCTTTCTCCGGTAAGCGGAATGATTGGATTGATCAATATAATGCTTGGTGAAGTCATTTTCGGGGGTGTTGGCGCTGGAATTTATGGAATGGTAATATTCATTATCCTCACCGTATTTATAGCAGGATTAATGGTTGGACGGACTCCGGAATATCTGGGTAAAAAAGTGGGGGCCTTCGAAGTTAAAATGGCCATTATAGCCACGCTTGCACCCGGATTTGTAATCCTTTTATTTTCGGCATGGGCCGTAATGATTGGGCCGGGATTATCAAGTCTCAATAATGCAGGCGCCCACGGATTTTCGGAAATACTCTATGCATTCAGTTCTGCTGCAGGGAATAACGGTAGTGCATTTGCCGGCCTGAACGCAAATACGGTATTTTATAACCTCACATTAGGTGTGGGGATGCTCATCGGTCGTTTTGGTGTAATAGTTCCCGTATTGGCTATTGCCGGTAACATGGCCGGCAAGAAAAGCGCGCCTTTTTCAGCAGGTACCTTCCGAACAGATAACTGGCTGTTTGTGGGTTTGCTGATAGCTATAATTCTTATTGTTGGGGGCCTGACCTTCTTTCCTGCCTTATCGCTGGGACCTATTGTTGAACAACTGATGCTCAACAACGGAGTCACTTTTTAATGTTGTAAAGCCATGAAAATGAAAAAAAATATAAGTTTATTCAGTAAGGCCCTCATTGTGGAAGCGGCCAAAGACGCTGTAAATAAATTAAACCCGTTGTTGCTGATTAAAAATCCGGTAATATTTATTGTGGGGATTGGCGCATTGCTTACCACCCTTGTTGTTGTTATGGGTATGTTTCGCGGACACTATTCGTCGTTTAATCTTCAGATAGCCATATGGCTATGGTTTACCGTGTTGTTTGCCAATTTTGCAGAAGCTATTGCCGAAGGCCGTGGAAAAGCCCAGGCCGAAAGTCTTAAAAAGAGCCGTATACAGGCAAAGGCCCGAAAGATTTGTGGAAAGCAGGAAATCTCCATCAATGCAATTGAATTGAGAAAAGGAGATATAGTGTTATGTGAAGCGGGTGACATTATTCCATCGGATGGTGAGGTAATTGAAGGCATAGCCAGTGTTGATGAATCGGCAATAACCGGCGAATCGGCACCGGTGATCAGAGAGAGTGGGGGAGACAGGTCGGCAGTGACCGGGGGTACCAAAGTGATCAGCGATAGAATTTTGATCAGTATAAGCACTGAACCAGGAAATACCTTTATCGACAGGATGATTGCTTTGGTTGAAGGAGCAAAGCGACAGAAAACCCCGAATGAAATAGCGCTAGCCATTTTACTTTCCGGGTTGTCTATTATTTTTCTCCTTGCTGTAGTTACGCTTCCGGCATTTTTCGGATATAGCCTGAATGCTTCAGGTTTGCCTCTTTCACAAAACCTGACTCTGCCAGTACTCATAGCTCTGCTGGTTTGTTTAATTCCTACAACCATTGGGGGTTTACTCAGTGCCATTGGCATCAGTGGCATGGACAGACTTTTGCAAAGAAATGTGATTGCTACAAGTGGCAGGGCTATTGAAGCAGCCGGGGATGTTGATGTGCTTCTGCTCGATAAAACCGGAACCATCACTTTGGGAAACCGTATGGCTACCGATTTTATTCCCGGTGAGGGTATACAGGTTGAAGAACTGGCCGATGCCGCGCAACTTTCATCCTTATCGGATGAAACACCTGAAGGCCGTTCCATTGTGATCCTGGCAAAGGAAAAATTCAATATCCGTGGCAGGGACATCAGCAACCTGCATGCCACTTTTGTTCCGTTTACCGCCCAGTCGCGGATGAGTGGGGTAGATCTGAAAACCAGGGAAGGGGAAGTGCATCAGATCCGCAAAGGATCGTCCGAGGCCATTCGCAATTTTATTCTGGGCAATAACGGATTCTTTCCCGAACACATCAGAAACATTGTTTCCGGGCTTGCCCGTCAGGGTGCAACACCGCTGGTGGTAGCAGAAGATAGCAAGGTACTCGGGGTAGTGCATCTTAAGGATATTGTTAAGGGAGGCATCAAACAACGCTTTTCCGAACTCCGGAAAATGGGAATAAAAACCATCATGATTACGGGTGATAATCCCCTGACTGCTGCTGCTATTGCTGCCGAGGCTGGGGTGGACGACTTCATGGCTGAGGCAAAACCCGAAAATAAACTACAACGCATACGTGACGAGCAGGCTAAGGGTCATCTGGTTGGAATGATAGGAGACGGGACCAATGATGCACCGGCACTAGCTCAGGCGGATATTGGCATTGCCATGAACTCGGGTACTCAGGCTGCGCGTGAAGCCGGAAATATGATTGATCTGGACAGCAATCCTACCAAACTGATCGAAGTGGTTGAAGTTGGCAAGCAATTGCTCATGACACGCGGATCATTGACCACATTCAGCATCGCCAATGATATTGCCAAATACTTCGCCATAATACCTGCCATTGCCGTTTCGCTATATACTGGCAACAATGGCACGGGAGCACTATCAAGCCTGAATATTATGAACCTGGGTTCACCGCAAAGTGCCATACTCAGCGCTATTATTTTCAATGCGCTGATCATTATTATTATGGTTCCTCTGGCGCTTAAAGGAGTGCGTTACCGGCCGGTTTCCGCAAACAAAGCATTAACAAGGAATCTGCTTATTTTCGGTCTGGGTGGAATTTTCGCCCCGTTTGCCGGCATAAAGATCATTGACCTTCTGTTAAATTTATAGCATTATGTAAGATGAAAACACTACTCATCACCTTCAAAATATTTCTCCTGTTTACGTTGCTTACCGGAATTATCTATCCTTTGGTTATTACCCTCCTGGCGCAGGTTTTTTTTCCGTATGAAGCAAACGGCAGCATTATGATTAATGACAATAAAAAGGTGGGCAGTGCTCTGATTGGGCAGTCGTTTGATTCGGTGATTTATTTTTCTTCCCGACCCTCCTCTGTTTCCTATAATCCTTTACCCTCCGGAGGAACCAATCTTGGGCCTTCCAGTGCCAAACTAAAGGATATGGTTAATAAGCGGAAGAATCAGTTTGTAGCATTCAATAAACTGGATAGCCTTACCACAATCCCTTCCGAAATGCTTTTTGCTTCAGCAAGCGGATTGGACCCTCATATCTCTGTCAGCGCCGCCCTTCTACAGGTTGATCGAGTGGTCGCTGCCAGAAAGTTTAACAGCACCCAAAGAGCCAGGTTGGAACAACTTATTAATTATCAGACAGAAAAACCACAGTTTTTGTGCTTTGGTGCAGAACGAATCAATGTTTTATTGTTAAATTTAGGGATTGATAAAATTCAATGAACAGTTTAGGTGACAACAGGCCAAATCCCGATGATTTGCTGGCTTCCTTATTAAATGAGGAAGAGAAAGTAAAAAGGGGGAAACTGAAAATATTTTTCGGTATGTGCGCCGGTGTGGGCAAAACGTATTCCATGCTGCAAACGGCGCAAGTTGAGAAATTAAAAGGGAACGACATCATCATTGGGTATATTGAAACCCATAACCGCAAGCAGACTGATGATCTGGTTGAAGGTTTTGAAGTAATTCCCCGCAGAAATCATGAGTACAAATCGACCCAGATTCCGGAAATGGATCTGGATGCCATCATTGAGCGAAAGCCGCAGATAGTTCTTGTAGATGAGTTGGCCCATACCAATGCTCCCGGAAGTCGCCATGCCAAAAGATTCCAGGATGTTCAGGAAATACTGGAAAACGGCATCAGTGTTTACACAACACTGAATGTTCAGCAT